>OCAE01001009.1_pt1 | contig 14472 bp, 10 predicted proteins | sample 1495581 | NCBI WGS metagenome assembly OCAE01 (sample SAMEA2580278, study PRJEB22360) | human gut metagenome | biome: human gut; feature: human-associated habitat; material: faeces | place: Denmark | collected 2008/2010 | reverse complement strand
ATCTCCCGGTAGGTCAACGTATTGGTATCGCTTTTTCCGGCGGCCTGGACACCAGTGCAGCACTGCTGTGGATGCGACAAAAAGGGGCTGTCCCATATGCATATACTGCGAATTTGGGCCAGCCGGATGAGGATGACTATGACGCCATTCCTCGCCGTGCAATGGAATATGGTGCAGAGAATGCTCGCCTGGTAGATTGCCGTAAGCAGCTCGTTGCCGAAGGGATCGCTGCCATTCAGTGCGGTGCATTCCACAACACCACTGGCGGACTGACCTACTTCAATACCACCCCGCTGGGCCGTGCCGTGACCGGCACCATGCTGGTTGCCGCCATGAAAGAAGATGGCGTAAATATCTGGGGTGACGGTAGCACCTATAAAGGTAACGATATTGAACGTTTCTATCGTTACGGTCTGCTGACCAACGCCGAACTGCAGATTTATAAACCATGGCTGGATACCGATTTTATCGATGAACTCGGCGGTCGCCATGAGATGTCCGAATTTATGATTGCCTGTGGTTTCGACTACAAGATGTCCGTTGAGAAAGCGTACTCAACAGACTCCAATATGCTCGGGGCGACCCACGAAGCAAAAGATCTGGAATTCCTGAACTCAAGCGTCAAAATCGTCAACCCAATTATGGGCGTGAAGTTCTGGGATGAGAGCGTGAAGATCCCGGCAGAAGAAGTGACTGTGCGTTTTGAACAGGGTCATCCGGTTGCACTGAACGGTAAAACCTTCAGCGACGACGTTGAGATGATGCTGGAAGCCAACCGTATCGGCGGCCGTCACGGTCTGGGTATGAGCGATCAGATTGAAAACCGCATCATTGAAGCGAAGAGCCGTGGCATCTACGAAGCCCCGGGGATGGCATTGTTACATATCGCATACGAGCGTTTGCTGACCGGTATTCACAACGAGGATACCATCGAGCAGTATCACGCACATGGTCGCCAGCTTGGTCGTCTGCTGTATCAGGGTCGCTGGTTCGACTCTCAGGCGCTGATGCTGCGTGACGGTCTGCAGCGTTGGGTTGCCAGCCAGATTACCGGTGAAGTGACGCTGGAACTGCGCCGTGGTAATGACTACTCGATCCTCAACACCGTATCTGACAATCTGACTTATAAACCAGAACGTCTGACGATGGAAAAAGGCGATTCCGTATTCTCTCCGGACGACCGTATCGGTCAGTTGACCATGCGTAATCTGGATATCACCGATACCCGCGAGAAGCTGTTCGGCTATGCGCAGTCTGGTCTGCTGACCGCTTCTTCCACAACCGGCCTGCCGCAGGTTGAGAATCTGGAAAATAAGGCGAAGTAAAGATACACCATCTTAAGGCCGCGAAAGCGGCCTTTTTTATGTGCGGAATATAGCTCTGCGGCCCTGTAGGTCGGATAAGGCGTTTACGCCGCCATCCGACATTATTACAACGCCTGATGGCGCTATGCTTATCCGACCTACAGGACAGCCAAAAATAACAGACGAAAAAAAAGACGCTTTGCAGCGTCTTTTTTTTGGAATTTGGTACCGAGGATGGGACTCGAACCCACAAGCCCGTTAGGGCACTACCACCTCAAGGTAGCGTGTCTACCAATTCCACCACCTCGGTACAGAATACTTAGCGTGGGATATCGCTGGTCGGCTGAGCCGGAGCAGCTGGCTGAGTTTGCTCGGTTTTCGCCGGTGCACTCAGATTTTCCCACTCACTTCCTTTATTGGTCTTATTGCTGTTCATGTTACCCAGCACCAGACTGATGATGAAGAACAAGGTTCCCAATACAGCTGTCATGCGGGTCATGAAGTTACCAGAACCACTTGAACCAAACAGAGTACCAGAAGCGCCTGCGCCAAAAGAGGCTCCCATATCAGCGCCTTTGCCTTGCTGCAGCATGATCAAGCCTACCAGGCCAATTGCCACAATAAGGAAAACTACTAAAAGAGCTTCGTGCATAATCAACCTGTTCCTTGCGGAGTTGCCGCGTACAATGCTTCGACCATTAAAGCGGGAATATTTACTGTTTCCCACTGAAGCGGGTGTGAATACTAACCAAAGCGAATAACCTTCGCAAGGGCAATTTGTTAGCATTGTATCAACTGCGGAAAAAATCGCCATATCAATCAAAAACGCAGCAACTTCTCCCAGCATCTCTGCATGACGGCGCGTTGATCGTCAAGATTCGCCCATACCACAACGGGGATTTCACAAATCAGATCTGCATTTTGTGGCCAGCAGTGAATAATTTGCTGATTCACCAACTCTTCCGCCACCATCGATTCAGGTAACCAGGCCATTCCCATATGGCGCACCACCATTTCTCGTATCGTTTCGCTTAAACCACTCTCAAACACTTTTTTCAACCGTGGTCGCACTCGTTGTTCTGCAAGATCAATAATACGTCTGACAAAGGTATAGTCGCTGTAACATAGCCAGGGGATCGGGGTATGCGGATCGTCAAGCGTATCCACCAACTGTGCAGAAATCACAGGAATAAATCGCTCATACCGCCATAGTGATCGTTTTAACCCTCCGGCAATCTCCAGTCCTGGTTGTGAAGAGGGTAAATCGTAAGTCACCAGCATATCAATTTGCCGGTTTATCAGGGCATTGAAGTGGTTGTCTATCCCCTGGATACTGGCGTTTACCGTAAAGTTTAACTGCGGCTCACTCTGTCGCAGGTAGTTGATCATATCCGGCAGGATATTCACCGACAGCGTATGCAGGCTGACCATCACCAGCGTGTTATCCGTTGCTGGCGTCATCGCCGACAGCTCATGGCGTGCCTCTGTTAACGTACTGAGGACGTGCCGGGCATAAGGTTCAAAGCGTTCACCATAGCGCGTCAGCGTGACGGGGGTCGTTGTCCGATCAAACAAAGGCACGCCCAGCACCTCTTCCAGCGCCTTTATACGCCGACTCAGCGCAGGTTGAGTAATATGCCGCTGCGCCGCGGCCTGAGAGTAGTTTCCATGCTGGCTCAAGGCCAGAAAATCTTCCAGCCACTTACAATCCACGTTGTGCTCTCCGCCATGCCATAACCGCATCCTCCAATAACAAATCGGTAATAGTCATAGTTATAGTAATGGCTTTATGGTGGGCATCATAACAACAATATTCCGTTTCACCTGCCGACTCTCACCTTCGACGTTTGACAGGACCGCTATGTTTACTTTATTGACCAATGCCCGTGTTTTTTCTCCTGAGGATTTAGGCCTCTGCTCCCTGCTCATTCATGCCGACCGAATTGTGGCGGTAGAAAAAGATATTTCACTGTTTGATGGCGTCAACGAGGTCATCGATTGTCGGGGTAAATGGGTTATCCCTGGCATCATCGATCAGCATGTTCATCTTACCGGTGGCGGTGGCGAAGCCGGATTTGCCAGTCGGACACCCGCCGTCAAGCTGCGCGATCTGATTCAGGCGGGTATTACCACGGTGGTTGGCGTGTTAGGCACCGATGCCATTTCTCGTTCGCCCAAAGACCTCTACGCTAAAATGCAGTCTCTCAACCTTGAGGGATTACGCGCGTTTATGCATACGGGAGCCTACGCCGTTCCCAGCCCAACCATTACGCGATCCATCCGCGATGATATGGCCTTCATTCCGGCAATTCTTGGTGTAAAAATCGCCCTCGCCGATCACCGCGGCTCTTACCCCTCTTTCCAGGAGTTGCTGAGGATAGTGAGCGATATTCGCGTCGCTTCCCTGCTGGCAGGGAAAAAAGGCTTGCTGCATGTGCACCTGGGGAATCTGCCGGAAGGGATGTCGCAACTTATTGAGTTGTGTGATGCGGGTATTCCGATTCACCATATTTCACCGACCCATGTTGCAAGAACAGAGCCCTTGTTCGAACAGGCTATTGCTTTCGCCCATCGCGGCGGCCATATCGATGTTACGTCCGGTGGCAGTCGTTTTATGCCTCAGGAGCAAGCGATTCTCCACGCACTCGAAGCACAGGTTCCGGCGGAGCGCATCACGATCAGTTCTGACGGCAATGGCAGCGTTCCGCGCTTTAACGCTCAGGGTATCGTTGAAGGTTTAAGCGCGGCACCGGTCGCAGGCAATCTTAACCTACTTCCTCGCCTGATTGATGTCGGTATTCCGGTGCCGCAGGCCATCGCAATGTTGACGGCAAACGTTGCACGCTCGCTGGGTATTTCCGGGGGCATGCTCTGCGCCGGAGAACGTGCCGATATCTGTGTACTCAATGATGACCTCTCGCTGGCCCATCTGTTTGCCGCGGGTAAACCGTTGCTGCGGGATGGAGAGTGCCTGGTTACCGGCAACTTCGAGTAAGGGGGCAAGAATGTCATTACTACTGGCGCTAATCGCCATCATTTTTGCCGGACGTCTGATCCTCAAAAAATATCACCCCCAGTCGGTACTGTTATTGACCGGGATTGTGCTGTTGCTTATCGCGCATTTTAGCGGAATGACCTCACTCAGTGGCCTGGTGAAAAAAAGCACCGGATTTGGCCCCTTTGACGCCTTTGAGTTTATTCGCGATACCCTGAGCGTGCGTCTCGGCGGCCTCGGGCTGCAAATTATGCTGATTGGTGGTTTCGCCACGTACATGTCAGCCATTGGCGCAAGCCAGGTACTGGTTCGGGTAACATCTCGTCCTTTACAACGGCTGAACTCGCCTTATCTGCTGCTGGGACTGGCACTGCTATTAGGCCAATTCCTGTCGCTGTTTATCAGCAGCGCCACCGGATTGGGTCTGCTGTTGATGGCGACGCTTTACCCATTGCTTACCCGTCTTGGCTGTAGCCGCGCCGCAGTTGCCGCAGTTATCGCCAGTACCTGTGCGGTTGAGTTTGGCCCAGGATCCGGCAACTCGGTTCTCGCCGCCAAAACCGCAGGTATTGAGGTGGTTAACTATTTTGTGCAGGATCAGTTGCCGATCGTTGTGCCCGTCATTCTTTTCATCGCCCTGTTGCATATTGTTGTGCAACGCTTTTTTGACCGTCGGGAAAGTGGCGACAATGCAGCTCAGCAGATGCAGACATTAACGGCAACTGATGAAGCCGACGCACCTATCGCCTGGCTGTTTCTGCCTATGCTGCCGCTGGTATTGATGTTGGTGTGTAGCGATTTAATATTTAGCTCGCTTAAGATTACGCTGGATACCGCCGTACTGATAAGCCTCGCTATTACGCTGGTTTGTGAGTACTGCCGTCATCGCAAAGCGCGCGAGGTGATGGCTGGCGTACAAAAGGTTTTCGACAGCATGGGCAGCGTTTTTGCCACCGTCGTGACGCTGATTATCGCCGGTGAAGTTTTTTCCGCCGGGCTGAAAGCCATTGGTGCCGTCGACGCGCTGCTGTCGCTTTCTGGCGAATTTGGCCTCAGCGCAGCCTCTATTATCCTGCTGATGACCCTAATCACCTTCGCAATTTCAGCGCTGATGGGCTCCGGGAATGCGGCATTTTTCTCCTTCGCCCCCATGGTGCCGGACATCAGCCGTCATATCGGTAGCGATATCGCAGTCATGATGTTGCCTATCCAGATATCGGCGGGTATTGGTCGTACGTTATCGCCGATTGCCGGCGTCATCATTGCTATCGCAGGGATTGCAGGCGTCTCGCCTGTGGATATTGTTAAGCGCACCGCGATTCCGATGCTGGGCGGTTGGCTACTGATGATTGCGCTAACCTTTGCCCGGTCTGGGCATTTGCTGGCGGTTCTGCCGTGGCTGGCAGTCCTTGTACTACTGATGGTCGGTGGTTATTTCTGGCAGCGCCGACGTAAACAGCCGCTTGCCGTATAGTAAAAAAAAGCCGGAGTCTCAGACTCCGGCTCTCACTTTCTTCGGGATTACGCCGCTTTCACAGCATCGGCAATACGGTGGGCGAATTCAGTCACCTGCGCTTCGTCTTCACCTTCAACCATCACACGAATTAACGGTTCGGTACCAGACTTACGCAGCAGGACGCGTCCACGGTTACCCAGCGCCGCTTCCACTTCCGCCATCACCGCTTTCACATTTTCATGTTCCAGCGGATCGCCGCTACCTGCGGTGTAACGTACGTTAACCAGCAGCTGTGGGAACATTTTCATGCCGCTGCACAGGTCGTGCAAACTCATATGGTTGCGCACCATCGCCGCCAGCACCTGCAGCCCCGCCACGATGCCGTCACCAGTGGTGGTTTTGTCCAGCAGGATCACATGACCAGAGTTTTCGGCACCGATACGCCAGCCTTTTTCCTGCATTTTTTCCAGCACATAGCGGTCGCCAACTTTCGCCCGAGCAAAAGGAATACCCAGCTGTTTCAGCGCCAGCTCGAGGCCCATGTTGCTCATCAGCGTACCTACCGCACCACCACGCAGCTGTCCCTGACGCAGGGCTTCACGGGCGATGATGTACATGATCTGATCGCCATCGACCTTATTGCCTTCGTGGTCAACCATAATGACGCGGTCGCCATCGCCGTCCAGCGCAATACCCAGATCGGCTTTTTCCGCAATCACGCGCGCCTGCAGGGCACGGACGTCAGTGGCGCCGACTTCTTCATTGATGTTCACACCGTTTGGCTCACAGCCAATGGCAACCACGTTTGCACCCAGCTCACGCAGTACATTTGGCGCAATGTGGTACGTTGCACCGTTAGCGCAATCCACCACAATTTTAAGCTCACTCAGACTCAGTTCGTTCGGGAAGGTGCCTTTGCAAAACTCGATATAGCGACCGGCAGCATCAACGATACGGGTAGCTTTACCCAGTTCAGCCGAGTCCACGCAGGTGATCGCTTTTTCCATTTCGGCTTCGATAGCTTCTTCAACCGCATCCGGCAGTTTGGTCCCATCGATGGAGAAGAATTTAATCCCATTGTCATAGAATGGGTTGTGCGAAGCGGAGATAACAATCCCGGCCTCAGCACGGAAAGCACGCGTCAGATAAGCAACGGCAGGTGTTGGCATTGGACCTGTGAATGAGGCTGAGAGTCCGGCGGCTGCCAGGCCCGCTTCCAGCGCGGACTCCAGCATATAGCCGGAAATACGCGTATCTTTACCGATAATAATTTTACGTGAACCATGACGAGCCAGCACTTTCCCTGCAGCCCAGCCCAGCTTGAGCACAAAGTCAGGAGTAATTGGGGCATCACCTACGCGACCGCGGATCCCATCAGTGCCAAAATATTTACGATTACTCATAGCGTTTTTTTTCCTTTGCAGACAATGTGGCTTCCACCACACGCATCGCTTCTACGGTTTCTTTGACGTCATGGACACGAACGATCTGCGCCCCCTGCATTGCGGCAATCACCGCGCACGCAAGACTACCGCTCAGGCGTTCAGATGGCCCCACATTCAGTAACTGACCGACCATTGATTTTCGTGACATCCCAACCAGCAGCGGCAGATTAAAATGATGAAACTCCGCCAGACGTGCCAGTAATGTGTAGTTGTGAGTGAGATTTTTACCGAATCCGAACCCGGGGTCGAGCAACAATTTATCTTTTGTGATTCCAGCCCGCTCGCAACGTGCTATTTGCTCAACAAAGTAACGATCTACCTCAGCAAAAACATCCTCATACTTTGGTGCTTCCTGCATGGTTTTCGGCTGCCCCTGCATATGCATCAGGCAAACTGGCAATCCGGTCTCCGCTGCGGCTTCCAACGCTCCAGGCTCCGAGAGTGAGCGAATGTCATTGATGATATGCGCGCCAACCCTGGCGCATTCGCGGATCACTTCGGGCTTTGAGGTATCAACCGAAATCCACACTTCAAAACGCTGAGCAATCGCCTCTACCACAGGGATCACTCGCTGCAACTCTTCTTCAACACTCACATCAGCCGCGCCCGGACGCGTGGACTCACCACCCACATCAATGATAGTCGCCCCGGCGTTAATCATCAGGTTTGCGTGTTTTACCGCCTCAACCAAAGAGTTGTGCGCTCCACCATCGGAAAATGAGTCTGGCGTGACGTTCAAAATCCCCATGACGTGCGGATGGCTGAGATCCAGTGAAGAACCCTGAGCAAAGAGTTTCATAGTTTTATCCCTGGTAAAATCTTGAATATGCAGATAAGAAAAACCCCGGAGCAAGCCCCAGGGTTTTCAATTAAAACACGGTCATCATCAACGATAACTTATTTGTCGCCCAGCTGCTCTGACATAGTGCCAGAGTCCGGCGCACGCGGTTCATCAACCGGACGCGGTGCACTCGGCTTGCCGGTGCTGCCAGAGTTGTTGTTAGAAGAACCCGGTTCTTCCCAACCCGCAGGCGGACGCACATCGCGGCGAGCCATCAGATCGTCAATCTGCGGCGCATCGATAGTCTCATATTTCATGAGCGCATCTTTCATTGAGTGCAGAATGTCCATGTTTTCGTTCAGCAAACGACGTGCACGGTCATAGTTACGCTCAATCAGCAGTTTAACTTCCTGATCGATAATGCGAGCGGTTTCATCGGACATGTGTTTCGCTTTCGCCACAGAACGTCCCAGGAACACTTCGCCTTCTTCTTCAGCGTACAGCAACGGACCGAGTTTATCGGAGAAGCCCCACTGAGTAACCATGTTACGCGCCAGGTTAGTCGCGACTTTAATGTCGTTCGACGCACCGGTAGAAACATGTTCAGCACCGTAGATGATCTCTTCCGCCAGACGGCCACCGTACAATGTGGAGATCTGACTTTCCAGTTTCTGACGGCTGGCGCTGATTGCATCGCCTTCAGGCAGGAAGAAGGTCACACCCAGCGCACGACCGCGCGGGATAATCGTCACTTTGTGCACCGGATCGTGTTCCGGCACCAGGCGACCGATAATCGCGTGGCCAGCTTCGTGATACGCGGTAGATTCTTTCTGCGCTTCCGTCATCACCATGGAGCGACGTTCCGCACCCATCATGATTTTGTCTTTCGCTTTTTCGAACTCAACCATCGACACTACGCGCTTGTTGCCACGAGCAGCAAACAGTGCCGCTTCGTTGACCAGGTTCGCGAGGTCCGCACCGGAGAAGCCAGGCGTACCACGTGCAATGATTGCCGCATCGATATCCGGAGACAGCGGCACGCGACGCATATGCACTTTCAGGATCTGTTCACGACCGCGAACGTCCGGCAGACCAACCACAACCTGACGGTCGAAACGGCCTGGACGAAGCAGCGCAGGGTCAAGAACGTCCGGACGGTTAGTCGCTGCGATAACGATAATACCTTCGTTACCTTCGAAGCCGTCCATCTCAACCAGCATCTGGTTCAGCGTCTGTTCACGTTCATCGTGACCACCGCCCAGACCTGCGCCACGCTGGCGGCCTACGGCGTCGATTTCATCGATGAAGATGATGCACGGTGCCGCTTTTTTGGCTTGTTCGAACATGTCACGCACACGAGATGCACCGACACCCACGAACATTTCCACGAAATCAGAACCGGAAATTGTGAAGAATGGAACCTTCGCTTCACCAGCGATAGCTTTCGCCAGCAGGGTTTTACCCGTACCCGGAGGACCGACCATCAGGACGCCTTTCGGGATTTTACCGCCCAGTTTCTGGAAACGGCTCGGTTCGCGCAGATACTCAACCAGCTCAGCGACTTCTTCTTTTGCTTCGTCACAACCCGCAACGTCAGCAAAAGTCGTTTTGATCTGATCTTCCGTCAGCATGCGCGCTTTGCTCTTGCCGAACGACATGGCACCTTTGCCACCACCGCCCTGCATCTGACGCATGAAGAAGATCCAGACACCAATCAGCAGCAGCATTGGGAACCAGGAAATGAAGATAGAAGCCAGCAGGCTCGGCTCTTCAGGTGGTTCGCCAACAACCTTGACGTTTTTGGTCAGCAGGTTATCAAGCAGCTTCGGATCGTTAACCGGGATGTAGGTCGTGTAACGGTTACTATCTTTCTTGGTAACGTTAATCTCACGTCCGTTGATCTTCGCTTCACGAACCTGGTCCTGATTGACCTCTTGCAGGAAGGTAGAGTAATCAACCTTACGGCCATTAGACTCGCTGGGCCCAAAGCTCTGGAATACTGACATCAGCACAACGGCAATGACCAGCCAGAGAATTAGGTTTTTCGCCATGTCACTCAAGGGATTAACCTCATATTACAACTGTGTTAAAAACAGCGTCAGGATACTCTATATCCAGTTTCTTTCAAACTTTCGTTTGAAATCTGCCGGTTATGGTTTACGCCCGGTCGCTACAATATACACTTCACGCGAACGGGCGCGAGAAGAGTCCGGCTTACGAACTTTGACCTTCGTAAACAGGGAGCGAATCTCTCTTAGATACTCATCGAAGCCTTCGCCCTGGAACACCTTCACTACAAAACTACCACCTGGCGCTAATACATCACGAGCCATTCCAAGCGCCAGCTCTACCAGATACATGGCCCGGGGAATATCCACCGCCGGTGTTCCACACATATTTGGCGCCATATCAGACATGACAACTTGTACTTTACTGTCACCTACGCGTTCAAGTAACGCTTTCAGGACTAATTCATCACGAAAGTCGCCCTGAAGGAAGTCCACACCAACGATTGGATCCATAGGTAAAAGATCGCAAGCGATAATGCGGCCGGTGTTGCCGATCTGCGTAACTGCATATTGCGACCAGCCACCGGGTGCAGCACCGAGATCAACTATCGTCATCCCCGGTTTAAAAATTTTGTCACTTTGCTGTATTTCATCAAGTTTAAACCAGGCACGGGAACGTAACCCCTTTTTCTGCGCCTGTTGAACATATTTATCGCTAAAGTGTTCCTGAAGCCAGCGACTCGAGCTGGCAGAACGCTTTTTACCTGTCATTTCACATTCCCAAAGGGCAGTTCATCGTAACCAATGGTGTAAATTTCTACACAGCTATTTGGTGATATATGGGAGATGGCGGTAGAATGACCCGTTTTCAATCCCAACGTAAGCAAAAATATACGATGAATCTGAGTACTAAACAAAAACAGCACCTGAAAGGTCTGGCACATCCGCTCAAGCCTGTAGTTATGCTTGGCAACAATGGTTTGACCGAAGGGGTACTGGCCGAGATTGAACAAGCGTTAGAGCACCATGAACTTATCAAGGTGAAAATCGCCTCGGAAGATCGCGATACTAAAACCTTGATCGTGGAAGCTATCGTACGCGAAACCGGCGCCTGTAATGTGCAGGTCATCGGCAAAACGCTGGTACTGTATCGCCCGACTAAAGAACGTAAAATCTCGCTGCCACGCTAAGAATATCCCAAAGTTGCACACGAAGTTTGTGTAAAACGCGGGGTTTTCCGCTAGCAGGAGAGCAAAATGCCACGCTCTCTTCGTTGATAAAAGGCCGCTATGCGGCCTTTTTCCTTTCTTTACAATGTATCAACATCTTAACCAAGATGCGAATTACAGGTATTCTACCTTCGTCACTTCATATTCCACTTCGCCGCCCGGCGTTTTGATAACCACGACGTCATCCTGCTCTTTACCGATAAGGCCACGAGCGATAGGCGAGTTCACTGAAATCAGGTTCTGTTTAAAATCGGCTTCATCATCGCCGACAATACGCCAGGTCTGCTCTTCATCGTTATCGAGATTCAACACGGTAACCGTCGCGCCGAAAACAACGCGGCCATTGTTCGGCATTTTAGTAACGTCGATTACCTGCGCGTTGGACAGTTTAGCCTCGATATCTTTAATGCGTCCTTCGCAGAAACCCTGCTGTTCGCGCGCCGCGTGATACTCCGCGTTCTCTTTCAGGTCACCGTGCTCACGCGCTTCAGCGATAGCGGCAATAATTTCAGGACGGCGCACAGATTTCAGAAAATCCAGCTCTTCGCGCAGTTTTTCAGCACCACGTAAGGTCATCGGGATAGCTTGCATTTGTTATACCTCTTGAACATTCCTGTAGGGGGCAGTTGCTCTCACCCCGGCTGCTAAGCCCACCCTGGCGAATGTCATGCCAGAGTCAGAAGCAAAAAAATACCGACCCGGGGCTCAAGGTCCCGGGTCAGCTACAATTCTCTATTTGATGATCATTTTACCCTGGAGTTCCTTATGGGTCATCGTTTACTTTTTGGGGCGTTGCGCCGTAGTATGACGGCCTGTTTCCAGGTTGTTAGCGCGAGATTATGCGATTTTCCAGATTTACCATCGGATTGACTGCCAGTATAGCGTTCAGTGTTCAGGCTGCGAACGTCGACGAGTATATCAATCAGCTCCCTGCCGGGGCCAACCTCGCCCTTATGGTACAGAAGGTTGGCGCACCTGCACCCGCTATTGATTTTCATAGCCAGCAGATGGCGCTGCCGGCCAGTACCCAGAAAGTGATCACCGCGCTGGCGGCATTGATTCAGCTCGGGCCTGACTTTCGTTTTACCACTACGCTTGAGACTAAAGGCAACGTGGAAGGCGGCGTATTGAAAGGTGACTTAGTGGCACGATTTGGTGCTGATCCGACGCTAAAACGCCAGGATATTCGCAATATGGTGGCAACCCTGAAAAAATCAGGCGTGACGCAAATTGCCGGAAATGTCCTGATCGACACCTCTATTTTCGCCAGTCATGATAAAGCGCCCGGTTGGCCCTGGAACGACATGACGCAGTGTTTTAGCGCACCGCCCGCAGCGGCTATTGTCGATAGAAACTGTTTCTCGGTTTCACTCTACAGCGCGCAAAAACCCAACGATCTCGCCTTTATTCGCGTGGCATCTTATTACCCGGTCACCATGTTCAGTCAGGTGCGTACTCTCGCCCGAGGTTCTGCGGAAGCGCAATATTGTGAACTGGATGTGGTTCCCGGCGATCTCAACCGCTATACGCTAACCGGATGCCTGCCCCAACGAGCCGATCCGCTGCCGCTGGCGTTCGCCATTCAGGACGGAGCCAGCTATGCCGGGGCGATTATCAAAGATGAGCTAAAACAAGCAGGTATCACCTACAGCGGTACGCTGCTGCGCCAGACGCTGGTCAACGAGCCGGGAACGGTGGTCGCCAGTAAGCAGTCAGCGCCACTGCATGACCTGCTTAAGATTATGCTGAAAAAATCGGACAACATGATTGCCGATACCGTTTTCCGTATGATTGGTCATGTCCGATTTAACGTGCCAGGCACCTGGCGGGCGGGTTCTGATGCCGTACGCCAGATTTTGCGTCAGCAGGCGGGCGTTGATATCGGCAACACCATTATTGCCGACGGTTCAGGCCTCTCCCGGCATAACCTGATTGCCCCGGCAACCATGATGCAGGTGCTGCAATATATCGCTCAACACGATAACGAGCTGAACTTTATCACTATGCTGCCTCTGGCGGGGCACGACGGCTCCCTGCAATACCGTGCGGGTCTGCATCAGGCTGGTGTGGATGGCAAAGTATCGGCGAAGACAGGTTCGCTGCAAGGAGTCTATAACCTTGCCGGCTTCATTACCACGGCAAGCGGCCAACGCATGGCATTCGTGCAGTATTTGTCTGGTTATGCGGTAGAGCCGGCTGACCAGCGTAATCGCCGTATTCCGTTGGTGCGCTTCGAGAGCCGGTTGTACAAGGATATTTATCAGAACAATTAGATGGGTAGTTTGATTGCCGGATGGTGGCACTAACGTGCCTTATCCGGCCTACAGAGAAACCTGAAAACAATAACCCCGGCAACTTGGCCGGGGTTTTTCATGCGATTAACGCTTGTAGATGAACTCGACGCCTTCGTCGTCTTCTTCGTCCCAATCGTCATCCCAGTCATCTTCCGCTTCGTCTTCGACTTCAGCGAGCTGCTGGCGGTGATAATCATCCCACATGAACTCAACTTTCTCTGGCTGTTTCGCTTCTTCAGCCTGAACAATCGGGTTCTCGATGATAAAGGTCATCACATCCCAGCAAAGATCCTTCACGCCCAACTGGCTGGCGGCAGAGATCAGGTAATATTTACCTTCCCAGCCCAGCGCTTCGGCGATCGCTTTCGCTTTCTCTTCCGCTTCAGCCTTGTCCATCAAATCAATTTTGTTGAACACTAACCAGCGCGGTTTAGATGCCAGATCCTGACTGTATTTTTCCAGTTCGCCAATAATGATACGGGCGTTTTCTACCGGATCGGAACCGTCAATCGGATCGATATCGATGAGGTGCAGCAACACGCGGCAACGTTCCAGATGCTTCAGGAAGCGGATACCCAGGCCTGCGCCTTCAGCCGCACCTTCAATCAGACCCGGAATGTCGGCAACCACGAAGCTCTTTTCGTTGTCCATACGCACCACGCCCAGGCTCGGCACCAGGGTGGTGAACGGATAATCAGCGACTTTCGGCTTCGCCGCAGATACTGCACGGATAAACGTCGATTTCCCGGCGTTTGGCATACCCAGCATACCCACGTCTGCCAGCAGCATCAGCTCCAGCATCAGATCGCGCTTATCACCCGGCGTACCCATTGTTTTCTGACGCGGAGTACGGTTAACCGATGATTTGAAACGGGTGTTGCCCAGACCATGCCAGCCGCCTTTAGCGACCATCAGACGCTGACCGTGTTTGGTCATGTCGCCCATGGTTTCGCCCGTGC
>OCAE01001003.1_pt1 | contig 14561 bp, 16 predicted proteins | sample 1495581 | NCBI WGS metagenome assembly OCAE01 (sample SAMEA2580278, study PRJEB22360) | human gut metagenome | biome: human gut; feature: human-associated habitat; material: faeces | place: Denmark | collected 2008/2010 | reverse complement strand
GAGCGCCGGAGGTGGGGGCCCGGCCCCGGTGGGAGCCGGTAACGGCGATAATCGGGTGGGTCCGTGACATGCGGCATTTCCTCCGGCTGAATCAGCCGCGGAATTCTGCCGACGGCATGATGTTGAGTGTTTCGTGTAATTCCGACCAGACGATCACAATGTCGCCGTTTTTGAGTTGCGTGTAAAGATCTGCCACTTTGTCACTGAGTGATTTTTCATGTTCGCCGTAATCAGTGCCTTCGCGCAACACCACACTTTCCAGAATGCTTTCCAGTGTTTCCGGTGCGATATCCTGCCAGGGAATAATCATTCTGACTCCTTCGCGGTCAGATGCGGTGCCAGCCATTCAGGAATGCGTTCTTCCAGCCATAAGCGCGGGCGGCGCCAGCTGCCGGTCACAAAGCCGACATGGCCGCCGTGCTCGGTCATCTGATATTCCACACATGGCGGCAGCTGCGACAGATCCGGCACCACTTCCTGAGCCATAAAGGGATCATCTTTGGCGTGGATGATCAGCATCGGCTTACGTACGGCCGGGAGTTTCGGCAGGGCGCTGCACCGGCGGTAGTAATCAGAGGCATCCCGGAATCCGTGGATGCGCGAAGTGATAATGTCATCAAATTCGCGGATACGTTTAATCGCACGGATATGCAGCAGGTTTGTCGGCAGTGAATTCGGGTAGCGCACCAGTTTGCGGGTGGCATTGCGTTTCAGCCCTTTCAGCAGATACCACTGATAAAAACGGGAAAAGCCTTTTTCCATTTTGAAAGAGCACGGCTCCAGCATCAGCGGGGCGGAGACCACAACCCCCGCATCCACTGCGGCATTCTCACCCTCTTCCGCGAGATAACAGGCCAGCATATTGCCGCCGAGTGAATAACCGACCGCACCGGTCGGCACTTTGCCGTAGGTATCCTGCAGCCACTTCAGCATATAACGGGCATCACCGGTTTCCCCGGAGTGGTAAATCCGTTTTGATCGGTTCGGCTCGCCGCTGCAGCCGCGAAAATGCATGACAACGCCCAGCCAGCCCTGACGGGCGGCTGCTGCCAGGATACCGTGCGCATAAGGGCTGCGGAAGCTGCCCTCCAGGCCGTGAAAAATAACCAGACGTGGTTTATGGCGCGCGGTATCCGGGTCTTCGCTCCATGCAAGATCAATAAAATCATTATCCGGCAGCGTCAGGCGCTGCCAGAATGGTTTTATCGCCGGTTTCCGGCGGAAAATCCGGGGCAGCAGTGTTTGCAGGTGCGGATTCGTTGCCCAGGAAATCGGTTGAAAATGACTAGACATAGTTTGGTTCGTAATGAAAAAACGTCTCTTGTTTAATGAAAAACATGCTGGTAATTTCCGGTAAAGGAAATGACCATGTTGCCGGATTATTCATGACTGCACACCTTTTTATCTCACTTTCTGTTTTTATGTTTATTGCGGCAGTCACGCCGGGGCCTAATAATCTGCTGCTGACTGCCTCCGGTGCGCAGTACGGTTTTCGCAGCACACTGGTGCTGATGGCCGGTATTATGCTCGGTATGCAGACGGTATTATACCTTTCCGCCTTTGGCGTTGCGGCTATTTTACTTATTTATCCGAAATTGCATACTGCTATGAAAATTGCCGGCAGTCTTTACCTTCTGTGGCTTGCCAAAAAACTGGCCACCGCACCTTATCAGCCTCTTAATCAACCTCAGGTCAGTAAAGCCGTTACCTGGTATCAGGGCGCGCTGTTACAGTTTATCAATCCCAAGGCCTGGCTGATGGGACTGGGCGCTGTCGGCAGTTACAGCCTGAGCGGTGACGCCTATATGCTGTCTGTCGGGGTGATGAGTATCGTGATGGTCTCAGTGAACCTGGTTGCCGGGTTTATCTGGATCGGATTCGGTGCCTTTATCGGCCGTTTTCTGCGCAGCCGCAATACCTGGTTCACCTTCAATATTGTGATGGGGTTACTCACCGCCGCCTGTGTGCCGCTCATCTGGCTTGAATAGCCGATATAATATAACCTGCGGAACAAAAACAGAAGCTGAATGAAAAATGGCTCACAATAATCTGCCTCACTATTCTATGTGATATCATGAGTTGACGTCATACTCTTCCTGCATAAAGTGATATCATTAAATGACACCGGCAGGATAAGTAATGATTAAGATCAACGCGCTGAGTGCCAGGCACCGTAAAACGATGGCTGATATACTGACAACACCACCAAAGTCAGGAATAAAATGGGATGATGTCAGCAGCCTGATCGGTAATCTTGGCGGTAAAGTTAAAAATGGAAACGGCTCCCGCCGGAGGTTTGTTTTGATGAAGTCTGTGTACCTGACTCATCAGCCTCATCCCGGAAATGTGATGGACAAAGGGGCGGTGGCGGGTCTGAAAGAGTGGTTTGAGAATAATATTGGGGTGGAACATGATTAAGAGCACAAATATCATGACTATCGAAGGTCACCCTGCATCCGTAACTTATGAGGATGAAATTAAGGCATTCCGTGGTAAGTTTTTGGATGTAAACGGGTATTGCGATTTTGTATCTGACAGCATTGAAGGCCTGAAAAAAGAAGGCGCAGTGTCTCTGGAGGAATTTATACAATCTTGTATTGAAGAAGGCATTGAGCCTTTTAAAGAGACTGATAAGTTAAAGGCCTTTACGCTGCGTTATCCGGGCTGGCTTGAGGTGCGGCTGAATGCTGCCACAACAGCGAATTCAGTCTCAAAAAATCAGTTTATTGTTCAGTTACTGGAGCAGGCACTTATTTCCCGCTGATTTTATCCTGTTTGAATAATCATGAAAAACGGACCGCATTGCGGTCCGTTTTTTTATCGCTATAGCTAAATCAGCTTAAATCCACATTCTTACTGCCAAACAGCAGGGTGAGCAGGAATCCGGCCAGATAGGCGACGAGCAACCCGCCGGTATAGACAGCCATCCCCATGAAGATACCGCTGTCAGATGTCATGACCGGAATCGCGATAATCCCCGATGGCCCGAAAACGGTATTCAACCCGACCGGATAACCGAACCAGGCGATAAGCCCGATAAAGAACCCGCCCGCCGCACCGCCGCAACAGGCGGTAATAAACGGTTTCACGCGCGGCAGGGTTACGCCGTAGATCAGCGGTTCGCCGATCCCGAGGAAACCCGGGATAATCGCCCCGCGGATTTGATTACGCAGAACAGAGTCTTTTTTGGCGCGGATATACAGTGCCAGCGCTGCACCGACCTGACCGGCACCCGCCATGGCAAGGATCGGGAACAGGGAGTTAAAGCCCTGAGTACCGACCAGCGCGGTGTACACCGGAATAAAACCCTGATGGATACCGAACATCACCGCAATCAGGAACAGACCGGCGAGAACCGCAGCACCGAACGGGTTGGCGTTGAGGTGCATAAACAGCCAGGACATGCCGTCAAACAGCCAGACGCCGATCGGCATAATCACAATAAAGGTCAGCGCCCCCATAATCAGCAGGGTGATGGCGGATGTCAGAATGATATCCAGGTTTGCCGGGATAAAGCGCCGTACCTGCCGCTCCACCCATGCACCGGTGATGGTGGCGATCAGAATACCGATAATGTTACCGCGCGGGTCAATACCGTGACCGAAGAACGTTTCCATACCGGAGTAGAAACCTTTGGTCGCCTGCGGATCATAACCGAGGATAAACAGTGCCGCGATAATTGCGCCATTGACGCCGGAACCGCCGAAGGCTTTTTGTGCGTTATAGCCGATCAGGATCCCCATAAAGGTAAACAGCCCTTTGCCGAACACCTTCATGTAGCTCAGCACTTCCACCAGCGTGCTGTTCGGGGTCGGATTTCCGGTGACCCAGAGCGATTCAAACAGTGTGGCAAAGCCGAGCAGCAGACCCACACCGATAAAACCCGGAATAAGCGGGGTAAAAATCGTGGCAAATTTGGCGAGAAAACGCTGCACCGGGTTCGTTTGTTTCTCTTTCAGATGCTGTTTCTGATCGGCGGCAATCTCTTTCAGACTGCGGCTATCCGGTTCACTGCCGGGAACATAGTCATCCAGATGCTTCTGCATCAGTTCTGCGGCGGTTTGTGCTTTTCCCGGTCCCAGCACAATCTGGAACTGCTCATCACTCTCAATCACACCCAGCACGCCCTCAATTTTTTTGATGGCGATTTTATCCGCCAGCTGTGTGTTGTTCAGTGTCAGACGCAGGCGGGTCATACAGTTGCCGCTCTGCGCCACGTTACCCGGACCGCCGATGGCATCCAGAATCTGTATGATGGTTGACTGACTGATTTTGGCCATGGAGATTACCTTGTGTTAGGAGTGCGCCGCGCCGGTCAGCGCGTCACGGATAAACCCCTGATGCTGTGCCAGCAGGGCTTTGGCGTCACCGGCACTCAGCTGTGCCAGGATCATCACGATGGCGGTCTTGCAGTGCCCGCCACAGGCGGTAAGGGCCTGTTCTGCGGTCGCTCTGTCACATTCCGTTGCGGCCATCACAATACGTTTCTGCCGCTCAACCAGTTTGGCGTTGGTTGCTTCCACATCTGCCATCAGGTTGCCGTACACTTTCCCGGAGCGGATCATGGCACCGGTGGTGATCATATTGAGTATCAGTTTCTGGGCGGTGCCGGCTTTCATACGGGAGGAACCGGTAATGACTTCCGGGCCGACCACCGGTGTGATGGCGATACCGGCCAGACGGCTCATTTCACTGTCCGGGTTACAGCTGACGGCGGCAACTGTTGCGCCGAGCGACAGCCCGTATTCCATACCGCCCAGCACATAAGGGGTGCGACCGCTGGCGGCGATCCCGACCAGGACATCATTCTTACTGAAATTCAGCGCTTTCAGATCACTCACCGCCAGTTCGCGGTTATCTTCCGCATTTTCAACGGCTTTCAGGATAGCTTTGTGACCACCGGCAATCAGACCGACCACCTGTTCCGCCGGGGTGCCGAAGGTCGGCGGGCATTCACTGGCATCCAGTATCCCGAGGCGACCGGAAGTCCCCGCACCCATATAAATCAGGCGTCCGCCCAGACGGAATGCCTGTGCCACCGCATCCACCACCTGTGCCACCTGCGGCAGGGTTTTTTCCACGGCAAGGGCTACAGTCTGGTCTTCACGGTTAATCACCCGCAGCATATCCAATGTCGGCAGGCTGTCGATATCCGCGCTGACCGGGTTGCGGCTCTCGGTAATCATAGAGGTTAAGTCAATCTTCATGCGTGATCCTTTGTATAAGATATAATCGCATGCTAAAGAATTAAATATTCTTTTTGTGTGAGAATTATCACAGAGCAATCTATTCAACTATGATGCTATAGCAGGAATAGTTTCATTTCCCTCATCATTTTATTTTTTATATTTGATTGAATATAAATGTATTTTTTATTAGTAAGATACGTTATTTATCAGGAATAATTCGTCGTTTTTGTTAAAATAATTTATTCCTTTTTTATTCTCCGCAGAAGGAAAACAGACACACATGGCGATCCTGACAAAAATCAGCTGGGTAAAAGCAGAGCTGGCGACCAATCAGCAGCATATTGCCGATTTCATTCTGGCGCAGCCGGAAGAAACCGTCACACTTTCTTCCCAGGTACTGGCGGAGCGGGTGGGTGTGAGTCAGTCCGCTATAGTGAAGTTTAGTCAGAAACTGGGATTTAAGGGATTTCCGGCACTGAAAGTGGCTATCAGCGAAGAGATTGGCCGCAACCGGGTGCTGGCAGCTAATCAGCAGCAGGCACTGCATAACCGCATAGAAGCACATGATCCGCTGTTGGTGATCGCACAGAAACTGGCACAGGAAAAGCAGAATTCCATTACGGAAACCACCCGGCGGCTCGATTTTGAACAGATGGCAGAGATTGTCGCGTGTCTGGATAATGCCCGCTGTATTCAGGTTGCCGGCATCGGCGGCTCCGGGCTGACAGCGAAAGATCTGGCTTATAAGCTCCAGAAAATCGGGCTGATGACACTGGCGGAAGCCGACCACCATGTCCAGATCGCCTTTTCCCAGACACTGACCGAAAAGGATGTGCTGGTGGTATTGTCATTCAGCGGCAAACGCAAGGATATGCTGGTCACCGCCGCCACGGCGAAAAAACAGAATGCCACGCTGATTGCGATCACCGGGAACCGTCAGTCACCGCTGGCAAAAATGGCGGATTATGTGCTGGAAACGGTCGCGGAAGAAAATGAGTGGCGCAGTTCGTCCATTTCCTCGCGGACAGCACAGAATACGGTGACGGATCTGTTGTTTATGGCGTTGTTACAGCGGCGGGAAGAGCAGGCGCGGCAACTGGTGATCAATGCCCGCACCATGATTAACAGCCTGGACGGCTGATAAGAAAAGAGAGCGGCAAGGGCCGCTCTTTATCACTTACTGATTTTCAAATGCCTGTGTCATGGCTTCGAGGTTTTCCTGAATCTCCATCCAGGCCATTTCCGCCTCTTCCAGCTCCGCTTTGAACTGCGCCTGTTCCTGAAGGCAGGTGTTCAGTTCGGCTTTACGGGACTGATCATACAGGCTGCTGTCACCGAGTTTTTCCTCAATCACGGCAATGGCATCTGATAACCGGCTCATGGTTTTTTCCAGTTTCTCAGATTCTTTGCGCAGCGGCTGAGTCTGCTGGCGGAATTCTGCCTCACGGCGTTTCTGCTCTTTGCGATCCTGCGCGGTGACGGTATTTTTTTCCTCACCGTTTTCCGCTGCCGGTTCCGCACTCTGGCGCATCTGTTTCTGACTGTCTGCCAGCCAGCGCTGATAGTCGTCCAGATCACCGTCAAATGGTTCGACCTGACCATCATGCACCAGATACAGATCATCGGTGGTGGACCGCAGCAGGTGACGATCGTGGGAAACCACGACGATCGCACCCTCAAATTCGATCAGCGCTTCGGTCAGTGCCTGGCGCATATCCAGATCCAGGTGGTTGGTCGGTTCATCGAGCAGCAGCAGGTTCGGACGCTGCCAGATAATCATTGCCAGCACCAGACGCGCTTTTTCCCCGCCGGAGAAACGACCGGTGTTATCGGTCACCTGATCACCTTTGAAACCATAACCGCCGAGGTAATCGCGCAGCTGCTGTTCGGTCTGATCCGGCGCGAGGCGCACCATATGCTGTAACGGGGATTCATCCGCCCGTAAAAATTCCAGCTGATGCTGGGCGAAATAACCCAGTTTAATCCCTTTTGCGAGACCAATTTTACCCTGCAACGGCTCCAGTTCACCGGCAAGCATTTTAATCAGGGTGGATTTACCCGCACCGTTACGACCGAGCAGGCCGATACGTGAGCCGGGCACCAGGTTCAGTTTGATATTGTCCAGCACCACTTTCTCACCGTACCCGGCGCTGACTTTTTCCATTTTCAGCAGCGGGTTCGGCAGCGCTTCGGGCGGGCGGAAACTGAAACGGAACGGGTTATCCGCCAGTGCCGGGGCAATCAGCTCCATGCGCTCCAGCATTTTCAGACGGCTCTGCGCCTGTTTGGCTTTGGTGGCCTGAGCGCGGAAGCGATCCACATATTTCTGCAGATGTGCGCGGCGTAACTGCTGGCTTTCATACTGTGCCTGCTGCTGGGCCATTTTCTCGGCGCGCTGCACCTCAAAGGAGGAGTAGTTACCGGTGTATTCAAACAGGCCGTTTTGTTCAATATGCAGGACTTTATCAATGATCGGATCGAGGAAATCGCGGTCATGGGAGATCAGAATCAGGGTGCCGGGATAGCTCTTCAGCCATTTTTCCAGCCAGATCACCGCATCAAGATCCAGGTGGTTGGTCGGTTCATCGAGCAGCAGCAGATCAGAGCGGCAAATCAGTGCCTGTGCCAGGTTCAGGCGCATCCGCCAGCCCCCGGAAAAGGCCCGTACCGGTGTGTCCAGCTGTTCCTGTGAGAATCCCAGCCCGTGCAGCAGTGTGGCGGCGCGGGAACGGATAGTCCAGGCATCGAGGGTATCGAGCTGACCGTGGATCACGGCAATCGCATGACCGTCATTCTGTTCATTCGCCTGCTGTAATTTTGCCTCAAGCTCACGGAATTCGCGGTCACCGTCAATGACATACTCGATCGCCGGTTCATCCAGTGCCGGCGTTTCCTGGTTAACCCAGGCCATGGACCAGTTTCCCGGAAATGACACACTGCCTGCTTCGGCTTGTAGCTCGCCTTTAAGCAGTGCCAGCAGCGTGGATTTACCGCAGCCGTTTTTTCCCACCAGTCCGACTTTCTGGCCCGGATTGATGGTGGCCGTTGCGTTGTCGAGCAGAACACGGACGCCGCGGCGAACCTGAAGTGAAGAGAAAACAATCATAAATATCGATAGGGTAAGTAATTGAGAGTAAAATTAATGTAATTCGTGCGTTGTCAGCAGCAAATCACCCGTCAGCAGGCGAGGAGTATCGTTGCAGCGGGCATAGTAGCGAAAATCACAAAGATTCTCACGTTTTTAAGAGGAAGTGATGATAAATAATCCGACCATATTACTGATTTACGTCCATCCGGAACCGCATCACTCCATCGCCAACAAGGCGCTTATCTCTGCGGCGTCGGAACTCGGGCATGTGACGGTGCACGACCTGTACGGCACCTATCCGGACTTTTTTATCGATATCCGCCATGAGCAGGAACTGCTGCGGCAGCATGACATCATTGTGTTTCAGCACCCGCTGTACACTTACAGCTGCCCCGCGCTTCTGAAAGAGTGGTTTGACCGTGTACTGACCCGTGATTTCTCCGGTGAACAGGGCGGCAGACAGCTGTCCGGTAAATACTGGCGTCAGGTGATCACCACCGGGGAACCGGCGGAAGCTTATCAGTACGGCGGCTATAACCGGTTTCCGCTCAGTGAATTGCTGCGCCCCTTTGAACTGACCGCTGCGTTATGTGAAATGCACTGGCTGGCACCGGTGATTCTCTATGCCGCGCGCCGCCAGGGAAAAGCCATGCTGCATGAACAGGCGCAGGCGTATTGTGACTGGCTGCGGGCACCGCAACTGACCGGAGGGCGTAAAAATGGAGCCAGCTGACGGCAACCTGCTGCATGCAGGTATTGTGTTTCTCGCGGCAGCCGTGGTGATGGGGCCGGGACGGGCGCGGGCACCCCGAGGTGATGGTGCCGGTAGCGCAGCGGCTGCGTATCGGTGCGGTACTGGGGTACCTGCTGGCGGGAATTGCTATCGGCCCGTGGGGGCTGGGATTTATCAAAAACGTCAATGAATTGCTGCACTTCTCCGAGCTTGGTGTGGTGTTCCTGATGTTTCTTATCGGGCTGGAGCTGAATCCGCGTGAGCTGTGGAAACTGCGGCGATCTATTTTCGGCACCGGTACCGCGCAGGTGGTGTTCTCCGCCCTGATCCTCGGGGTGCTGCTCTGGCTGACGGATTTCTCCTGGCAGGCGGCGGTGGTCGGCGGGCTGGGAATGGCGATGTCCTCCACGGCGATGGCGTTACAGCTGATGGATGAAAAGGGCATGACCAACAACGACAGTGGTCAGATGGGATTCTCTGTGCTGTTGTTCCAGGACATGGCAGTGATCCCGATTCTTGCAATGATCCCTCTGCTGGGCGGGGAAGCCGCGGGCAGCGACTGGTATCGTATCGGTATCAAAATTCTGGCCTTTGCCGGGCTGCTGATTGGCGGGCGCCATCTGCTGCGGCCATTGTTCCGGCTGGTGGTGAAATCCGGGGTCAGTGAAGTCTTTACCGCTGCCTCGCTGCTGGTGGTGATCGGCTCAGCGGTATTTATGGAGCAGCTCGGGTTTTCCATGGCGCTCGGGACATTTATCGCGGGGGTGATGCTGGCGGATACGGAATACCGCCATGAGCTGGAGATCACCATTGAGCCGTTTAAAGGGCTGCTGCTGGGGATGTTCTTCATTTCTGTCGGTATGTCGCTGAATATCGGTGTGCTGTGGCAGTATCTGCCGCAAATTCTGCTGGGTGTGATTGTGCTGGTGAGTGTCAAAATGACGGTGCTGTATCTGCTGGCATATCTGGCCTGCCGCCGCAGCGGGCGCTTGCAGTTTGCCGGGGTGCTCAGTCAGGGCGGGGAATTTGCGTTCGTGCTGTTCTCGGCAGCGCTGGCCAGCCGTGTGATTACGGATCACCAGATGGCGCTGCTGCTGGTGGTGGTCACCCTTTCCATGATGACCACGCCGCTGCTGATGCAGGGCATCGATATGATTCTGGCGCGCCGTTACAATAATGCCGAACCGGGAACAGGTGAAACGCCGTTTGTGGAGGATAACCACCCGCATGTGATTCTGGTCGGTTTCGGGCGGATGGGGCAGGTCATCGGCCGTCTGCTGATGGCGAACAAAATTCATCCGACGGTGCTGGAAAAAGATGTCAGTGCGGTCAGTGCCATGCGCCGTTACGGCTATAAGGTTTATTACGGGGATGCGACCGGACTCGCATTGTTGCGCTCTGCCGGGGCAGAGACGGCGAAGGTGATTGTCATTACCTGTGATAAGCCGGAAGATACCATGACAATCGTGCAGTTGTGTCAGGAGCACTTCCCGCACCTGCAGATTATTGCCCGCGCCCGGGGACGGGTGGAGGCACACGAGCTGCTTACACACGGCGTAACACAGTTCAGCCGCGAAACCTTCTCGTCGGCGCTGGAACTGGCGCGTAAAACCCTGATCGGGCTGGGGACGCATCCGGCGGAAGCGCACAGAGCGCAGCAGTTGTTCCGCAGGCTGGATATGCAGCTGCTGCGTGAGCTTATCCCGCAGGCAGAAGAGGAGATCTCGCATATCTCCCGGGTGAAAGAAGCGCGGCGTGAGCTGGAAAATCTGTTTGATAATGAAATGAAACGGGAAAAACATCAGCCGGACAGCTGGAACCTGACGGAAGATTCACCGGGCAGCGGACGGACAGAGACAGGAGCTGAAAAATGAGCAACCGGAAACGGTTTATTGCAGGCGCGGTATGCCCTGAGTGTCAGGCACAGGACACCCTCGCCATGTGGCGTGAGGATAATGTGGATGTGGTGCAGTGTGTGCAGTGCGGTCATCTTGAGCGCCGGGCGGATGCGCATGCGGAGCAGCATGTGCGCAAAGATGAACAGGTGATTGGTATCTTCAGACCGGGGGAATAACAGGCTGCTGCTTTTCACAGAGAATTTGGGGGAATTTGTCCCAAAACAGATACAGTGGCTGTAAATTCCGTTACAATCGGCGCGTTAATTAAAATCTTATCCCCCGCGGATGTGTAGGAGATACCATGAAAGTAGCAAAAGACCTGGTAGTGAGCCTGGCTTATCAGGTAAGAACAGAAGACGGTGTATTAGTTGATGAGTCTCCGGCAAGTGCTCCGTTAGACTATCTGCACGGTCGCGGCGCGCTGATCAGCGGGCTGGAAAGTGCACTGGACGGCCGTGTTGCCGGTGATGTGTTCGACGTTGATGTCGGCGCAAACGACGCCTACGGTCAGTATGACGAAAACCTGGTTCAGCGCGTACCGAAAGACGTTTTCGTCGGTGTTGATGAGCTGGAAGTCGGCATGCGTTTCCTGGCAGACACCGATATGGGCCCTGTACCGGTTGAAATCACCGGTATCGAAGGTGACGAAGTGATCGTTGACGGCAACCATATGCTGGCTGGTCAGAACCTGAAATTCCACGTCGAAGTTATCGGTGTGCGTGAAGCAACAGCAGAAGAGCTGGAGCATGGTCACGTTCACGGTGAAGAAGGCGGCTGCTGCGGTGGTCACGACCACGGCGAAGAAGGCGGTTGCTGCGGCGGCGGTCATGGTCACGATCACGACCATGGTCACGAACACGGTGAAGGCGGCTGCTGCGGCGGTGGCGGTCACGGTAAAGGTAAAGGCCACGGTAACGGCGGCTGCGGTTGTCACTGATAACCCGCGTCTGAACCGGACAAAAAAAGCGCATACCTGACGGATGCGCTTTTTTTATGTCCGCTGTTTATCAGTAGTGCGGCGGCGGCACTTCTTCAGACAACGGTGCCACATTTGAGCCCGGAGTGGCTTTCAGGCGTTCGGTCAGCAGGCGGAGCCTTTCATTCAGCCGGGTGATATCCATCTGCTGCTGTGTTACCACCTGATTGAGTTCCTCAATGGTCAGATCCTGAAAGGCGGTTTTGCTTTCCAGTTGTTCGAGGCGTTGTTCAAGTTCCAAAAGGTCCATCGTTTTCTCCTGTCTGAGACGGTGATTCCTGTGTAAAAGTATGTAATATTCCTGTGAAATACACTTAGTGTGAGAGGATATCTTTTATTGGGGGGTTACTATGAAACCTCTTTTTGCTAAGGTTGTCTCAGCATCACAAAACCGTGACATTATGATGTCGCCCGGTGACGGCTGCAAGGACTCTCTGACGTGATCTGCTGTGCGGTACGTCCTGTAACTGTTGCAAAATTTATGGAGAAAAGGATGAAATCACTGTTTAAAGCGACTGTTGTCGCAACTTCGCTGGCAATGACATTAGGTATGTCACAGGCTTATGCGGATACCGCGCCGAAAAAAGAAGAAGTGAAACTGAACAGCGCATTTAAAACCGCAAGTCAGCAGAATGCTTATGCGCTGGGTGCGTCACTGGGCCGTTACATGGAAAATGCCCTGAATGAGCAGAAATCCATTGGTCTGGATCTGGATCGCGATCAGATGATGGCGGGTGTTCAGGATGCATTCAATAACAAAAGCAAACTGAGTGATGAAGAGATCAACCAGACGCTGCGCGGCTTTGAAGAGCAGGTGAAAGGTGCCGCTCAGGAAAAAATGGCACGCGAAGCGACTGAAAACAAGGCAGCCGGTGACAAATACCGTGCGGCATTCGCCAAAGAAAAAGGCGTTGAAAAAACGAAGAGCGGTGTGCTCTACAAATCTGAGAAAGACGGTAACGGCGCATCTCCGAAAGAGACTGACACCGTTGTTGTTCACTATAAAGGTGCATTAATCGACGGTACCCAGTTTGACAGCTCTTACGACCGTAACGAGCCGCTGACTATCCGTCTGGACAGCGTAATCAAAGGCTGGACCGAAGGTCTGAAGCAGATGAAGAAAGGCGGTAAAGCCAAGCTGGTCATTCCGCCGGAAGCTGCTTACGGCACCGACGGTGTTCCGGGGATCCCTGCCAACTCCACTCTGGTCTTTGACGTCGAGTTACTGGATATCAAACCTGCGGCCAAATAAGCCCTGCTGATACCGGAAACTGACAAAACCCGCGCCCTGTTGTGCGGGTTTTTGTTTCCGCCACGGTCAGGATTATGAAAAATTTGCAAAATATCCGTGTTTTTTTGTATTTTTTACCAGAATTTGATCACCTCAGGCGCAAAACGGCCTGTTTTTCGCTATAACTTAACATGCGGGTACCTGCACAGAACCGGAAGCCCGTCATTTGCTGCTTTCCTGCACCCGGGAAATCCGGGTATATAATTGACAGATGATGACAGGGTAATCCTCCTCCTGCAGTGAAAGATTACAGATGAGTAAAACCAACGACGTTCACACGTTACAAAGAGTGGTGTATTAAATGTCTAACCCAGTATTATTTAATGACAATGATTCGGATTACATTGTAAATCATCCGTTTACTGAAACGGATTATGAGATCCTGAAATCCTATGAGGCGGCTGTTGATGGCCTGGCGCTGCTCATCGGTGAGCACTGTGAAATCGTTCTCCACTCACTGGAAGACCTGAAGCGCTCAGCGGTGAAGATCGCAAACGGTCACCATACCGGCCGTAAAATCGGTTCGCCGATCACTGACCTCGCGCTGCGTATGCTGCACGACATTACCGATGAAGACTGCAGCACCTCGAAAGCCTATTTCACGCGGGCGAAAACCGGGGCACTGATGAAATCGCTGACCATTGCTATCCGCAATAAATCACGGCGTATTATCGGGCTGCTGTGTATTAACATGAACCTGGATGTGCCGTTCTCCCAGGTCGTCCAGACGTTTATCCCGAAAGAGCTGGCGGAAGAAACCTCCAATGTGAACTTTGCCTCTTCCGTTGAGGACCTGGTGGCACAGACGCTGGAACAGACGATTGAAGAAGTCAATGCCGACCGCAACGTGGCAAACAACGCGAAGAACAAACAGGTGGTACTGAACCTGTATGAGAAAGGGATATTTGATATCAAAGATGCCATCAACCTTGTGGCGGTGCGTCTGAATATCTCCAAACACACGGTCTATCTCTACATCCGCCAGTTTAAAAACGGCGAGTAAGGCAGCACGGAGCAATGACACCGTTATCTTACTGCCTGCTGGTTACCGGCCCGGCTTACGGCACACAGCGTGCCGGCAGCGCGTTGCTGTTTGCACAGCATGTGATTGCAGCCGGACACCGGATTCAGTGTGTATTTTTTTACCGCGAAGGGGTCAGCAACGCCAATGTGCTGACATCACCGGCAGGGGACGAAACCGACATGGTGCGTCAGTGGCAGCAGCTTGCCCGCGATAATGGTATTCAGCTGGCAGTCTGTGTGGCTGCGGCACTGCGCCGCGGTGTCGCCGATGCCGCGCAGGCAGAATCGCTGAAACTGGCGGCGGCCAACCTGGCGGACGGTTTTTCCCTCCGCGGCCCGGGCACGCCGGCGGGGGCAGGACTT
>OCAE01001002.1_pt1 | contig 14564 bp, 15 predicted proteins | sample 1495581 | NCBI WGS metagenome assembly OCAE01 (sample SAMEA2580278, study PRJEB22360) | human gut metagenome | biome: human gut; feature: human-associated habitat; material: faeces | place: Denmark | collected 2008/2010 | reverse complement strand
AAAAGAGGAAATCATATTATAGAGTTTATAGAAAATTACTGTAGACACTCCAAAGGTAAAATGGGTGGTAAACCAGTTATCTTAGAATTGTGGGAAAAAGCTATGTTAGCTACTATTTTTGGATTCGTCAATATAGAAGGAATTAGGAAATATCAATTTGCAGAGTTAATTATTGCAAAGAAAAATGGTAAATCATTATTATCTTCATGTGTTGGTTTATATTTACAAGTTGGAGATGGAGAAGCAGGTCCAGAGGTTTATAGTGTAGCTACTAAGAAAGACCAAGCTAAAATAATTTGGGCAGAATCTAAGAGGATGGTAAAGAAGTCACCAGCTTTAAAGAAAAGAATTAGAGCACTAGTAGCTGAAATGGATAGTGACTTTAATGATGGTGTGTTTAAACCTTTAGCGAGTGATAGTGATAGTTTAGATGGCCTTAATGTTCATGGAGCATTAATGGATGAAATACATCAATGGAAAAATGGCAAAGCTTTATATGACATAATTGCAGATGGTGTTACAGCAAGAGAGCAGCCTTTAATTTTTGTTACTACTACAGCTGGAACTATAAGAGAAGATATATACGATATAAAGTATGATGAAGCCGAAATGCTTATTAATGGTTATGATGATGAAGAAGGTTATAAGGATGAAAGAAGCATTTTCTTTATTTATGAATTAGATAATAGAAAAGAATGGATAGATGAAGCTAGCTGGCAAAAAGCTAATCCAGGCCTAGGAACTATTAAAAATGCTAGAACATTAAAAGAAAAAGTAGAAAAAGCTAAGAAGAATCCATTGCTAGTAAAAAACTTATTATGTAAGGAATTTAACATAAGAGAAACATCTAGTGAAGCTTGGTTGAATTTTGAACAGGTTAATAATACAGATACCTTTGATATAGAGAAATTAAAACCTAGATATGGAATAGGCGGAGCAGACTTATCTAGTACTACGGATTTAACATGTGGAACGATAATATTTAAAGTTCCGAATGATGAACATATTTATGTTAAACAGATGTACTTTTTACCAGAGGACCTATTAGAAAAAAGAGTAGAAGAAGACAAAATCCCATATGACATATGGAGAGATAACGGATTATTAAGAACTACACCAGGCAATAGAGTTCATCATAAACACGTTACAGAATGGTTCTTAGAAATACAGAATGAATATGATATTTATATTTATTCTGGCGGTTATGATGCATGGAGTGCTACTTACTGGGTTGAAGAAATGGAGAATACATTCGGGAAAGGTACTTGGGAAGCGGTGCATCAAGGTAAGAAAACTTTATCTGGACCAATGAAATCATTAGGAGCAGATTTAGAAAAGAAAATAATTAACTATAATAATAATCCAATTTTAAAATGGTGCTTAACTAATACGGCGGTGGATATAGATAAAAATGATAATATACAACCTATAAAAACAAGTAATCAGCGTAGGAGAATAGATGGACTTGCTTCTTTACTAGATGCCTATGTTCAACTAGAAAGAGTTTACGAGGGATATATGTCAGTAATATAAGGAAGGAGGTGAAAGAGTGGGATTTTTCAAAAACTTATTAAATAGGAGTATTTCAAGAACTAGATTTGAAATGATAGAGGATAGAGGTAATGGCTTTTATGCCTGGAATGGTTCTATATATAAAAGTGATGTAGTGAGAGCTTGTATAAGGCCTAAAGTAAAAGCTATAGGAAAGTTAATACCGCAACATATTAGAAATAATACAGTAGAGGGATTTAAAGTTAACCCAGAGCCGTATATTAGATTTCTGTATGAAGAACCTAATCCTTATATGTCAGGGCAAGTTTTTAGAGAAAAAATGGCAACTCAATTAGCACTTAATAATAATGCTTTTGCTTTATTAGTAAGAGATGAAAATGGTTATCCTATGGAAATGTATAATATTCCATGCGTAGGAGTTGAAGCAATTTATAATCAACAAGGAGAATTGTTTTTAAAATTTACTAATAAAAATGGGAAAATAGTAACTTATCCTTATACTGATATTATTCATTTAAGACAAGATATAAATGAGAATGATTTATTTGGGGATAGTCCAAGGGAAGCGTTATTGCCTTTGATGGAAATAGTATCTACAACTGACCAAGGAATAGTTAAGGCAATAAAAAACAGTGCAGTTATTAGATGGTTATTAAGGTTTAGGTCCAATATGAGACCAGAAGATGTAACTCAAAAAACTAATGAGTTTGTAAATAACTTTTTAGATGTAAATAACAGTGTTGGTGCTGCAGGTGTAGATACTTCTACAGAAGCAGAGCAAATAAAACCTAATGACTATGTACCTAACGCAGCGCAAATAGATAGAACAATTACAAGAATTTATAACTTCTTTAATACCAATGAAAAGATAGTTCAATCTAAATATAATGAAGATGAATGGAATGCTTATTATGAAAGTGAAATAGAACCTTTAGCAATGCAATGGAGCAATGAGGACACTAGAAAGTTATTCACTAGGAGAGAAAGGGGATTTGGAAATAAAATAATTTATTCAGCTAATAATCTTCAATATGCTTCTATGTCAACTAAGTTAGGATTACAAGCTATGGTAGACAGAGGTGCCTTAACTCCTAATGAATGGAGAGAAGTATTAAACCTTCCACCAGTTCAAGATGGAGATAAGCCTTTAAGAAGATTAGATACTATTGCTATAGGGAAGGGAGGTGAAGAATAATGATATATATTGATGTAAAAGGTGAAATTGTGCCGAGTGGGAATGAATGGCTATATGATTGGTATGGTATTCAGGCTACATCACCTAAAAAAGTAATAAGTGCATTAAGAAATGCTAATGGACAACCAGTAACTATTAAAATTAATAGTGGTGGTGGAGATGTATTTGCAGGATGTGAAATCTATAATGAATTAAAAAGTTATAATGGAGAAGTAACGATAGAAATACATGGGTTATGCGCAAGCATAGCAAGTGTTATTGCTATGTCAGGTAAATGTAAAATGTCTCCTTTAGCTGAAATAATGATACACAATGTATCTACTTCAACAAGTGGAGATTATAGAGATATGGAGCATAGTGTGGAGGTGTTGAAGAAAGCTAATAAAACAGTAGCTAATGCTTATATATTAAAAACTGGAATGACAGAAGAAGAAGCCTATAATCTAATGGATAAAGAAACATGGTTAACTGCTGATGAAGCTTTGGAGTTAGGATTAATAGATGAAATAATGTATTCTGATGAAAAAGTAGATAAAAATTTACTTAATTCATTAAAAAATAATGCTATTACTTTTTGCAATAGTATAGGGAAATTAGATAATAAAGTATTAGAAAAGTTTAAAAATTATAATCCAGGAACTAATCATCCTATTCAAAAGAATAAGGGTGATTTTTTTATGCAAGAAAAAATAAAAGCTCAATTAGAGTTAATAAAATTAAAAGGAAGTGTTAAATAATGAATAAAGAAAAATATTTAGAATTAAGAAATGGACTTTACACAGAAGCAGAAAGTTTAATTAATGAAGGTAAATTAGAAGAAGGAAAAGCTAAAATGCAAGAGATTACAGACTTAGACAATAAGTTTGAGAATGAAGCAACCCAGTTAGCTAACTTAGCAGCATTAAAGGATAATGCTAAAATTAGCAATATTGCACCTATTAGTAAAGATAATAAAATAGGAGAAATAGTTGGAGAAGATTTTTCAAATACAACTGAGTATAGAAAAGCATTTATGAACTATGTAACAAAGGGAACAGCAATACCTGGAGAATTTAAAAATGCAAATGCAAATACTAAGAGTACTGATGTAGGAGAAATGATACCTGAAACAGTATTATCAAGAATAATTGAAAAGATAGAAGCTACAGGAATGATACTTCCTTTAGTTACTAGAACGGCATATAAGGGTGGTTTAACTATTCCTACTTCTACAGTAAAACCAGTTGCAACTTGGGTAGCAGAAGGTAATGGAAGTGATAAGCAAAAGAAAACTACTGGATCTATAACATTTGCATATCATAAATTAAGATGTGCAATTTCTAATTCTTTAGAAGTAGATGTAATGGCTTTACCTATATTTGAAACTACTTTTATTAACAATGTAGTTGAAGCTATGACTAAGGCTTTAGAACAATCAATTATAAATGGTGATGGTTCTGGAAAACCTAAAGGGATATTAACAGAAACAGTTGCAGATGGACAAAATATTGATATTGCTAAAGCAGGAAAATTAGATTATAAGACTTTAGTTAGTGCAGAAGCTGCATTACCATTAGCTTATGAAAATGGAGCGGTATGGTTTATGACTAAAAAGACTTTCATGGAGTTTATAGGAATGACTGATACTAATGGACAACCTATTGCTAGAGTTAATTACGGAATAAACGGAAGTGCTGATAGAACTCTATTAGGAAGAAGAGTAATATTAAATGATTATATGTCATCTTACGATCCAACTGGTGCTGCTGAACATATTTTTGCTTTCTTATTTAATCCATCTGACTATGTTTTAAATACTAACTTAAATATAACTATTAAGAGATACGAAGATAACGATACAGATGATATGATTACTAAGGCTCTTATGTTAGTAGATGGTAAAGTAGTAGATAAGAACTCATTAGTCACATTAACTAAGAAGAATGCATAAGGTTACGTTTTAACGTAGCCTTTTCCTTTTTAGGGAGGGATTTAAATGCTAGAGAAAGTAAAATTATCATTAAGAATTAAGAATAATAAATTAGATGTTGAAATAACAGATTTAATAGAAGCAGCTAAAATTGATTTAAGCATTAGTGGAGTAAAAAATATAAAAGAAGAGGACCCGATAATAAATAGGGCAATAATCATATACTGTAAAGCTAACTTTGGATTAGATAATAAAGAAAGTGAAAAATATCAGAAATCTTATGATCTATTAAAACAATCATTAAAATTGTGTGGTGATTATAATGTGGAGTGATACTTTAGAACTAGGAAAGCTTAAGGTAATAGTTAACGATAATGGTGTCGAAGAAGAAACATTAATAAAAAGGGAAGTCTTTTGCAATGAAAAATCTGTAACTACTAATGAATATTATCAATCTAGTCAAAATGGCAATGAAATAAAAGTAGTATTTGAAGTTAAACAAATAGACTATGAAAAAGAGCAATACGTAATTTATGAGGATGAAACTTATAAGGTTGTAAGAACTTATAAGATTAATTCAGAAGATATAGAATTACATTGCGCTTTGAAAGAAGGTTTGGTATGAGTGTAGGTTTAGATTTTTCAGATATAAATAAACTTCAAAAAAGACTAGATGAAATAAGGAGAAAAGGAACAACCTTAGAAAATAAAGCTTTAGTAGCTGGTGCAAAAGTAATAAATGATGAAATTTTGAACAATGCCCCAAGGGCAACAGGTTTTTCAAGCAAGTATTTAAAACTTCATCCAGTCAGAAAAGTAAAAGGAATAAAAGTAGTTAAGATAGGTATAGGAAGAGAAGATAATTCATGGGCTTTCTATTTAAAATTTCATGAATATGGTACATCAAAGATGGTAGCAAGACCATTTATGAGACCAGCTTTTGAAAGGAAAAGGAAAGAAGCTTTTGAAAAGACACATGAAGTAATAAGAAAGGGTTTAGGACTATGAATATTAATAAATTAGTTATAGATACATTAAAACCTTTAGGATTAGATGTTAGATATAGGTTGTATTCGGGTAATGAACCTACGTATATTACTTTCTTTGAGCTAAGTAATACTAATGAAGATTATAGTGAAGACAAAAATGAGACAGAGGTACATAGTCTACAAATAGATCTATGGAGTAAGGCTGATGTAACTCAATTAAAAAAAGATATTAAACAAGCACTTGGAGAAGTATTTTATGATGTTACTTTTAATGATTTATACGAATCAGATACTAAAGTATTTCATATTGCATTCAGGTGCTATTTTTATGAAGAAAAGGAGTGATTTAATTGGCAAGAATTAAAGGAGCTAAGAATTTCCATTTAGCTGATGTAACAGCTAATGAAATAGGCGGATATGAGGTAGGAACACCCGCTAAATGTGAGAGGCTTATATCAATAGAAGTAGAGACTAAGGCAGAATCAGAAGATGCTTATTCTGATGATGAAGTAGAAGAAACTGTATATGGAACTGTAGAGAAAACCGGGAAAGTAACATTGAATTACCTTACACCAGAAACAAAACTATTAATGTTTGGGGGAGAAATAGATAAAGATGGAGTATATTTCCCACCTGGAGAAGTTGAAGTTAAACATAACGCTTTAGGATTTCAAATGCCTACTACTGGTGGGAAGAATAAGTATGCTTGGTACTATGATGTAGTTTTTGAGTATCCTTCAGAAAAGGCTGAAACAGCTGAAGGAAAACCGAAATTACAACAAGTAGAAATTAATTTTAAATGCTATAAAAATAGAGAACTTAAAACACATGTAGCAGAATTGGACATGAATGGTAAGACTGCAAATGTAGAAAAGGAAAAAACATGGTTTACTACAGTACCAACTACAAAAGCTGCTACAGTTACAGGACAAGCATAGGCTAGGTTTTATCCTAGTCTTGTATTTTTTAATGAGGTGAAGAAATGAAGAATATTGAAATTAAACTTGAAATAGATGGAGAAGTTAAAACTTTTACTTGTACTAAAGTGAAAGGGATTTTATTAAGAAAGACAGCAGCAATAAAGAAATCTTTTGACAAAATGTCTAGTGATTTTAATGAAGATTCATTAAACGAACTAGTTGATTATGTTGTAGAAGTATTTGGAGGCCAATTTACTAGGGATGAATATTATGATGGAGTTCAGTTAGAGGATATAGTTTTCAATATAAATGATGTAGCAAATCAAATAATGGAAATGGCAAGTGCAAAAATAAAAAACTAATAGAGGGTGAAGAAGATTCGCCCTCAGTTGAAGATGATAGAAGCAAACTAGATGAGTTTTATAGCAATTATGAACAAATGTTACTTGGAGTTTATTCAGAAGCTTTAAAAGGTGGACAGAGTTTAAATAACTTAGATGAAATGGATTTTTTATATTTCTTGGATATTTTAATTTATAACAAGTATTCTAATAAAAACTCAAACGCTGATGAAGTATATGGAGATACTATATCACTTTAGGAAGGGGGGATATTATGGCTGTAGATGAATTAGTAATTAAATGGTCCATGGATAATAAGGGATTTAATGATGGACTTAGTAGTATGAATAGATCTATGGGAGTTCTCAAAAGTGAATTTGGAGCAACTTCAACTAAGCTGAAACAATTTGGGAGTGAAACAGACCAATTAAAAAATAAGCAAGACTACTTAACTAAAGCTATGGAGATTCAAAAATCCAAGGTAGATACTTTAAAAAGTGCATATGATAAGCAAGTACAAGCTACAGGAAGTAATTCTAAAGAAGCTGAAAATCTTGCAATAAAAATAAATAATCAAGTTAATTATTATAATAAACTCGAAGCAGAATTAAAACAAACTACAACTGAATTAGAAAAGCAAACTAGTGCATGGGGAAAGATTTCTAAGAGCTTAGAAGCTACAGGTACTAAACTAAAAGATTTTGGTAGTAAACTTTCTAGTATAGGTAATGGATTAACTTTAGGGATTACTGTTCCGTTTGTAGCAGCCGGAACAGCAGCGTTTAATTCTGCTAGTGATATGCAAGAAAGTATTAATAAAGTCGAAGTAGCTTGCAAAGATGGAGCACAAGCAGTAATTAATTTTAGTGAAACAACATTAAAACAATTTGGTATTGCTAAAGGAACATCTTTAGATATGATGGCAACATTCTCTGATATGGGTACAGGAATGGGGCTTGAAAGTGAACAAGCTAACAATATGAGTATGGCATTAGTAGGACTAGCAGGAGATTTATCTTCCTTTAAAAATATTAGAGTTGATGTAGCAAAGACAGCTTTGAATAGTATATATACAGGTGAGACTGAAAGTTTAAAGCAACTAGGTATTGTAATGACACAAGCTAATTTAAATGAATTCGCTATGCAACAAGGTATCAATAAAACAGTACAAGAAATGACACAAGCAGAGCAAGTGCAATTAAGATATGCTTATGTCATGGATAAGACTAAAAATGCACAAGGAGACTTCGCTAATACAAGTGATGGAGCAGCTAACCAACAACGTATATTTACAGAAAGTCTAAAGGAGTTGTCAGCAACTCTTGGTGAAAACTTATTACCTATAATAACTCCTTTTATAAACAAGTTAAATGAAACTGTACAATGGTTTGGTAGTTTAGACAAAGGAACTCAACAAAATATAATAAAATTTGGTGCATTTGCAGCAGCAGTAGGTCCAGTGATAAAAATAGTAGGTGGATTAAGTTCTAGTTTAGGAAGTACTATGGATTTTGCTAGTAAAGCTGGAGACATGTTTACTAAATTTAAAAACTCTACAATGGCAGCAACTATAGCTACACAAGCACAGACGATAGCACAAGGTGCATTAAACTTTGTTATGAACTTGAACCCAATAACTATAGTTATAATGGCTCTAGTAGCTTTAGGAGCAGTATTTGTAACATTATATAATAAGTGTGAATGGTTTAGAGTAGGAGTAGATAAGGTTTGGCTAGCTATAACTCAAGTATTCCAAAAGTTTGATAATTTCTTAACTGATATTTTCACTATAGATTGGACAAATAGTTTTGGAGCATTCGGGAATGTTCTTAATGCTTTTTTTCAGAACGCAAGCAATATATGGGATAGTATAAAGCAAATATTTAGCGGGATAATTGATTTTGTAGCAGGTGTATTTACAGGAGATTGGTCTAGAGCTTGGGAAGGTGTAAAGAATATATTCGGAGGAATTATGAGTGGATTAGGAGCAGTAATTAAAGCACCTTTAAATGCTGTAATAGGACTTATAAACATGGCCATAGATGGATTGAATAGTATTAGCTTTACAGCTCCAGATTGGGTACCATTTGTAGGTGGAAAGCATTTTGGAGTTAGTTTGCCTAAGATTAATTATCTTTATGAAGGTGGTATTATAAATAGCCCTACTTTTATTAACCCTAATACAGTTGTAGGTGATAGTTATAAAGGGATAGGTAAGCAAGCAGAAGCGGTTGTTCCTTTAGCGAAGATGTACTCTAATATAAGAAATATTGTAAGAGAGGAAAGTGGGGCACAACCTATACAAGTAAAAGTTATAGTAACTAATAATATGGATAACAAAGCTATAGGCAAAGCTGTAACTACAGAAGTAAAGAAAGAAATAACAAGAGAAACTAATAATTATAGAAAAGGGAAAGGAGGTCTAGCATTTGGCTAAATATTTTATAGTTTATAATGATAAAAAAAATTTAGATGTAAATTTATTAGTAGCAACTAGACCTTCTAAACCTTCTCCTGAAATGGAATATGAAGAAGTGAAAGTACCAGGAGGTAAAACTTTATATATAGAAAAAGGATATAAAGATATAGAAATACCTGTATCTTTTAATTTTATGTCTAAAACTACTTGGGATAAAGAGTTTAGGAATATGAAAAATTGGTTATTAAGAAAAATTAATAATAAATTAAAGTTTAGTGATGATCTTGAAGTCTTTTATAAAGTTAATAAAGTAACTTTAGATACACCTGAAAGAGTAATGAAAAAGCTTGGAAAGTTTACAGCTACGTTTACTTGTGAACCTTATACTTATATAGATGAACCAGAAAGGGAGTTAGGTCCACAATTATATAATAATTATTTGCCTTCTAGACCTGTTTATAGAATAGTAGGAGAAGGATATTTAACATTAACAATAAATAATAAAGTTATTAAAGCTAATGTAGGGCAAGAATTAATAATAGACACAGATAAAGGCTTATGCTATAGAAATGGAATAGTTAATAATGTAGCATTAGATGGCAAATATGAGGATTTATATTTACAAGAAGGAGAAAATACATTTAGTTGGACTAGTGGATTTAAAATCTATATTTTACCTAATTGGAGGTGCTTATAATGATAGAGATATATTTAAAAAGCAATACCAATTATGATAAAAATGGAGATATAACATTAGATCCTACATCTTGCACCTATAACGATATTGAAAAAGAATTAACATTAGAGCACTTTCAAGATGAAGAAGGTAGATGGAAGTATATTGACTTTGAAAATGTAATTGCAGTTGAGAGAAATGAAAAGAAAATATTCTATAGAATATATAATGTAGTTAGGTCCTTGTATAGTGTAACAGCTTATGCAAGGCCTTTATTTTATGATTTAATAGATAAAGTGTTAATTGACGTAAGACCAACTTTAAAGAGTGGACAAGAAGCTTTAAATATAATTCTGGCAGATACACCATTTACAGGGCATAGTAATTTAACAACTTTAAGTACATCCTATTATATAAGAAAAAATATAGTTGAAGCTTTAATAGGAGATATAGAAAATTCTTTTATTAATAGATGGGGTGGAGAGTTTTACTGTGAAAATTTTGATATCTATATAAATGATAAGATAGGTAGCGACAACGGGGTTAGAGTTGAATTTGGATATAATCTTAATGAAATAGAAGAAGATATAAATATAGAGAATGTAGTTACTAGAATAATTCCAGTAGGTTTTGATGGGATTATGTTAGAAGGGAATACTCCTTGGGTGGACAGCCCTTTAATAAATAAATATACCCATATTAAAATGAGAGTTGTAGAATTTTCTGATGTTAAAGTCAAAGAGAGTTCTGAAGATGAAGAAGGATTTAATACAATAGAAGAAGCTAGAGCAGAACTGGTTAAAAGATGCAATAAGTTATATGAAGGCGGCATAGATAAGCCTTTAGTAAATTACAAAATTGATATGATTAATATAGCTAATACTACTGCCTATGAAGGTTTAGAAATGCTCGTAAATGTAAGTAAAGGGGATACGGTAACTTGTTATATTCCTCATTTAGACATAGATGTTAAGGCTAGAGTTATCGATTTTGAAAGGGATGAAATAACAGGGGAATATATTTCTATAGAGTTAGGAAATGCAGTAAATGACTTCTTCAACCAACAAGCTGATATACAAGCAACTATAAATAAGATAACTAATAGTAATGGAACAGTTAATGCAAGTGAAATTCAAGGGGTAATAAATGCTATTCAAACTCAATTTAAAGCGTTAAGAGATATTGCTCAACCCCAAGATGTTCGAGCAATTTTATTTGAAGATAGAGTAGAAGGTTCACCAACATTCGGATGTATGGTTTTAGGTACAATGGGATTTGAAATAGCAAGTTCATTTAAGCCGGGTACTAGTGAATGGGATTTTAGGACATTTGGAACTGGTCAAGGGTTCATGGCAGATTGTATTATTGCAGGAATCTTAATGAGTAGAAATGGTGTTAGTTGGTTAAATCTTGATAATGGAACTTTTGATTTTGCAAACGGAAATTTAGCATTTGATGGAACTAACTTACAAATGATAGGTAAGATTATAAATGTCTTAAATGGCTATGGTGTTGAATTAGACCGAGGTGGTATTGCTTTTGCAACAAATGGTGAAACTGTAGGAGGTATAAGAAGTTCTAGATTTGATGATGATACTCGAATTAATGGAATGAGTATAGTTAATACCAAAGATGGAGACTTTATGGATTTAGGTTTTACTGAATCAGAGGATTTTACTGGAAATGTATCATTCTCTCCAATTATAAGAATAGCTAAAATAGTAAATAAATTGATGCGCAACTTCAAAGGGATTCAACTTTTAGATAATGTTTTAGTAAAAAATGCGAAAACACTTTATTTTGAGACAGATGATTCAACAGTTAAGCACGAAATATACAATACAGTTACTAACCACTTAGCCATTATAGGAGATAATGGGGTAATGCTTGGGTATAATGTTGCTGGGACTAGAATTAATGCTATAGTTATAGATGAAACACCAAATGCCCAAGGAAACCAAGTATTTATTCAAAAGCCTGTAAGTATGGAGAATAACACTATAAAATATGCTTCAGATATCTTTACTGGCAATACTAGTTACAGATATCTTCATGAGGGATGGTCGGGTTCTATAGAGAAACAAGCGAAGAGAATAAGCAACCTAAATGTAACTTATAGTAGTGGGTGGTATGCTTTTGGTAGCGGGGCGAATGGAGCACCTTGTAATTATGGTACGTTGCTACACATTAGATGGGGAAGTGGAGACCCTACAGATTGTGCTCAATTGGTTATCGAAATAGGAACCGGAAGATTATTTACTAGAACTACGACAGACAATGGAGCTTATTGGTCCGGATGGACTGAGAAATAAAGGTAGGTGAGTAAATGCAAAAAATATTTATTAATAAAGAAACTAATATGGTAGAGCAAATTTTAAAAGTAGAAACTTGTGAAGAATTGCCAGATGATTACTTTAATAATTGTTATGCTGTTATTGACGAGGATGAAATTATAAATGGATATAATGTTAGATATAATACAGATAGTCAAGAGTTTGAAATTGTAGCTGGATTAAAGCCAAAGGATGAAGTTAAAATAGTAGAAAAAAATGAAGATATAAAACAGCTTAAAGAAGAAAATGAAGAACTAAAAGCTAGAATAGAAAAACTAGAGAGTTTGGTTAACCAAGCTGTATCAAATGTGAGGTGATATAATGGCCAGTAAAATAGAAGTTAATTTAGATACTTCTAAAGAGTTGTATGGAATGTTTAAATGTAAACAAAATGATGATCTATTGCTTATAGCTAATATATACGAAAATGGAGCATCTAAAGATTTAACTAATTGTTCTATAGTTGTACAAGCTAAGAAAGCAGATAATACTTATGTTATACAGAATACAGATATAACTAAAGATAAGAATAAGTTTATAGCTGAATTAGCAAGAGATTTCACAAGAGTTCCAGGAGAAACAAAAATAGAAATTGTATTAACCGAGAGTAGTAAGCAAAATACTACTTTTTCTTTTTGCTTAGAAGTTATAGGGAGTGTAATTAAAGGAGCAGAAGAAAGCAAGGATCTAATAACATCTTTAGAAGTAATGCAAGATGCTGTAGTAGAAATGGGAAAAATTAGCGAGGAAACTAAAGAATTAATTAAAAATAGTGGTGCTGCTAGTAAAGAAGAAATGAATAAAGTTAATGCGTCTTTGGCAGAAAAGCAGAATAAAACTGATAATACATTATTAACTACAGTTAAAAATGTAGTTGGTGCAATAAATGAAATATACAATGGTATAAAAACTGAAATAATAAGTAGAAGATTAAGAGGTCAAAATTCACCAGATAGTCCAGCAGGTACATTTGATAGCGCGAATTTCGCTGGTCAAGGGAAAACAACTGGGATTCCTATAGGTAACGTTTTTCACCATTATACAGATGGTAAGCTGATGCAATTAGATAATGTTGGTAGTGGAGTTGCTCTTACCATAGTTAATGCTAATAATCCAACTAGAAGACCAGATAAACCATCTGATTATTTTGGGTGTGGTTATTTTATGCAATTATATACTAACAATCCTTCTAGTGGTATATATGATCATTTAACTATAGATGAGAAAGGAATGCTTTTTTGGAGTGGATATACACCTGCAGGCGTGAAAACAAACTCAACAACCTTCACTACAGGAAAAGATTATGGATATACACCAGCTTTTATTTTCAAATGTACAAAAGAACATGAAGTTCTTATGCAATTAATAAATACAAGTTATCCAGTTATGAATTTTAATTGGAACAAAAGTGTTAATTGTGCTGAAATTAATATACCATCTGAAATAGACGGACTAAACATAAAAACAAACAAGGGTGATATTAGAATGCAAATCCCAAGTGGTAAAGCATTAAGAGTTGATGGGTCAATATATGCTAAAAATTTAGATGGAATTTCAAAAGATGTATTAACAAGAGAAGTTGGGAATACATCACAACGTCCAACCTCATTAACTGGCAAAAGAGGTATGCCGTATTTTGATGTAACATTAAATAAACCAATATGGGTAGATCAAAGTGAATCAAAATGGATAGAAACTATAGGGAACTTTGTGAGTGTACCTCCATCTAAAACATCAAGTGGAAACAAGGGTGATTTTTCAGCAGATGAGAATTATTTTTATGTATGTATTGGGATAAACTCTTGGATAAGAATTGCTAAAGATAGTAGTTGGTGATATCAAATATTTATGATAGTATATTAAATGGGTTTAATATACTTAATCAAGGAGGAATAATGTTGAAAGCACGATATAGTTATATGGATATAGCTAAAGGAGTAGGTATAATATTAGTTATATTAGGACATACAAATACATCATTATATCTTAATGATTTTATCTATAGTTTTCACATGCCATTATTTTTTATAATTTCTGGGTATTTATATTCAAGGAAAGAAATAAAATATAAAGAATTTATATGGCATAAATTCAAATCATTATTAATTCCATATATAATATTTTTTATAATTTCAGCACCTATTACGTTAATAAAAAATAACTTTAGCTTAAGTCATTTAATTAAATCATTACTATTTTATGGTGAAACTTCATGGAATACACCTATATGGTTTTTAATAGTTTTATTTTCAGTATATATAATTTATTTC
>OCAE01001000.1_pt1 | contig 14567 bp, 15 predicted proteins | sample 1495581 | NCBI WGS metagenome assembly OCAE01 (sample SAMEA2580278, study PRJEB22360) | human gut metagenome | biome: human gut; feature: human-associated habitat; material: faeces | place: Denmark | collected 2008/2010 | reverse complement strand
TGTATGAGCGACTGAAGGATAATGTATATGCGGATGATGCATGTGCCTTCCTAAAAGGGCGTTTCGATAAACAACAGGTAGATCCGATCCTGAACCGTACCGATCCTTTCATCAATACGCCGAAGAAGAAGCTCATGTTCGGTATGCATAGTAAGTATGATGGGTTGCGGAAGATTTCAGAGTGGATCGAAAAAGGTGACATCATCTTATTCAATCTGAAAGGTCTCAATGACAATGACCTACGGATCATCGTCGGATATATCTCTTTAAAATATTATCTGATCGGTCTGAAGCGTCCGGATAATTCACGGCTACATCTGACCTTCATCGATGAATGTCACAAGGTGCAGTTCGATATCTACGAGCGCTGGTTGGCGGAGCTGAGGAAAGGCGGTATGGCACTGATCCCGATGACGCAATATCTGGAACAGTTCCAGCAAGGCTTCCTGAAGGCCGTCCTTGGAAATGCTGGTACGAAGGTGACCTTCCGACAGGGGCGTGATGGAGCCGTGCGTATGTCCGCAAACCTTCCCGGCCATCCGGATATCGATGGTCTGCAGGGACTTCCCGACCGAATCGGATATGTATCTACAGAGGACAACCGTATCGCCAAAACGGTACTCGTAGAAGTGGATCCGCCATATCGGTATAATGCCGGAAAAGTAGTACCACACAAGGAAGGAGAGAATGTGCAGGCGGAAATGAATACAGAGAAGAACCGTAACGAAGCACGCAGTTTGATGCGTCGTGACTTCCTGTCGAAAGAAGAAGCAGAAAAGATCGTATTCCGTAAAATAAAAAGACGAAAGAAAGGTGATGGAGAATGGGACGGATAAGATTTCTATTGTATAAGATATCGCAGCTCCTCCCAAAGGGACAACGCCGACCGGTGATCCTGATCTCATCGATTCTTGGGTTGTTCGTCTTCTTTCAGTTCATGACAAGGATCAGTGATTCCTACCTGCTATTGAGTGTGCAGCAGGTATTCCGGGATACATGGAAAGCATTGCAGGATGAGCAGGTCGGAGGACTTACGATCGTATTCATCTGTGCCATCCTGGGATATGGCGGATATCGATACTACGGTAAGATCCAGACGGCCATTACCGTCTGTTATGCGATCATCTTCCTCCTCGCTATCTTGCCGTTCATCATGTCGATGTAGGATGAAAAACTATGGTATTTATTATGGTATCTGTTATGGTATATACTATGGGGAATGCTATAACATATATACCATAGATTTTTGCATAAAAATCCTTTAAATAAAGGCTTATTTGCACATTGAAAGATTTAGAAATTACCTTATTTTACCTTATAAAATAAAATAAACCTTATGGTACGCTGCTTTATGCCTTATATCAGAGCCTATATTGGTCTGATTTCATATGCTTATATCTAATGATATAACTATATATACTGTTTGATACTACTGTATAGATATAGTAACTATTACTCTTATACAATTATTTATTATGATAACTTAAGGAGGTGTCTTTTATGGGAAACAAGAACAAACCAAGGATCTTAGACGATGATATCGACCTGATGATTCGCATAGCAAGGCATGGATTTGTGGACATGGACTATATACAGCTATTTGTGTATAGAGGTAGAAAAATACGGACGATCAAAGAAAGATTAAAACAGTTAGCGCTACATGATTATTTAATTGTAGAACGAACTTTCATACCTGCGAACCATACAGCAAGTTTCCGGACCGGATACAAGATCGTTACTTTAGGGAAACGAGGTCTCCAGTACATGGAAGATATGGGATATGAGGCCAAGGACAATACAAAAGCATTTTTGAGTTACAGTCCTTATTACATGTATCACCAGGTACAAGTGGCCACCGTATGTGATATCATCCAGTCTAAATATGAGGATGGGAATTCAAACTGGTATGTAGATGAGATACTGAATGAAAAGGAGGCATATCTGGAAGATACTTCTAATCGCCCGGACGCCATCTTGATATTCAAACAGAAGGATAAAACAAAAACTTCATCCGTATTGGTATATGTGGAACTAGAAAGATCCTATCCCACACAGACATTAGCTGAAAAAAAGATAAGATCCTATCGTCGTGTCATTCATGAAGAACTGCATGCAAAGGCTCTATCTCTCGATATCATCGACTACCGTGTATTGTTTGTTTGTACTATGCGAAATGCAAAGCGACTCTTAATACAAAAAATACGGGACAATAAAGACAGAATCGATTTTAACTTATTGGTCACAGGTTATGAGGATGTAACGCAGCATCCGTTGGATGCTATATATACGCTGCCTTTACATGAAAAGGTACAATATAAACTCATGGGGCAGCTGCCATGATGTAGGAACTATATGAACGCCGTCGATAAGTATTATAGAACGAAGCAGGAACTGCTTCAGGAAGGTTCTTATGCAGTAAAGATATTCTGTGATGCCAGCTTAAAGGATGGTGTCCTCGTCAGTGCGATCTATATCGATGATCATATCCGGATTCATACCAAAACGAAGTACCTCAAGGATGTAAAGAATATTCAGAAAGGCGAAGCCTATGCGATCAAGATGGCATTGGATCATATAGCCAAGCATTTTTATAAAGAAGCCGTCATATATACAGAGATCGATTCTATCATACATACACATCTATTCAGCGTCGTATTAGGAAAGACAAAGATTCAAGAGATCCCTAAGCAGCTCCGCCCTACTGCCCGGATGCATCAAAAACTCTGGTCGCAGTTTCGCTATGTGTACCGGATGAATAAAAGGATTGTACTGCAGAAAATAGAAAGCAACAAAAATCCTGCACATGCGATTGCTTGTCAAAAACGTGAAGAATTCTTGCATCCGCAGGTACGACCTGCATGGAAACGTTGGATAATATTCTTATGTAACCGATTGATAGCGCAGCTCAGTAAATAAGTAGATATAAGTAACAAAAGTCACAGTTGAGATAAACATTACATTATATGTATCTCAACTGTGAAATATATGCTATAATTTTGTACGAAGATAGATTGTTCCACTTCGACTGTGAACCCTTTCAGTGAATAGTTCGGAGGTGGTCATTTTGAATATTGACTTATATATCAGCTTTCTGATCATACTAGTTATATTAGAAACTGTGAAGCTAATAAAAAAGTGATCGCCCTCTAAACACTAGCACCGTTTAGGGCGATCACTTACCACTGGAATAATCTATCTTCACTATTGTGGATAAGATTATCTTCATCTATATTATACACGATATTTAAGAGGATTCAACATAAAAGAAAAAAACAATAGAAAAAATCGACCACACCTATCAGGTGTTTTTTTTTTGTGCTAGATAACGAAGTAGCTATATCGTAATAATCTTTCATTTTATCCGGAGATGACATATATGTACAGGAGTCTATCATACAGTAAACAGATAAAATAACAATACTGCACTTTCCCGCAATTTAGAGCTATAATGCATATCCGTAAAGGAAGTGATCGAAATGGAAAATATGAGATTGATCCTGGGGAATGCCTACGAGGAGATCAAGAAGTTGCCTGATAAAAGTGTGGATCTGATCATCACTGATCCACCTTATAACATCGATACAAAATATACATCTTGTATGAGAAATGATATCGGAAAAAGTTATCATTCTGTGATAAGAGAGCTATCTGCAGATGATCTTACTTCAGGAGTAGAGCTATCCATATTGGATGACTTTCTTCGTGTGCTGAAGACAGCTAATATTTATATATGGTGCAATCGCCGGCAAATCATCCCCTATCTTGATTTCTTCGTGAAAAAGCATGGTTGTCATTATGATATCCTGGTGTGGATCAAAACAAACCTGATTCCGGCTTGTGGCAGAAATTATCTAAACGATAAAGAATATTGCCTGTATTTTCGGAAATCCGCACAATTACATACTACATATCAAAGAGGTCACACATACTGAATCACGCCTACGAATAAAAAAGATAAGATGTTATATGGTCATCCAACTGTGAAACCACAAGCGATCATAGAGGATCTAGTGCTCAACTCTTCTGAAGAAGGAGATGTGATCTTTGATCCTTTCAGTGGTTCTGGGACGACAGGAGCAGCTGCGGCAAAATATCATCGCTCCTTCATAGGAATCGAAAAAGAGAAAAAGTATCTGAATATTTCACAACAGAGGATACATGAAATGAGACTATTCAGTTAATGTACTCCAGCATTATTCCAAAGTCACACTTTCATAGCTTATACATTGACAATGGGATAAAAGCCGGCATATAGCCGGCTTTTAAAATATGAAAAACAAATGAAAAACTAATGTGATTAGATGAAGAAACTTCTTGTAGTGAAGTAACATTACAAGAATAGTATGACTATGTAATCACGTATTATTCACTATTTTTTGATTGTCTTTTCTATTTGAAGCAGGATAATGCTTATAAAGAAAAGAGCTACCATGAGCAGCTCTTTTCAAGAATTAAGAAATTGAGGTGTGAGTAATAACTATCACTCAATATAATATATGTATGATCACAAAAAAAGTGAAGATAAAATAAAGTACTTGAAATTAAAAAAATATATGATAAAACAGTGGACAGACTTTAATTTTGAATATCTCACATAATTTCACATAAAATTATTACAGGTAAATATTGAAAAAATATCTTTCTATGAATATAATATAGTTGCTTATATTCTTATCTGATCTAAGCGTTTATCAACAGAAAGAGATACCTATCATCGATATGATGAGGGCATCTCTTTTTTTTCTGTCTCTTTTATCCAAAAGGAGGAACATAAACAAAATGCTAAATGCAGGGATTATTAGAAAGACAGAATTAAAAGGAAATTACATGATGGCAACAGATAACCAAAATAGAAAAGCCATCGTTGTCATGGAGGATACATTAAAAAAAACTAAGCTGCAATCTTATCTGCAAATGAATAATTATCAAACACATAATGTATGTTTTATACAGAAGTTGTGCAGGACATTCTCGACATATCGTTCCGTATGAAAACAAGAGTCATTTCTATCCTAGATCGCATTACGGTCAAGGCTCAAGGTGCTTATCTACGCAAGATGGAACATATGACTTTCACAAGTGTTGTCAGACAGAGGACCGGCTATTTCTAGAGAGCCGACATTTATAATAAATTAGGTATAGAAAGTAAAGAGATAAAAAAGAAAAAGCGGATCAGCATATATTGTCGTGTATCCACTAGAAAACAGACGCTCGGCTTGGAAAAATAAAGATCGTAAATGGTCATAACTGGAATGAGCTGACTGACGGAGAAAAACGAGGATTTGTCGAACAGTCCTTTCAAGAAACCTTTGAAGTGGACGAGTATATACCCCTGTTGCTTCATAAACGGCACATACTTCACTACCTATTTCTTGTTCAATATAGTCTCGTTGTACATACTGACAGAATCATGAATAATCGTCATTTTAGATATAAGCGCATTCATATACAAGAATAGAGAGAATGACGTTTCTTTTATACTAACTAAAAGGTTTATAAAGCAGTCACATCAATCCTTCTCTTTCGGCTTTATTCTAAATTGTATGCATACAAAAAGAGAAAGCTAGAAATAATGGATATCTAAATTATCATTGGGATAAGTTACCCCTCTAAATTATCAGAGGGTCAAGACGAAGGTTAGCTCTAAATTAGATAGGGTCAATCTTTTTGTTCATTTATAAAAAAAACTTTCGCTGTATGATGTAATTGTCAAATAACATATCCAACGAAAGGAGTGGTTTTCCACTATGGACATTATAACAGATTTACTCAATCTTCCTCAAGAATCAACTTTAGATGTCTCCTCACGTATTGAGAATGATATTCTCATTATCCAGCTTACCTTAAAGCCATTTCCCTGTAATTGCCCTATTTGTGGTACACCTGCTTCACGCATAAAAGAATACAAAATCAAACGTATTAAGCACTCCGCATTAAATCATAAAAAGTGTGTGATCGAATACCATGCAAGACGTCTTGTCTGTAATCAGTGTGGGAAAACTTTTTATGAGGATAACCCTTTTGTACCTCCTGGTCACTCTTTAAGTAATTTAACTATTATCAATACTTTACAGGAGCTTAAGGAATCTAATGCAACTTTTGCCAGTATAGCCAGACATAATTTCATATCGCCCACAAAAGTACAGGAGATATTTGATCTATATGTATGGATACCCAAAAGCACTTTGCCAGAAATCATCTGTATTGATGAGGTTTATGCAATGAAGGATAACCACAGTAAGTATGTCTGTATTCTTCTAGATTTTAAAACTCATGAAATGGTAGATATGTTGCCCGATAGAAAAAAATATTCTCTTTTTAATTACTTCGATAGAATCTCTGATCAAGAGAGGAACAATGTTAGATATATCATTATGGACATGTATAGTGTTTATCGTGATATTGTCCATATAAAATTCAAAAATGCATCTATCGCTGTTGATTCTTTTCATGTAATGAAAAATATCAATGCCGCTTTAGACAAGGTCAGAATTCGCATCATGAAAGGGAAGAAGTCTGATTCTGTTGATTACTATTTACTTAAAAAATTCCATTGGCTGTTACTCGCTGGAGAAGTGAGAGAAAATAAACGTAGATATAATAAGCGATTGCGCAGATATATCAATTATCCCCAGTTGCTTGATCTAATCTTAGATATTTCAAGTGAACTTAAGGAGGCGTATTTATGCAAAGACTCCTATGCAGTTTTTAACATGACCAGTGATCACAAGAATGCAGATGAAAAGATTTCAGATTAATGAATATGAACAAGGACTGTAAAATACCTGAAATGGTTGAAATCCTCCATATGTTGAATAACTGGCATGACGAAATCATTCATTCTTTTATAGTGGTTGATGGCAGACGTCTATCCAACGGCATTATGGAATCAAGAAACTCCATTGTTAAATTGATCAAGAAAACAGGAAATGGATATGTCAATTTTGCCAGATTCAGAAATCGCTGTATGTACTGTATGAACAAGGATGCGATTCCTAATATGGCTGGTATCGATATACCATTAAAAATGAAGGGGCATAAGCGAGGTAAATATAAAAAATAGTCTTTCTCACAAGATGTTATTTGACACTATAAAAGGCAGTGCATGTTCATACTCTGACATTTCCACTGCCTTTTTGAAACCCTATTATACTTTAGAGCACACCTCAATCATCATAAAAACCTACGTTTATTTAGAGCGTTTTTTTTCAGAACCCTATGTTAATTTAGAGATCCGAAATAATTATACACCCTAGCTCTCTATCATCAAATGTTGAATTTATAGTTGATTCTCTTCCTTATGAAATTTATTCTTTCTACTTCAATTTTATAGTAAGCAGGTTGTTTTTCTTCCTGCTTTTATTGTCACAAGATCAGTATATCACTTAATGAATTGGGGATACTGGTAATACATAAATAGATGATGATTAGGCATGTTACATACCTAATTCTGTCGATTATTACTTACACCTAATTCTTCATATTCCATCTAAGGAACATTACCATGAACCATGACATGGAATGTTGTATTGATCTAACATTTCTTTTATTGATGCGACCACATGTTCATTAGGCATTTGAACTGGTTTTCTTGTAATTCCAGCATGTATACCCATCATATTTAATGTTTGCTTCATAACAGAAGGCGCCACACATTTTTTTAAGACCAATCTCAATGGGTCCATTAAATCCCTTTGTACCTGTGCAGCATCTAGGTTCCCCTTTAGAAATTCTTCATACAATTTTACTTCAATTTCTGGAATGATATTCGATGTTGCCGCTACACTGCCTTTTGAACCGGCAATAAATGATTTCAACATTAATGAATCTGATCCATTTAAAACAATAAAATCTTTTTCCTTAGAAATCTTAATATATTCTAATTGAGTATCAAAGTCTCCACCACTATCTTTAATTCCAATAATATTTTCAATGTCTGCTAAATTATAAGCAGTCTTCGGTTTAATTTTACAACCAGTCTGTCCGGGTATATTGTATAACAAGAACGGTATATCTACATTTTCTGCTATTGTTTTAAAATGAATATATAAATCCTCTTGACTTGGAACTAAATAGTATGGAGTTACCAATGATAGTGCATCAGCACCAGCATCAACTAATTTCTTACTTAATTCAATCGTATGAATAGTACCGCAACTGCCTGCTCCAGCAATGACAGGCACTCTTCCTGCTGCAGCCTCAACAACTGCTTTTGTCAAAGAGACTCTTTCATTATCAGTTAGTAAATGAAATTCTCCATTTGTACCTGCAATAAATAAGCCATTTACTCCTTTCTCAATTAACCAATTTGTCATTTTTTTTGCTGATTCTATGTCTAAATCCTCATTTTCATAAAAAGGAGTAACCATTGCAGTAATTATACCTTTAATCTCCATTTTTTATTCCTCCAATCCTCTTAAAATATTCCCAATTGCTATTTGCATCGTTTTTTGATCTGCTTCTTTGGTAAAACTAGCAGAATGAGGTGTTATATTGTATGTGGGTAAAGTTATCAACTCATCAGAACGTTCTTTTAATTCTATATCCTCTGAAACAAATCCTAAATGTCCAGAAAGTAGATTTTCATAAAGAGCATCTTCATCTATTAGCCCTCCTCTTGCTGTATTTACAATAATTGCTCCAGTTCTCATTTTAGAAATTACATCTTTACTTATGATTTTTTTTGTTGTTTCAAGTAAGGGTAAATGTAGTGAAATAATATCTGCTTTAGAAATCACCTCTTCAAATGTGTTTAACTCAATATAATTTTTTAAACTTTCTTTTTGAACGAAAGGATCATATCCGCATATTCTCATTCCCAATGCATTAGCATATTTTGCTACCTTTTTCCCTATGCTTCCTAACCCAATAATGGCGAGCACTTTTCCTTCAGCCTCACTACCTAGAATTCTTTTTTCTATATGGTTTTTTGAATTTTGACATAACTGATAATATTTTCTCAAACTTGTTAAAATCATCATCATTGTTGTTTCTGCAACAGATACAGAGTTTGCATTCAAAGCTTTACAAACTTTGATATTTTTCTCTTCAGCAAACTTCACATCAATATTATCTAAGCCAACACCATATTTTGAAATTATTTTTAACTTTTTTGCTTTCAAAATCACTTCTCGATCAATCAGATCATTTCCAGTTAAAATTGCATCTACATCACCAACTAAATTTAATAAGTCTGTTTTGGAGTATCTATTTCCAGTATCATTTACAATCACTTCATATCCCAAAGATTTCAAGTAGGTTATTTCATTTTTTCCTTGCTCATAAAAAGGGCGAGGTGTAATTAAAATTTTTCTCATATACCGCTCCTATAAGACACCAAAGAAAGATAAAGCAAGTGAAAGGATCACCACTGTTAAAAGAATTCTTAAATAATGAGGTCCAAATTTTTTAATATAGAAATAAATTGCAAATACTGCAAGAATTGGCAAGAAACAAGGAATGATACTATCTAATGTCTGTTGTATATTAATTGAGTTACCTCCATTCGTAGTAATTATCAATGGTGTTGTGATTTTAACATAAGTTGCAGATAAAGCTCCCATCATGAATAATCCGAACATTCCAAAACCATCAATGATTTTATGTATTTTACCTGACTGTAGAATATTCATTATTGAATCACGGCCTTTTTCATATCCAATATTGATTAAAATTTTACCACAGAAGAACATATATACTACTTGATAAATCAATGGAATGAATGAAGCAAGAACAGAACCACTCATAACGAAAGGAACACAAATACCTATAACAATTGGTCGAAGTGTACCAAAATCTAAAGAGTCACCAATTCCTGCAAGCGGTCCCATCAATCCAGACTTTAAACCAGTAATAAACTCCATACTACTGTTTTTCGTTTGCTCGTCATTTGATAATGCAATTTGTTCCTCTAGAGCAATCGTTATCCCATTAATGACAGCTCCCCAGTTTGCCTGGGTATTATACATGACTAAGTGTCTTTGTAACGCCACAGATAAGTCTTCTTTTTTAGGGTATAACTTTTTCAAAATTCCAATCATTGAATTACAATAAGCTAATGCTTGTAAACGCTCAAAATTCAAAGATGTTTCTGAAAAAGCATGCCATAAGATATATGAACGTATAATATCTTTTTTTGTAACTACCTGATTTGTAATATACTTTTCCATTATTCAAGACCTTCACTTTCTTCTACAATTACATTATTTGTTTTCTTCATTTGCATAAGCATTAGGACTAGGCATGCCCCAAAGATAGATACGCCAATTGTACTGAGACCAGAATAAGCGACAAGGAAAAAGCCTGAAATAAACATAGGGATATACTGTTTCTTACCAATAACAATCATGGTTATTGCAAAACCTAAAGCTGGTAAAATATTTCCTGCAACAGAAAGCCCATTTGTTGCCCAAATTGGAAGTGAATTGACAAATGTTTGTATTGCTTCAGGACCAAATAAACAAGCAATAAATACAGGTAAAAATCTCATAGGAAAAGCTAATAAGATTGGGTATACTGTTGCACATAGCTGAATTCCTTTCACATTTCCTTTAACTGCATAGCGATCTGCCATATGAACAAAACCTGAATTTAAGGTTTTTCTAACATTTTCAAGAACAACTCCTAATAATCCTAAAGGAATAGCCAATGAAATAGCTACTGTTGGGTCAATATTGGAGGTAATAGCGATTGGAATAGCGATACAGGATGCCAGTCCTTCATCTGCTGGTGGATTTCCTCCTGGTGCAATAGAGCCTATGTATATCATCTGTAGTGTAGCACCAACTTGCAAAGCAGTTTCCATATCATTGAATATTAACCCTATAAACGGTGCAATTGATAATGGCATGCGCATAATAGAAAATCCATACCATACTTTTGCTTGTGAAATCCAATACAATAATCCGATAATCAATGCTTGTAAAATAGTCATTTTAATCTCCCTTCTGCCGCTCTCACTTGCGGCACAAATATCAATCAAGATATAACCAACACTACTATTGTATACAATATTTCTTATTATTACGCATTCTGTTAGCAGTTTCACCTTTACCTAATGTTAGCTGATATACAGGTGCGCATCTTCTTTACAGATGGGAATATTTTAAATGTTTTCCTATCATAATTTTAGCCTAATTTTCTTTTTTTGTTCTAACCTCCTAAATATATATTCACATTAAAATGCAAACTATACTTGATTTAGTTTAGAAAATTAACAAAGAATATATTTTTTTAGATTTTAATATCAATTTAATTTTTTTAAAATTTTATCCAATTCCTCTATCTCTTCCCCTGGAATCGTTTGAAAATATATTCTTACTCCTGTTTCTGCAATACCCTTTAATTTTTCTCCATCCGATGTACTCATATATATCCCATAATGAACATTTTTTCTATCATCCTTCTGCTCATACCCTCCCAATTGAAGACTATTTAATTGCAATCCATCTCCTATTGCAGCTATTGCCATCTCAATGGATTTAAATAAAAGAAAAATTCTCCCTTTCACCGTTTTATTAGGCAACCATAAATTTTTTGCTTGTGCCACGGACACAATATCTACTTGAATCCCTGTAGGGGCGGCCATTTTATAAATCTGTCCCATAAATTTATCTTTCGATAAATTATCATCAATTATAATAATCCGATCCGCTCCACACTGCTTTAACCATTTTGTAATCACTTGACCATGAATCAAACGATAATCAATTCGTGCATGTACAATCTGCGCTGTCATTTTTTCTCCTCCTCTTGTATATATTGATATCCTTTGCAGGATTCTTTACCTGCTAAAACTGCAGCTTGCTGCAATTCCTCCAATGAGATTTGCATATTTGCCTCTCTTTTGATAAGTACTTCAATTAACATTCCCATATTAATACCACTCACACACCTAGCATGATAATTGCCAGTTAATGCAAATCCTACATTCGACGGTGTTCCTCCGTATAAATCGACTAAAAATAAAGTTGGACCTGGATTGTTTCGAATTGCTACTTTTACCTTATTCATTAATTCCTCCATAGACATGCCGGGTAATAATGAGAAACATTGGATATCTTGCTGTTCTCCTATAAGCATCTTTGCACTCTCATATAAAGCTTCTCCTGCTTGACCATGGGTCATAATTATAATTTTTACTGCCATCATTTACTCCTTTCTAATTACATATTCATTATATGAAAACGCTTAACTTATTTAAATGGGCATAGAATCCAAAATTTTCATCTTTTTTTTGGATATATAGTACAGACTTTTGTAACATCGTTTTTTTCACTTGATATAAAACACTAATTGTTTTATGATAGTCACATGATAAATAAGGATATAGTAGAGGAATTTATAAATACATTAAGTGAGATTCCAGATTATCAAGTTTTTATTTACAATCATAAAGGCGTTTTGATTGGCAATACTTTGAAGAACACAGAAAGACGATTGTCCTCTGAGATATTGGCATTTTTATATAGTAATACTCCTACGACGGCTATCAAAGAAAATGGACATAATAGTGTTCTATCAAAAATATATAAAAACAGCAAACTAGCGGGATGCATTGAAGTTTCTGGAAAAGATGATGCTCTTTTTCCTATTGCTTTAGCCTTGAAAATGAGTATTGAAATCCGTTTAAAATATGATCAAATTCAAATTGAAGAAGAGCAGATATTAAATATCAATGAGAAGCTTTTTGATGTATTACTTAATGATGTCAATAACATACAAAAAATTAAAAATTTATATGAACAAAGCCAACGCTCGATCAATATACCTCGCCGAATGTTTATATTAATTCCTGTACAGCCTAACATTAAAAATTTAAGAAATATGGATTTTTTTTATGATTCATCTGAAGATATTACGATTTTAAAAGATGACTGTGTAATTATTCTTAAGGATATGACTAAAGCAAAAGAAAGTGAAAACGAGTATTCTAAAGAATTTATAAAACATATTTATGATATAACTTCTTTTGAAGGAACTATTCTTATTGGCTATACCTCTAAAACATATGATACCATTAAAGAATCTTATAAAAACTTAACTTGGTTACGAGATTATATACACACTCATAAGATAAAAAGTGGATTTATATTCTTCAAGGATTATATTGATGATTATTTTTTATCCAATTTTCCATTTGAAATATTGGATAATATTTTTAGAAACTATATATATGAAGATGATGAAAAAATTTTTGAATTCATTGAGACAACAAATGCATTAATACATAATAATTTTAATATTGTGCGATCAAGTAAAGAATTATATATTCATAAAAACACATTAATGTATCGTTTAGAAAAGATAAAAAAAGAATTCGATTTAAATCCAAGTATTTCTGAAGCAGATCGAAGTTTTCTTAAATATCTTAATTATTACATGAAATATATTATGCAAATGAGGAGAGAAAATGTATGAAAGAGATTAAACTTGTTCGGATTGATGATAGACTTTTACATACACAGATAATTTTATTTTGGTTAAAAAAATTTAACATCAATACTATTTATATTATAAATAATCAGTTAGCAAAAAATAAATACTTGTGTCAAATATATCAACTTTCTACACCTCCACATATTAGTTTGAAAATCTTTTCGATTGAACAAGCTATTGCATACGTAAACAATCAAAAGAATCATAGGTCCTCCTTAAGAATTATGGTTCTTATAAAGAATCTAACAAATTTAGTTACTTTACATAAAGCTGGATTCCTAATAGACACAGTCCAAATTGGAGGAGGTATTCTAGAAAATGTCAAAAGTAAACGTCAAGTTACCAATTATATACTCACCAAATACCATGACGAGATTTCCTATTTGATTAGTTCTAATATAAACATATACTGTCAAAATGCAACTGATAGTGAAAAAATATATATACATACAAACCACAAATAGCTTTTTATGTTACTATTACCCGATAGAATAAAACGCTGAAACACAATATGTGGTCATAAATGAACACATAGCTTTCTTTATTATCACAGCAGAAGGAAAGGACCTTGTTCTTTTTTTGCTAGATAACGAAGTAGCTATATCGTAATAATCTTCCATTTTATCCGAGAATGACATATACATAATCAGGAGTCTATCATACAGTAAACAGGCGAAATAACAATACTGCACTTTCTGACAGATAAGAGCTATAATGCATATCCGTAAAGGAAGTGATCGAAATGGAAGATATGAGATTGATCTTGGGGAATACCTACGTGGAGATTAAGAAGCTACCTGATAAAAGTGTGGATCTGATCATCACAGATCCACCTTATGACATCGATGCAAAATATACATCTTGTATGAGAAATGATATCGGAAAAAGTTATCATTCTGTGATAAAAGAGCTATCTGCGGATGATCTTACTTCAGGAATAGAGATATCCATATTGGATGACTTTCTTCGGGTGCTGAAGACAATTAATGTTTATATATGGTGCAATCGCCGACAGATCATCCCCTATCTTGATTTCTTCGTGAAAGAGCACGGTTGTACTTATGATATCTTAGTATGGATCAAAACGAACCCGATTCCGGCTTGTGGCAGAAATTATCTAAACGATAAAG
>OCAE01000999.1_pt1 | contig 14570 bp, 12 predicted proteins | sample 1495581 | NCBI WGS metagenome assembly OCAE01 (sample SAMEA2580278, study PRJEB22360) | human gut metagenome | biome: human gut; feature: human-associated habitat; material: faeces | place: Denmark | collected 2008/2010 | reverse complement strand
GGAAGATAAAGTCTGCGGATGCCGTTGAAATCCATCGCTGATTAGCGAGGTCCTGTCGAGCTTAGCAGCGCGATGCATTTCACAGAGCGGGAGTGTGCTCCGCAGACTTTATCTTCGCCCGCAGCCCCAAACCACGACAATCTTCCCCCGGGACGAAAGACTCATATACACACCCCACCCCCGTCCGCCGGCCGTACCGGCGGCGTCCTCACCTACTTAACTAAATCTCCGGTAGCCGGATTGTCTATCAGATGTCCGTCCCCGTCAAAGCGGGAGCCGTGGCAGGGACAATCCCACGAATGTTCCGTCTTATTCCATTTAAGTGCGCATCCCATATGGGGACAGCGTGGAGTTGAGATAGTCAGAAGATTCACTGCGGCTCCCAGGGCATTGACCGCTAACTGTGGCCTGAGTATGCTTCTCGAAGGTGAATATACTGCGGCATACGGATTTTCTTCTCCCCTCACCAGGCCGGCAAGCAGCATGGCACTGACCATGGAGGAGGTCATGCCCCATTTGTTAAAGCCTGTTGCCACATAGAGATTTGGCGTGCTTTTAGAGTAATTGCCGATATAGGGAACGCTGTCCAGAGTCATGCAGTCCTGGGTGGCCCAGCGGCAGCGCTGGGCCGCTTTGGGATAGTACTGAGCCGCAAACCGGTTCAGCTCCTGCCAGTTGCCTCCCGTTTTTCCGGTGCGGTGCCCTCCGCCCCCGAGCAGCAGCAGGCCGTTATAATTGCGAAAGGACATTCCGTCCTGTGCCTGGTCGACATACATGCCGTTCAAATCCGGTGCATTTTCAAGTGCAGTCACATAGGAACGGTGCTGATACATTTTTAAGAAATAACTGCCGTGCTTATTAATAAAGGGGAAATGCGTTGCCACAATTATTTTTTCCGCCCGGATAATCCCAGTATCCGTGCGCGCCTCACATCCTGCCAGTTCCCTGACCCTGGTGTGTTCGTAAATATTCAAATCCCCGGCGATTGCGCGTACGAATTTGAGGGGATGGAACTGGGCCTGATCCGGAAATCTGACTGCTCCGGCCGTGGGGAAAGGAAGCGGGAGTTCCTCTGCCAAGTCTGCCGGAAAATTCAGTTTTTGCAGTGCATCCAGTTCGTCGAGAAGCTCCTGTTTTGAATCACGGGAATACACATAGGCGTCTTTTTTCTCAAAATCACAATCGATTCCCTCACAAAGCTGCACGTATTTTTCCAGCGCTTCCTGATTACTGTGAAGGTACAGCGCTGCTTTTTCAGTTCCGAACTGCCTGATGAGCTTATGATATATCAGCCCATGCTGGGAGGTGATTTTCGCGGTGGTATTTTTTGTAATTCCGCTGCAGACAGTATCCGCTTCGGCCAGCACATAATCAACACCGGCCTGTCCCAGCATATAGGCGCAAAGTACACCGGCCAGACCGCCGCCTATGATCAGGACTTCTGTTTTTATATCTCTTTTTAAAGTGTCAAATTTTAATGGAGTGGTGGTGTCGCTCCATACCGATATTGGTTCTTCGCAAGTATTCTTTTTCATATTGTACCGGCCTTCCTGAAAATTGATTGAAATAAAGGATTGAAATAAAGTTTATTATATCCATTTATTCCAATGCAATTCCGGAAAGGACCTTTTACCGGTTTTCTGAAGACGGAGCCGTTGTGTCAAAGGACAGTTTTACGTAATTCCAGAAGGCTTTTGCCCCGGCGGATAGGAGCCGGTTGCGCCCGCATATCATATAGAGATGGGACGTCGGTTCAGGTTCAGTGATTTTCAGATAGGCCAGGCGCCGGTCGTCCGTATACAGCTTGACTGATTCCGGGCAGATGGCTACTCCTGTATTTTGTGCGATTAGAGGGATAATCCCGGCAAGCTGGTTGTACAGGGCGAAAATCTGATAGCTTTCGGAGGCCGAACTGAACCAGTTCAGAATCTCACTTTGGAGCGGCTGGCGGGAAGGGATGAACAGCGGTTCCCGGCTCAGCCGTTCCAGGGAGACGCCGGTCTGCCCGGCCAGAGGATGCTGTCTGCTGACGATTGCAATCCATGTTTCTGTTTTCAAAAACACGGTTTCAAAATTCTGCTCATCTAGAGGGGCCCGTATGATGCCGATATCAGTGATTCCCTCTTTAATGCGCCGGCAGACGTCATTGCTGTTGCCGCACCAGATATCATAGCTGATCTGGGGGTAGAAAGTCTTAAAATCGGGCAGAATGGCCGGAAGTACGCTGGCGCTGCATGTCTCGGTGACGCCTAGCAGCAGAGTCCCCTTTACGGTCTGCTGTTTCATTTCCTCCAATTGCTGCGCGGTGTGTTCCGCCAGATTCAGGATATGCTCCGCCTGCTGCGCCAGATATTTTCCTTCTTCGGTCAGTTGGATCCTGCGCTTCCCGCGGACGAAAAGCTGCACCCCAAGCTCTTCCTCCAGAAGGCTTAGCTGACGGCTCAGCGGCGGCTGGGAGATGTTCAGCTTGCGCGCTGCCTTTGTAATATTAAGTTCCGAAGCAACGGTAAGAAAGTATTTTAACGTTCTAAGTTCCATTTTACGATACCTTTTCTATATGATAATAGCTATATTATATGTATTTTAAATAAATTCGTCAATGTGGTATTATAATAAAAACAATAATTGTTACTGCTTATAGAACTGCGTTTTTGGCAGGGCTGTGAACAGTTGCCATTAATTATTCTTGATAAGGAAAGGTAAAATGGAAACTGCATTACATTATATTATGTCATATATAGGAGGCTTTTTAGGCGTATATACCATTCTGCTGCGAGGCGGGAACTTTGGCTCGGCACAGACGGGTAATCTGATTTACCTGGCCACAGGATGGTTTGGCGGTAGCTGGCAGGAGATGGTCATCCGAATCATTGCGCTGATTATTTTTATTATCTCCATGATCGCGGCATACCTGCTGCCAAAATATGTAAAAGGAGATATGAGGCGAATCTGTATCTGGGTAGAAATTACAGGCATTGTTCTGGCCGGTTTTCTGCCGGAGGATATGAACAATATATTGGCGCTTTACCCTATTTTTGCAATTACGGCATTCCAGTGGGGTGTTTTTGCCGGAGCCAGGGGATACAGCAGCGCCACCACCTTTTCAACAAACAACCTGAAACAGATGGTTCTGTCCATTGCCGACTATATACAGACGAAGGATGCAAAACAGAAAGAAAAGGCCGGATTTTACGGCATTACACTTATGTCATTTCAAATCGGAGTGCTGGGAGGCTTTTTTGCGGTAAATGAGTGGCAGGTTGCCGGAATATGGTCATGCCTGATTCCGCTGGGTCTTGCTCTTACGCTGGTGGAAGTGGACGTCGCCAGGAAGACTCAGGCGAAGGTTGTCGCACACCGCACCTGCTCCGCTCCGGACAGATGAGACTGAAAATTTAAATATCACAGCAAATTGAGCGGAACTAAGACCGGTAATATTCTTCCGGCCTTAATTCCGCTCAATACATTGGACGCCCAGGCCCCGCCCTCACCTTTATAAATTCTAATGATTCAGTTCCTCAAGCTGTTCCTTCAACTCTTTAAGCGCAGCAGAGAATCTGGTGGAGACGGCTCCCGGGTTGCCTCTGAGCAGGCTCCTGCGGTAGAAATGCCGGAATTTATTTTCAGACAGCAGTTTATGGCGTTTATCCATAATTTCATCAAGCTGACCCGTGAGCATAGCCAGCTTCTCACGCGTACTTTCGCGGACGGCAGCGATCCGCTCGGAGGTTCCTTCCTTAGCGGCTAGATTTACAGCCAGCCGTTCCGCCGTACCTTCTTTGGCGGCTGCCAGTTTTTCCGCCGTACCTTCTTTGGCAGCAGCCAGCCGTTCCGCTGTCTCCTCTTTTGCATTGGCTAACAGTTCGGCCGTTCCAAGGAGCGAGTTGACAATCCGCTCTGCCGTCCCCTCTTTGACGGCAGAGACGTGTTCCGCCGCTTCCTCCTTCAGAGCGGAAATACGGGACTGTAAATCTTCCATCTCTTCCTTTAGTTTTGTCATGGCCTCCAGGGACTTGCCGAGAGCCAGAGCCTCTTTGACGGATTCGTACGCGTCGGCCGTAAACAGGATTGATACGATAAAGACACAGAAGAGGAGTATATTCTGATTAAAGTTCAGCACAACACCTGCCACAGGTTCATGTATAATCTCCGTCATCAGGATGGTAAGAAATCCCCAGGCAATCGAGGAGGAGAGGCAGATGTATCCGTGTACCTGGAATTTCTGGCTGCTGTAATCCCAGTAACGGACTTTGAAAAGCTGCTCCATCACATAGCCTGTCACGTATTCAAGGGCAGTAGCCGCGATTACGCCCGAGATATACACAAGAAACAGATTATTTTTGACAGGCAGGGAAACCCACAGCATCATCACGGCCCCGGAGCCATAAAGCGGCAGCATGGGGAGACGCAGAAACCCCCGGTTTACAAAATGTTTTTGTTTCAATGATACATAAGTTGATTCGAAAATCCAGCCAAAAAAACAATATATATAGAAGAAGGCCAGCCATTGGTACCAGTTGTAAGTATACATAATTTCTCCCTCGGTTTCAGCCCGGTTTGGCGGGCATTTTTACTGGCGCAGATAAATTCTGCGCGTAAAAAATGAAGATTTATGTCATAAGATGACAAAGCAAAGAATTTGTTCTATCATATATAATTTCTGCCATAAATTCAAGGGGGGAACTTCTTAAAATATTCGTTACAGTTCAGCCTTCGGCTAAACCGTAACAAATGATGCACAGAAACGGCAAAAAAACAGCGAAAACGCCGCTTGCGAATAAAAATTTTTTACCTGGAAAAACTGTAAGAAAAAGGAACAGGAAAGAAAGGCGGGCTATATTATGGTCAGGGAACTTGAAGAAAATGTAATGATAAATTTTATGAAACGTTTTGCAGAGCATCCGTTTCAGATAACGATGGATGGAAAGGAATTTAACATAGGGGAGGGAGCGCCGGAATTTACAGTGCGCATCAAACATCCGATTCCCCTCACAAATCTTGCATCCAGCACGTCTCTGGCTCTCGGAGAGGCGTACATGGAAGGGAAGCTCGATATCGAAGGAGATCTCTATCACGCGCTGGATCAGTTCCTGGGTCAGATGGGCAAATTTTCCACCGACAGAAAAGGATTGAAAAAATTGCTTTATCCGACGCTGTCGAAGAAAAACCAGAAGACAGAGGTGACGAGCCATTATGACATCGGCAACGATTTCTATAAATTGTGGCTGGATGAGACGATGAGTTATTCCTGCGGATATTTCAGGAATGAAAATGATTCCCTGAGACAGGCTCAGGAGAATAAAGTGGATTATATCCTGAGCAAGCTTTGCCTGAAGGAGGGCATGAGTCTTGTTGATATTGGCTGCGGGTGGGGCTACCTGCTGATCCGGGCGGCAAAGAAATACCGTGTAAAAGGAACCGGGATTACACTCAGCGAAGAGCAGTACCGGGAATTTTCCCGGAGAATCAGGGAGGAAGGCCTGGAGGATCTGCTGACCGTAAAGCTTTTAGACTACCGGGAACTGCCTGAGACCGGCCTGACCTTCGACCGGGCGGTCAGCGTGGGAATGGTGGAACATGTGGGCAGAGGCAATTACCAGCTTTTCACAGACTGCGTGAACAGCGTATTAAAGCCGGGCGGCCTGTTCCTTCTCCACTTTATCAGCGGACTGAAAGAATATCCGGGAGATCCCTGGATAAAAAAATACATTTTTCCGGGCGGTGTTGTACCAAGCCTGCGGGAAATGCTCTACTGCCTGTCTGAGGACAATTTTCACACGCTGGATGTGGAAAATCTGCGCCTTCATTATAATAAAACCCTGCGCTGCTGGGAACAGAATTACCGGGAGCATATCGATGAGGTAAAGGAGATGTTCGATGAAAAGTTTGCCAGGATGTGGGAGCTGTACCTCTGCTCCTGTGCTGCGACATTTCATAACGGGATTATTGATCTGCACCAGATTCTGGTGTCAAAAGGCGTAAATAATGAGCTGTCTATGGTGAGATGGTATTAGGATGTTGGAGATTTAACTGAGGCCCGGAGGACGCGTCCGGAACGGACCATGTCCGGTTTGGTGAGGAAGCTGGCGGAGTCTTCCCCTCCGCCCCACACCGCGGCAATCTTCCCCCGGGACGAAAGACTCATAAAACCATCCCATCATCCCGTCCGCCGTCCGTACCGGCGTCGTCCTCACCATCTTATCCCCCATTCCCCGATATAAATCTGCTTTTACTTGCCACAGTCCGATTTGTCATGTAGAATGATGTTGGAAATAATTTTAAAGATAAAACGCAGGCCGGCACTGCATTTAATGGAAAAAACGGCTGTGTATAGAAGTAATCAAGGAGATATTTTACAATGAGTATTTTAAACGTAGAAAATTTAAGCCATGGCTTTGGCGACAGGGCCATTTTTCAGAATGTGTCCTTCCGTCTGCTGAAAGGGGAGCATATCGGACTGATCGGTGCTAATGGGGAGGGAAAGTCCACATTCATGAACATTATAACCGGCAAGCTGCAGCCGGATGAGGGGAAAGTGGAGTGGGCGAAACGGGTACGCATCGGTTATCTGGATCAGCACACGGTTCTGGAAAAAGGGATGACAATCCGGGACGTATTAAAGAGTGCATTTGCATTCCTGTTTGAACTGGAGGAGCAGATGAATGCCATCTGCGATCATCTGGGGGATGCACCGGAGGATGAGATGAATGCGATGATGGAAGAACTGGGAACGATCCAGGATCTTCTGATGAACCATGATTTCTATACGATTGATGCGAAGGTGGAGGAAGTCGGGCGCGCCCTGGGCCTTGCTGACATTGGACTTGACAAGGATGTCACAGATCTGAGCGGAGGCCAGAGAACCAAGGTTCTGTTAGGAAAGCTCCTTCTTGAGAAGCCGGATATCCTGCTTTTGGATGAGCCTACCAACTATCTGGACGTGCAGCATATTGAATGGCTGAAACGCTACCTCCAGGAGTATGAGAACGCGTTTATTCTGATTTCCCATGACATTCCGTTCTTAAACAGTGTAATCAATATTATTTACCATATGGAGAATCAGCGCCTCGACCGGTATGTCGGGGATTATGACAAATTCCAGGAAGTATATGAGGTGAAAAAATCCCAGCTGGAGGCTGCCTACAAGAAACAGCAGCAGGAGATTTCCCAGCTTCAGGATTTCGTTGCCAGAAACAAGGCCAGGGTGGCGACCAGAAATATGGCGATGTCGCGCCAGAAAAAGCTGGACAAGATGGACGTGATTGAGCTGGCCAGGGAAAAGCCGAAGCCGGAGTTCCATTTCCAGGAGGCCAGGACAGCCGGAAAGTGTATCTTTGAGACGGAGGGCCTGGTGATTGGATATGATGAACCGCTTTCAAAACCTCTTGATTTATATATGGAGCGGGGGGAGAAGATTGTCCTGACAGGCGCCAACGGAATCGGCAAGACGACACTGTTAAAGAGCATTCTCGGCCTGATACCGTCCTTAGAGGGAAAGGTCACATTGGGGGATTATCTCTGTATCGGATATTTTGAGCAGGAGATGGCCCCGGGAAATACCACGACCTGTATTGAGGAGATTTGGAAGGAGTTTCCCGGATATACCCAGTACCAGGTCCGTTCCGCCCTGGCGAAATGCGGCCTGACTACGAAACATATCGAAAGCCAGGTGAGGGTGCTGAGCGGAGGGGAGCAGGCGAAGGTAAGGTTATGTAAACTGATTAACAGGGAGACAAACCTTCTGCTTCTTGACGAGCCGACGAACCATCTGGATGTGGAGGCTAAAGAAGAGCTGAAACGCGCCCTGACGGAATACAAGGGTAATATTGTTCTGATCTGCCACGAACCGGATTTCTACGAGAATTTTGCGACCAGGGTATGGGACTGCAGTGAGTGGAGCCTGAAAATACAGTAAAAGGATGCAGGAGCTTTCCTGTGCTTTGCTGCAAAGGAGAGGAAGGATGAAAAAGAAAATTTGTCCCGTCTGCGACTCGGAGCTTCTGTCCGGTAACTACTGCCGGATTTGTAAGAAAATCGTGTGGGAGCCCAGATATGAGAACCGAAATTTCAACCTGAATGAAAGCAGGCGCAGCAAACCCGCTTTTTATGACGCAGATGAGGCCAGGACACCGAAGGAACCGCCGCCGGTCGTCAAAAAATCACGGCCCGGTCCTCTTTACCTGCCCTCTTCCAAAAAGAATCCCCTCCCCGTGTCGGTAGTCATGACAACCATAGCCGCCGCCTTCTGTCTGTTTGTATGGATATCCGTAAAAATAAACATGACGGGTCAGGGGATTTCAGGGGACATATTTTTCCGGGAGGAGTCGCTTACGCAGGAAGAACTGTGGGAGGACGGGGATATCGGGCAGTATCAGGAGATCGAAATCAGCGAAGAGGAGGCAAAATCAGCCGGGACAGCCTGCGGCTGGTTTCTGCATTCCGGCCTTACGGCCGAAACTGCCAAAAAAGCGATGGAAGAGTTTCTGGCCGGCTATGAAACACCGGTGGTATCGGAGAATTTTACCGATAACTGGAAATATATATACGACGACGGCAGGGAAGAAACCTGCTATGCTTCCGGGACCAGCTACTTTATCGGCAGCGCCGGTACGGACAGCGCCTGTATAACGGAAGTCAATTATGATACGGCTACGGGGCAGGTGCATTATTTTTACGTGACCGACAGTGACATTGAATTTGTCTGTGATGCTGTTTTAAAGATGGCGGAGGTGATGGATGATTCAGATTCCGTAAAAAGTGTGATTTTGGAGGAACTGGAGGCGCAGGTACGCCTTCTCCCTTATTCAGATCCGGAAGATTATAATGACGAGCTTTGGGTGTGGGGAGATGACTGGAATGTATACGGCTACCTCTATGATGATAATTACTTCGTCTGGGTAGAGGCCAATTTAAGAGATGAAAATTATGCAAAGTCCGAATGCGCACCGGAATAAGCCAAAAAGCAGAACCTCCATCGGTGTTACCCGATGGAGGTCTGCTTTTCTTAATTGGGAATGGTAGGTATATATAAAAAAGAAATTGGCTTAAGGGGGGCCGAACGGTGTTGCCCGTTCGGTTGAGTATGAAAAAGTTTAATAACTTTCATGTATTTATTATGCCAGTAAATTATGTTGAAAGTATGGACATTCCATAAAAAAAACCTAAAAATTATTGAAAAAGAATAAACTATTCGGCAATGTTTTGAAATGCGCTGTACCACAGGGATGATTGACCGGCAGCAGTAACCTGTGCTATGACCAGGAAAATGGGAAATTACAGTTGTGAGGGGAAGAAAGGAGAAGAAAAAAGTGGAGGAGAACAGGGAGAAGGAGGTTATGGAAGCGGCAATCCAGGCCGGACATCTGCTTTTGGAAAACGGAGCTGAGATTTCCAGGGTGGAAGAAACGATGGAGCGGATTTTCCGATATTACGGGGTGGAGTCAGGCAGTACCTTTGTGCTGTCAAATGGAATTTTTGCAACAGCAGGGAGCAGTAAGGAATCCTTTTTTGCAAAAGTGGAACATATCCCGGTGAGCGGCACCCACCTGAACCGGGTGGCCGCTGTAAATCAGCTTTCCAGAGAAATTGAGGAGGGACGGTATTCGCCTGCGGAGGCGGCAGAACGCTTAAACGCAATCAGACAGATGCCCGGAAAGACAAAAACGATGCAGATTTTGGCGTCGGGCTGCGGCAGCGCTGCCTTTTGCTATCTGTTTGGCGGAAGCGCGGGAGACAGTGCGGCGGCATTTGCAGCAGGGGTTGCGCTGTATGCCTACATCCTGTATGTGAGCGGCCCTCATTTTTCAAAAATTATCGGAAATATATCAGGAGGCTCCCTGGTTACCATTATTTGCAGCCTGATGTATCTTTCGGGGGCGGGAGAGCATCTGAATTACATGGTAATAGGCTCCATTATGCCATTGGTACCCGGAGTGCCGTTTACAAATGCCATAAGAGATATTGCGGACGGTGACTACATTTCCGGTTCGGTACGGATGCTGGATGCCCTGCTGATTTTCTTTTGTATTGCCATCGGTGTAGGAGTGGGATTCTCCGTCATCCGGTGGGGGACGGGAGGTCTGGTGGGATGGATGGAATAATTCTGGAACTGGTTTTACAAATCTGTGCCGCAATGGTGGGAACCGTCGCCTTTTCCCTGCTCTTTGGAGTGCCGCGTACCTATTATCCGTGGTGCGGTATCATCGGAGGGGCAGGCTGGGCTGTCTATTCACAGATGTCGCCCATGTGGAGTCCCGCATCGGCCGCTTTTACAGCTACAATGGTTGTAATTTTCCTTTCCAGGGCTGCGGCAGTGAGACAGAAGTGTCCGGCCACTATTTTTCTTATATCGGGCATCTTTCCCCTTGTTCCGGGCGCCGGAATCTATTGGACCGTGTATTATCTGATTACGGAGCAGCTCAGACTGGCCGTCTATACCGGATATGAGGCGGTGAAGGTTGCAATTGCAATCGTTTTGGGAATTGTCGTTATATTTGAACTGCCGCAGGGATGGTTCTGGTGGGCGGTGAAGAAATGAATGATAAGTAAAAGATCGGCTATGACGTGAAATGTGAGGGTTATCGCAAAAAAAACGCTCCGACGGACTCGAAGCGGATAATTGCTTAGGGGGGCCGGACGACTTTCGCCGTCCGGTATGAGTATGAAAAAGCTTTATTATTTCAAGCAATACTTGAAACAAAGGCCTGTCATCCTTTCGGATAACATACTTGTATTATAGGGGGTATTTGTGACAGAAGTATGTACCGTACATAAAAAAAGCATAAACATAATAAAAAAATAAAAAACCCTTTGAAAACAGAACGAAATTGTATATAATAGTAATCGGTATAGTCTGCCTGAATGATATGGGGCGCTATTTTTGTTTTTGATGCACGAAATAAGAATGATAAAAGGATAGAATACAGATCAGGAGGAAAAACAAGTATGATGATGTCCAACGACATTGGTATCGATCTTGGCACAGCCAGTATCCTTGTATATATTAAGGGTAAAGGCGTAGTCTTAAAAGAACCGTCGGTCGTAGCCATTGACCGTGATACAAACAAGATTATGGCCATTGGCGAAGAAGCGCGTCTTATGATCGGAAGAACTCCGGGCAACATTGTGGCGGTACGTCCGCTGCGCCAGGGTGTTATCTCCGATTATACAGTGACAGAGAAGATGCTGAAGTATTTTATTAATAAAGCAGTTGGCAAGAAGACGCTCAGGAAACCGAGAATCAGCGTCTGCATCCCAAGCGGTGCCACCGAGGTGGAGAGAAAGGCCGTTGAAGATGCGACTCTGCAGGCGGGAGCCAGAGAGGTTTCCATTATTGAAGAGCCGGCTGCCATTGGAGCCGGGATTGATATTGCCAAGGCATGCGGTAACATGATTGTAGATATCGGAGGAGGTACGGCCGATATTGCGGTTATCTCCCTGGGAGGCACGGTAGTAAGTACATCGATTAAAGTGGCCGGCGATGATTTTGATGAAGCGCTGGTACGTTATATGCGTAAAAAACATAATCTGCTGATTGGTGAGAGAACGGCGGAGGAGATTAAGATTAATATCGGCGCTGCATACAGAAGGCCGGAGGTAATCACGATGGAAGTGCGCGGACGTAACCTGGTGACGGGTCTTCCAAAGACGATTGTGGTTACTTCCGATGAAACGCTGGAAGCGCTGAGAGAGCCTGCGATGCAGATTGTTGATGCCGTCCACAATGTACTTGAAAGAACGCCTCCGGAGCTTGCCGCCGATATCTTCGACCGCGGTATCGTCCTGACGGGGGGAGGTTCCCTCTTAAGCGGACTGGACGCGCTGATTGAAGAGAAGACCGGCATTACCACAATGATTGCAGAAGACCCGCTGACGGCAGTGGCAATCGGCACCGGCAAGTTTATCGAATTTGCCCACGGGGAACTGTCACCAAAGAATTACGACTAATATTTGGGATGAATCTATGGCAGCAGTAAAAGGCTATGTTGAGAAAATTAAATACCGTAATGAAGACAACGGTTATTCGGTTTTAAGCGTTACCGGCGCCGACGACGGGGAAGAATATATTCTGGTCGGCAATTTCTCTTATATTTCGGAAGGGGAACTGGTGGAAGCGGCAGGCCGCATGACCGAACATCCGATTTACGGGGAGCAGCTTGCGGTGGAGAGCTATGAGCTTAAAGAGCCGGAAGACACTGTCTCCATGGAACGATATTTAGGCTCCGGTGCCATCAAAGGCATCGGGGCTGCTTTGGCTACAAGGATAGTGAAAAAATTCAAGACGGATACATTCAGGATTATGGAGGAAGAGCCGGAACGGCTGGCCGAGATTAAAGGAATCAGCGAGAAGATGGCGATGGCAATCGGGGAGCAGGTCGGGGAGAAAAAGGATATGCGACAGGCGATGATGTTCCTGCAAAATTACGGCATTTCCATGAATCTCTCCGTGAAAATCTACCAGGAATACGGACCGGCCATGTACAATGTGATTAAAACGAATCCGTATAAGCTGGCGGACGATATACCGGGTGTCGGTTTTAAGATGGCCGATGAAATTGCATCAAAAGTCGGAATCTTTACGGATTCTGACTTTCGTATTAAAAGCGGTATTTTGTATACACTTCTACAGGCCTCGGCAAACGGCCATACATATCTGCCGGAGGAAGAACTGGAGGCGCAGGCCTCGGAGCTTCTGAAGGTGGAGCCTGAGGCGATTGAAAAGCACCTGATGGACATGCAGATGGACAAACGTCTTGTCGTCAAGAATCTGGATGCTGCCGGACAGGGAGTAAATGGCGGCGGACTTCCGGTTTCGGATGCTGCCGGAGGGGATGAACCGCTTATCCGGCGGGGCGTCTATGCGGCCCAATACTACTATACGGAACTGAATGCGGCAAAGATGCTCCATGATTTAAATATCACCGGTTCAGAGCCGGAGGAACAGATCCGGAAAAGCCTGGCGCAGATTCAGGAGCAGGAGAAGATAGAGCTGGATGAACTGCAGATTCAGGCTGTAATTGAAGCGGTCAACTGTGGGCTTCTTATCATCACGGGAGGGCCCGGTACCGGAAAGACGACGACCATTAACACAATTATCCGGTACTTTGAGATGGGAGATATGGAGATTCTTCTGGCTGCGCCGACGGGCAGGGCGGCTAAGCGTATGACGGAGGCCACCGGATACGAGGCCAGGACAATCCACCGCCTTCTGGAGCTGAGCGGAATGCCGGAACCGAATGAAAAGAACCAGAACTCAGGAATGCATTTTGAGCGTAACGAGGAAAATCCGCTGGATGCCGATGTGATTATTATTGATGAGATGTCCATGGTTGATATCCATCTGTTACATGCTCTCTTAAAAGCGGTGAATGTAGGGACGAGGCTGATCCTGGTGGGCGATGTGGATCAGCTTCCGAGCGTAGGCCCGGGCAATGTGCTGAGGGATATGATTGATTCAGAGTGTTTTCATGTGGTAAAGCTGACAAGGATATTCCGGCAGGCAGCGCAGAGCGATATTATAGTCAACGCCCATAAAATCAATGCCGGAGAAAAAGTGGATCTCGCAAAGAGGAGCAGGGATTTTTTGTTTATCCGGCGCGAAGAGCCGAATTCCATCATCAATGCAATGATTACGCTGGTGAAAGAAAAACTGCCGGCCTATGTCAATGCGGATGTGTTTGATATCCAGATTATGACACCTATGCGGAAGGGAGCTTTGGGAGTCGATCGGCTGAATACGATTCTTCAGGACTTTTTAAATCCTCCGTCCCCGGATAAGCCGGAGAAAGAGGCGGCAGGAACGCTTTTCCGTCTGGGTGACAAGGTTATGCAGATAAAGAATAACTATCAGATCGAATGGAGGCTCTGTAACCGGTACGGAATTCCGATTGACAAGGGAACGGGAGTGTTTAACGGCGATACGGGAGTTATACGCGAGATTAATCTGTTCGCCGAACTCCTTACCGTGGAATTTGATGAGGGGAAGCTTGTGGATTACAGCTTCCGGCAGCTGGAAGAGCTGGAACTGGCCTATGCCATCACAATCCACAAATCCCAGGGAAGTGAGTATCCGGCCGTCGTGATTCCGGTATACAGCGGACCCAGAATGCTGATGACAAGGAACCTGATTTATACGGCTGTGACGAGAGCGCGCTCCTGTGTCTGCCTGGTAGGAATACCGCAGGTTTTCCAGCAGATGGTGGATAATGAAATGGAACAGAAGCGCTATTCGGGCTTAAAGGCCCGTATTGAGGAGCTGATAATTTGAAAATGGAATATAAACGAGCGGCGTCCCTGTTCTTAGACGCCCTCTTTCCAAGACGATGCCCTGTCTGCGGAGACATCGTAATGCCCCCGGGGAAGCTTATCTGCCCCGGCTGTCAGGGCAGGCTTTCTTTTGTAAAATCCCCTGTATGTAAAAAGTGCGGTAAAGAAATATTGAGTGAATATCAAGAGTATTGTTTTGACTGCACCCGCCACCGGCGCAGCTTTGAATACGGCATTGCACTGCTCAATTATAATGAAGCGGCAGGGGGCCCCCTGGCCGGGGGGTGAAAAAACACAGCTCCTTC
>OCAE01000963.1_pt1 | contig 14884 bp, 14 predicted proteins | sample 1495581 | NCBI WGS metagenome assembly OCAE01 (sample SAMEA2580278, study PRJEB22360) | human gut metagenome | biome: human gut; feature: human-associated habitat; material: faeces | place: Denmark | collected 2008/2010 | reverse complement strand
CCGAAGTGAAGCTGTTTCCAGTGCCTGGCACTGTGGCCGGGATTCTCCCGCTCGGGTGCCACCATTTCCGGCGGTATGCTGATGGGGATCAACCGTTACACCGCATCAGAATTTTCCTTTATTCTGGCGGTACCGATGATGATGGGCGCGACAGCACTGGATCTGTACAAGAGCTGGCATTTCCTGGGCAGTTCAGATATCCCGATGTTTGCGGTTGGTTTCCTGGCGGCGTTTATTGTGGCGCTGATTGCCATGAAAACCTTCCTGTCACTGATTAAACGTATCTCCTTTATCCCGTTTGCTATCTACCGTTTTATTGTGGCTGCAGCCGTTTACGTGGTCTTTGTCCACTGAGTTTCGCGTAAACACATCACTCTTTGCGCAGGGAAAATCCATCTGACCTGCGCAAAGTCAAAGCGGGCACTCCGCAGATTTGCTACTAATATAATTAATAACGGATACATAAAAGCCGGTAATGGTTTACCGGCTTTTATGTGTAATATTTTATTTATGTTGACTGCCCGACACAGCGTGATCAGATGCTCCGCACCTGTCACGAGTCTGACCACAATGCCGCGCCGGAGCCAATAAATCGAGCAGGAGTCAGGATTATGTGCAGCACATGCGGTTGCAGCGAAGGAAACGTGCAGATTGAAGGTCACAGCCACGACCACCATGATCACCATCATCATGACCATGACAACCATTCCCGCCCTATCATTATTCATCACCACCACTACCATCATAACGGCGATGTAAATCACTACTATTATGACGGTCGTGAAGCCGGTGAAGAGCATGAGCACGCACACGCACATGCTCACGATCATCATCATTCACATGATCATGAACATGCGCACGACCACGGTCATGACCACGACCACGCAGCGGCCTTTGCGCCGGTAATTGATAAAGACAATATGCATTACGGGATGGGCGAAGCGGGCACACACGCGCCGGGCCTGACCCAGAAACGGATGGTGCAGATTGAAATGGGGGTGCTGGATAAAAACAACCAAATCGCTGTCCATAACCGCGAACATTTACAGGAGCAGGGCATTCTGGCGCTGAACCTGGTGTCCAGCCCCGGCTCCGGCAAAACCACATTACTGACCCGCACACTCAATTACCTGAAAGACAAAGTCCCTTGTGCCGTGATTGAAGGGGATCAGCAAACCACCAATGATGCTGAGCGGATCCGCGCAACCGGCGTACCGGCGATTCAGGTCAATACCGGCAAAGGGTGTCATCTGGATGCACAAATGGTGCATGACGCTATGCATCACCTCGGACTGAAAGATAACAGCCTGTTATTTATCGAAAACGTCGGTAACCTGGTCTGCCCGGCCGGTTTTGATCTGGGTGAACAGCATAAGGTAGCGATTCTGTCAGTGACAGAAGGTGAAGATAAGCCACTGAAATACCCGCATATGTTTGCTGCCGCAGACCTGATGCTGATTAACAAAATCGACCTGCTGCCGTATGTGAACGTCAATATTGAAGCCTGTGTGAATGCGGCACGCCGTGTGAATCCGGATATCGATGTCATTGTTCTGTCAGCCACTACCGGTGAAGGAATGGATGAATGGGTTGCCTGGTTACAGGATCGCCAGAGTAAGGTGAAGCAGCAGCGCAGTACGGCGGAATAAGGGATGTCTATGCGTTTTGTTGATGAGTTCCGTGATCCGGCTCTGGCAGAAAAACTGCTGGCGCAGATCCGGGAAGAGATGGCCTCATGGCCGCATCCGCTGAAACAGCCGTTGCAAATTATGGAAGTGTGCGGCGGTCATACGCACGCCATTTTTAAATTCGGGCTGGATAAATTGCTGCCCGATTCCGTGGAATTTGTTCACGGGCCGGGCTGCCCGGTCTGTGTGCTGCCGATGGGGCGTATTGATGCCTGTCTGGAAATCGCGGCCTGTCCGGGGGTGATTTTCTGTACGTTCGGGGATGCCATGCGCGTTCCCGGTCGCGGCGGTTCACTGCTGGATGCCCGCCGTCACGGCAGCGATATCCGCATTGTCTATTCCCCGCTGGATGCGCTGACCATTGCCCGTGATAATCCGGACAAAGAGGTTGTTTTCTTCGGACTGGGCTTTGAAACCACCATGCCGGGCACGGCGGCGACCTTACAGCTGGCGAAAAAAACCGGACTGAAAAACTTCACGGTTTTTTGTCAGCACATCACTATTATCCCGACACTGCGCACACTGCTGGAGCAGAAAGATGTGTTTATCGACGGTTTTATCGCGCCGGGGCACGTCAGTATGGTGATTGGCTGCACACCGTATCAGCCGCTGTGTGATGAATTTGCCAAACCGTTTGTGGTGACCGGATTTGAGCCGCTGGATCTGCTGACCGCCATTCTGATGGTGATCCGCCAGCTGAAAAAACAGGCACAGGACAACCACGCGCCGATGGCGGTGGAAAATCAATACAGCCGGATTGTGCCGGAGCAGGGGAACCTGCTGGCACAGAAAGCACTGGCGGAAGTTTTTGAACTGAAAGCCAGCAGTGAATGGCGCGGACTGGGTAATATCGCGGACTCGGGTATTCAGCTGACACCGGCCTACCATGAATTTGATGCGGAGCGCCGCTTCCGGCCACAGCCGCAGTCTGTCGCTGATAACCCGCAGGCGCGATGCGGGGATGTATTAACCGGTCGCTGCAAACCGGCGGACTGCCCGCTGTTCGGCAACGATTGTACACCGGAAACAGCACTCGGCGCACTGATGGTCTCCTCTGAAGGAGCTTGCGCAGCGTATTATCAGTACCGGCGCGGAGAATAACATGAAACCTATTACTGAAATCACCCTGGCCCAGGGCAATGGCGGGCAGGGGATGCAGCAACTGATCGACTCCCTGTTTTTGCAGGCATTTTCCAATCCGTATCTGAATGAAAAAGAAGATCAGGCACGAATACCGCTGGCGGAATTACAGGCTGCCGGTGATCGTCTGGCGTTCAGTACCGACAGCTATGTGATTGATCCGATTATTTTCCCCGGCGGCAATATCGGTAAACTGGCGGTATGCGGCACGGCGAATGATCTGTCCGTCGGCGGCGCAATTCCGCGCTATCTCTCCTGCGGATTTATCCTTGAGGAAGGTCTGTCGTTTGACATCCTCTCTCAGCTGGTTAACAGCATGGCGGACGCCGCAAAAGCGAATGGCATTCAGATTGTGACCGGTGATACCAAAGTGGTGCCGCGCGGTGCGGCAGACAAAGTGTTTATCAATACCGCCGGTATCGGTGTGATCCCGCATCAGCTGAACTGGGCGGCGGCACAGTGCCGTCCGGGGGACAAAATTATTGTCAGTGGTACATTGGGTGACCACGGTGCGGCGATCCTTAATTTGCGCGAAAACCTCGGGCTGGATGCGGATCTGCGCAGCGACTGCGCGGTGCTGGAACCGATGCTTGCACCACTGCGGGCAATTGACGGCGTCCGGGCTGTCCGTGATGCCACCCGCGGCGGCGTCACCGCGATCCTGCATGAGTTTGCTGATGCTTCACAGTGCGGTATGAATATCGAAGAACAGAAACTGCCGCTGAAAACCGCAGTACGCGGTGTGTGTGAACTGCTGGGACTGGAAGCACTCAATTTTGCCAATGAAGGTAAAGTGGTGATTGTTGTTGCTCCGGAAGCCGAAGACGCTGTACTGGCAGCGCTTCATAACAGTCCGCTGGGTCAGGATGCCTGTACCATCGGGCAGGTGACAGAAGTAAAACAGGTGAAAGTACAGGGGATTTTCGGGGCGACCAGGCTGCTGGATCTTCCGTATAACGAGCCGTTGCCCCGCATCTGCTGAATCTGTGAATCTGCGTCATCCTTCGCTCCACAGACGCGTTGGCTGCATAAAAATCCCCGGGTCACATACTGGTGTATGCTCCCCGGGGATTTTTCTTTGCCGCCTTCCTGTGAAACGAATGATTTAGCAGATTCATTTTCCTGATTTCTTGTTTTCCTGTTTTTTTTGAGTTGAAGTACATGAGGGGTTAACCGGCAAAAAGAGGAAAGCGTAAAGCGCCGGGGACATGTCAGTATTTTTAAAAATATTAATAAGCTAATTATCTCAACAGGAGTATGATTCTCCGGTGGATCACATATACAGATCCTACTGGTACACACGTACTCCGACATCGATTCCCGACGCTGTCGGGATTTTTTTTTGGTAAAAAAATGAACTGGTCTACATTTAAATCAACGTATCTTGTCAGGTTCTGGCAGCCGTTGCCCGCAGTGATCGCCGCCGGCATCTTATCCGCATACTACTTCGGATTAACAGGCACATTCTGGGCGGTCACCGGAGAGTTTACGCGCTGGGGCGGACACATTCTGCAACTGTTCGGCGCTCATCCGGAAAACTGGGGGTATTTTAAGGTGATCGGTTTGCAGGGCTCGCCCCTGGATCGTATCGACGGCATGATGATTATCGGTATGTTTGCCGGTTGTATCGCCGCTGCCTTATGGGCTAACAACGTCAAAATCCGCCTTCCGCAACACAAAATCCGTATCTGGCAAGCCGTTGCCGGCGGCCCCCCCGAAAAAAAAAATTCGGAGTGGGAAAGCCGTTATCGGCGGGATTATCGCCGGTTTCGGGGCGCGTCTTGCAATGGGGTGTAACCTGGCGGCCTTCTTTACCGGTATCCCGCAATTCTCCCTGCATGCCTGGTTCTTTGCAGTGGCAACCGCCGCAGGCTCTTACTTCGGCGCGAAATTCACACTGCTGCCGATGTTCCGCATTCCGGTCAAATTGCAAAAAGTCAGCAAAGCATCACCGCTGACACAGGATTTGCAGCGGGCGAAACGCCGTTTTCGTCTCGGTATGCTGATTTTCCTGCTGTGCCTCACCTGGTCTCTGTTCACGTTGTTTAAATCCCCGAAACCGGGAATGGCGATGCTGTTTGGTATCGGGTTTGGTCTGCTGATTGAACGGGCGCAAATCTGTTTTACCTCTGCATTCCGTGATGTCTGGATAACCGGACGCACCCAGATGGCCAAAGCGATTATTCTCGGCATGGCGGTCAGTGCCATCGGGATCTACAGCTATGTGCAACTGGGCGCAGAGCCGAAAATCTTCTGGGCAGGCCCTAATGCCGTGATCGGCGGGTTGCTGTTCGGTTTTGGTATTGTGCTGGCGGGCGGATGTGAAACCGGCTGGATGTACCGCGCCGTGGAAGGTCAGGTGCACTTCTGGTGGGTCGGACTGGGGAATATTATCGGTGCGACCATTCTGGCGTACTACTGGGATTCCGTGGCGCCGTGGCTGGCGACTGACTACGACAAAGTCAATCTGCTGGATACCTTTGGCCCGGCCGGTGGTCTGCTGGTCACTTACGGATTACTCACTTTCGCCTTTATCCTGTTACTGATGTGGGAGAAACGCTTCTTCCGCCGGAAAAACCAGGCTGACGCTGTCGCCTCTGCTGCACACTAAGGAGCACACCATGAATACCGATAATACTGTAATTGTACCGGATTACCGGCTGGATATGGTCGGTGAGCCGTGCCCGTATCCGGCAGTGGCGACCCTTGAGGCCATGCCGTCACTGAAAACCGGGGAGATCCTCGAAGTGGTGAGTGACTGCCCGCAATCCATCAATAATATCCCGCAGGACGCCAAAAACCACGGCTATACCGTGTTATCCATCCAGCAGGACGGGCCGACAATCCGCTATCTGATACAGAAATAATACGGTTTACGGGCACCGGTTATCTGCCGGTGCCCGTCAGCACTAAACGGTGGAGGGAGCCTGTTACCGGGCTTCCCGCCGATTTTTTCAGTGCTCTGCCTCACCACCGAGAGCGGCAATAGTGTTGCTGATCAGCGCACTCAATTCGCCGGTCATCAGGACAAAATCAGCATCAAACCGCTGAGCAAAATCCTCGCGGTCGATATCTTCATTTTTGTCTTTTAAGTCATCACTGTATTTCAGGCGTTTAAAGGAACCGTCATCAGACATCAGGAACTGAATACGCTCTTCCCAGTCCAGAGCCAGTTTGGTGACACATTTTCCTGCTTCAATGCAGGTGGCGATTTCGTCTGAGACCAGATCCTGTTTCTTACAGCGGATCACGCCGCCGTCTTCCAGAATGGCTTTAAGTTCAGCTTCTTCCATCAGGGCAAAACCGGTTGGTAAATCACCGGAACGCACCCATTCGGTCAGCGTCAGTTCAATCGGGTCTTTAGTGGTCAGCGGGATCACCGGCAGAGAGCCGAGTGTTTTACGCAGCAGGGCAAGGTTATCTTCCGCCCGTTTGGCACTGGCGGCATCGACGATAATCAGGCCGCGTTCGGCATCGATCCAGATAGCGGTCTGGCTGAAACGGCTGAAGGCGCGCGGCAGCAGCGCATGAACCACTTCATCTTTCAGGGAATCTTTTTCCGTTTTTTTCAGTTTGCGGTGCTGCTCATGTTCCAGTTTTTCAATTTTCGCCTGTAATTCCTGTTTAATCACCGGTGATGGCAGCATTTTTTCTTCTTTTTTGGCACAGATAAGGATCTGTTTACCGGCAGAGTGAGTCAGTGCATCACCCCGGGAGCCCATCGGCGAAACCCAGCCGGTTTTCATCATATCCTGACTGCCGCATGGCGTGAATGCCATGTGTTCCAGCTGTTTTTCCAGCTCGTCGGCAGACAGCGGAAACGGCGAGCTAAGGCGGTAAACGAGTATATTTTTAAACCACATCGGACAGTCCTGTTTTATGATGCGCGGTCATTGCGCGGTGAGAATTTCATTTCGCTATGATAGCGGATCTTGCCGCGTTGCTCTAATGCCTTCGCGCGGAAACTTGATTGTCAGGCCGGTGGGCTGCATTATCAGAGACATGAAAGACAGAGCGTAACTCCACAGCAGAAGGGGACAGTATGCGGATCGGTATTGATTTGGGCGGCACCAAAATTGAAGTGATTGCACTCAGTAATGAGGGGCAGGAATTATTCCGTAAACGAACGGATACACCGCGTTTTGATTATCAGCAGACATTACAGGCGATTGCCGGGCTGGTACATGATGCAGAAACCGCCACCGGAGAGACCGGCACTGTCGGAGTGGGGATCCCGGGAACATTGTCGCCGGTCACCGGACGGGTAAAAAATGCCAACTCGGTCTGGCTTAACGGTCAGCCGTTTGATGCGGATCTCAGTGCATTACTGCAACGGAAAGTGCGGGTGGCAAATGATGCCAACTGCCTGGCGGTCTCCGAAGCGGTTGATGGCGCAGGTGCCGGGTTTCCGGTGGTTTTTGCGGTGATTATCGGCACCGGGTGCGGGGCCGGAATTGCCCTGAACGGACAGGTTCACAGCGGCGGAAACGGCGTGGCCGGGGAGTGGGGGCATAATCCGCTGCCGTGGCAGGATGACGCCGACCGGCTGTTTAAAGGCATGGCGGATTGCTATTGCGGCAAACAGGGCTGTACCGAATTGTTTATCTCCGGCACTGGTTTTATGGCTGATTATACCGCGCTGACCGGCGAGGTTTGTAAAGGCGCGGAGATCATCCGCCGTTTGTCGCAGGGGGATTTACCGGCTGAACAGGTGATGGTGAATTATGAGCAGCGGCTGGCAAAAGCGCTCGGCCAGGTGGTGAACATGCTGGATCCGGATGTGATAGTGCTGGGCGGCGGGATGAGTAATGTCGATCGCCTGTATCAGACGGTTCCGTCACTGATACGATCCCGTGTGTTCGGTGGTGAGTGTGACACACCGATCCGCAAAGCGGTTCACGGTGATTCCAGTGGTGTCCGTGGTGCGGCCTGGCTGTGGCCGAAAGCCTGATAAAAAAAGCCCGCATAAGGCGGGCAAGGCATATTTTAACACGATAACAGAAGGTAATAACGGCACTTTATGACAGGTAAAGCGCCTGATGCATCCGGGAACAGCAGCGCTTAATGCGCCGCTGAGTCCGGAAGATTAATTGAAGATTCTGAAGCGGCTTTCATCATCCATAAAAGCTTTTTCACCGGCTTCCTGTTCAATGGAGCCGAACACTAACTGTGCACGCAGTTTCCAGTCAGCCGGGATATCCCAGGCTTTGCTGACCTGCTCATCAATCACCGGATTGTAGTGTTGCAGGGATGCACCGATATTTTCTTCAGATAGTGCTGTCCAGACAGCAAACTGTGCGATACCGCTGGCCTGTTCAGACCAGACCGGGAAGTTATCCGCATACAGTGCGAATTGTTCCTGTAAGCCTTTGACAACGGACTGGTCTTCAAAGAATAAGACCGTACCGGCACCGGACAGGAAGGCATTATCAATTTTGCCTTCGGTCGCGGCAAATGCGTCTGCCGGAACAATGGCGCGCAGTGCATCTTTCACGATATTCCACAGTTTTTTGTGGTTCTCACCAAACAGCACCACGACACGTGATGATTGTGAGTTAAACGCAGTCGGGCTGTGTTTCACGGCTTCTTTGATGAGCGCGGCGATACGATCCTGAGAAACAGGCAGATTATTACCAAGGCTGTAAATTGTTCTGCGTTTTTTCATTAACTCGATAAATGAATTAGACATGTTACTCTCCGTTAAATTTTTTGTCGGAAAAACCGGTTTCCGCGCTCTCTTCAGTTTATGATGAACAGCATATAAGCAATGAATCAAAAAACATACCGAAAATATTTAACCTTATGTTTCAAAAAATTCGGTCAAAAGAAAAATTCCCAATAAATATCATTGAATTAATCATTACGTACTGACGGCGTGAAAATATCACGCCGTTGTAACACGATATTCCGGCGACAATTTGCTGATCCCGAGTCCGTTCATTTTTCTGACAGAGATCTGCACCGCAATACGTTCTTTCATGGCTTCAATATGGCTGATAACGCCGATGGTTTTCCCGGTGGCATTCAGGTTATCGAGTGCATCCAGTGCGATATCGAGTGTTTCCTGATCCAGCGTGCCGAAGCCTTCATCGAGGAACAAGGATTCAATCTGTGTCTTATGGCTGACGAGATCAGACAAGGCCAGTGCAAGCGCCAGGCTGACCAGGAACGTTTCCCCGCCGGAGAGGGTTTTGGTGTCGCGCTGAGTGTCAGCCTGCCAGGTATCGGTGATTTGCAGCTAGCCATATTGCGCTGTTTTGCGCTGCAATACATAGCGGCCGTGCAGTTTTTCCAGCCGCCGGTTTGCCAGATGGATCAGATAATCCAGTGTCAGCCCCTGGGCAAAGCGGCTGAATTTGGCGCCATCGGCTGAACCTATCAGCATGTTAAGGCGGCTGTGATCGGTGACGTCCTGCTGATGCCGGGTGATCTGAGCCAGTAAATCGCGCTGCTGTACCCGCAGATTATCATCTGCCGTCAGCCGTCCGCGCAGTTCCCCCTGACGGCTGCTCATTTCCCGCAGTTGCTGTGCGGCGGTGATCTGTAATTCTGTCAGCTGTTGCCGGGACTGTTCGCGGAACGGCTCCGGTTGGGCGGACAGATGCTGCTCCAGCGCGGTTTTGGCATCCCCGAGACTGGTGGCGGCTTTCAGCTGTGCCTGGTTAAGCGCTGTTTCCAGCGTCTGTAACTGCTGATGTTCCTCTTCACTGAGCAGGGCGGCGAGGAAATCGGCCTCACCGGCAAACGGACTTTCTGCCAGCTGCTGCTGAAAAATCTGCTGATTGTGGTGGTGCTGCTCCTGTGCGTCCAGAATCTGCTGTTGCAGCCGTTTTTCTTCCCCTCTGAGCCCCGCGAGGTGCTGTTGCAGGCTGTCGCGCTGCTGTGTCAGGGTTTTCAGGCGGTTTTCCGTTTCCTGCTGCTGATGAAGCAGTTTCTGTAATTCCGTGCTGATATTTTTATCACCAAACAGTGCCTGTCGTTGTTCCGTGACTGTTTTGTGCTGTTGTTGCAGTGCAGCCAGTGCGGCGGATTGTTCTGTCAGTTGTGTGGTCAGTTTTTCCTGTTGTGCCTCCAGATTTTGCTGCTGTGTGGTCAGTTCCGCGAGTTGCTGTGTACTTTGCTGTATCAGTTGTTCATTTGCGGCGAATTGCTCACTTTCCTGCTGACGCTGTGCCAGCCATTCTGTTGTTTCTTCCGGTGACGGAATGGTGTAACCAAAGGCGGTCACTGTCTGCATCAGCGAGGTTTCCAGCATCTGTTGCTGCTGATGAAGCTGTGTCAGCCGGGCGGCCCGTTCCGTCTGCTGCTGTGCCAGGAACTGCTGTTCCTGACTGTTGCGCTGTAATGTCTGTGACAGCCGTTCACACTCAGCGTCTTCCGCCTGTAACCGGTTTTGCAGTGTTAATACCCTGGTTTCCAGCGCACGGCGGGCTTCCAGAGCCTGCTGTTGCTGTTGATACAGCCCGTCATAATGCTGAGTGATGTCGTTCAGTGATGCCGGAGAATCCGCGGGGGCGTCAAATCCGCCCTCAAGACAGATTTTCTGCCATTGTGAAGTATGAGCCGCGAGGGCCTCTCCGGTTTCCTGCAGTGTACTGCCCAGTTTTTCGTATTGTGTGCGGGTAAAGGCCAGCTGAGATTGCTTCGCTGCCAGTGTTTTCTCTGCCTCTCTGATAGTGTGTGTCAGTGTTTCCAGGCGCTGTGCAGTTTCATCCGGTGTTACCTGCTGATAGCCAGTAACAGCCGGGTGATCAGTACTGCCGCATAACGGACAGGGCTCTCCGGCCTGTAAACGCTGACGCTCTGCCTCCAGCCGGACAATAGTTTGCTCCAGCTGATAACGGGCTGTCAGGTCACGCAGATGTGTCTGCTGGTCAGCCAGAACCGGCTCCTGTTGTACGATCCAGTCTGTCAGCGTTTTAATCTCTTCCTGAGAGTCGCGCTGTTGTTGCAGAAGATTTTCCCGGTTACGGGTCAGCAGGGTGATTTCCGGTGCCAGAGATGTCAGTTTTTGCAGCAATCCGCGTTTTTCACCGGTTTGTTGCAGTTGCGTGGTTAACTGCTGATCCGGTTCGGTTTGCCGGGCCTGCTGCAGTGTGGTCTGTAAGGCGGTCAGCTCTGTTTTCAGCGGCAGAACAGACTGATTGCGGGCAGCCAGTTTATCTGCCATTTCTGTGTGTGCTGCGGTCAGTGACTGCTGCTGAATCTCCCCCGCCTGCTGCTGTTCTGTCAGCGCAGATATCTGAGCCCGGTATTCCTGCCGGGTGTGCAGCTCATGCCGCCACTGAACAATGGCGGACGGAAGCTCTGCTTTCTGACTATTATCCCGCCGGTACTGTGTGCTGCGGGTATGAATATCACGGGTTTGCGCCAGCTGTTGCTGAAGCTGTACCGACTGGTTTTGCAGTGCCTGCTGTTCCTGTAATTGTGTCTGATAGTGCTGTTTCAGTGTATCAGACTGACTGTTCAGCAGCTGCAGCCGGTTATCCAGCGGCCTGATGTCGTTCTCTGCCAGTGTTTCCAGTTGCTGATACTGCTGTTTCAGCCCGCAGAGTAACTGTTGTTGCTCCTCACACTGATCGGCCAGCGGCTGCAGTGAGCGGGTGGTGCTCTCTGTTGTCTGTGCCAGTTCCTGCATACGGGTGGTCAGCTGAGTACTTAACGCCGTGCTGCTCTGCACCGCTTCTTTGGCCGGGCGTAATTTTTCCGCCGGTTTGGCGCGGGCAAGCCGGTCAAGCTGCGGCTGTGCATCCTGAATCTGCTGCAGAACAGCGGCATGCTGCTGCTGCCGCTGTTCTGTTTCTGTGTTTAGTGTGTCGCGGTGCTGCCACCACTGCAGCGCGGTCTGTAGCTGTGTCTGGCGGATAAGCTGAGCCTGCTCATTGGTTTGCAGAGTGGTCAGTTCAGCCTGGCATGCAAGCCGCTCCTCGTCTGTCATTAGCCGGATAGCCCCGGTCTGCGCTTCCAGCAGAGTCAACGCCTGTTGCGCGGTTTTGTAGTCGTCATAAACCTGACGGGAGATCAGCCGGTAAATTTCCGTGCCGGTCAGCTCTTCCAGCAGATCCGCCCGTTCATTATCATCGGCATTCAGAAAGGCGGCGAAATTTCCCTGTGATAACAGGACTGAACGGGTAAAACGGGCGAAATCCAGCCCGGTGATCTCAATGATGCTCTCCCGGACCTGCGTCAGTTTGTCTGAGAGAATTTTTCCGGTGGCACACTCAGCCAGTTCGGCCTTCGGCGGCTGAAGGTTACCGTCAGCTTTATCTCTGGCACGCCGCTGGCTCCAGAACGCGCGGTATGCTTTTCCTTTGACGGAAAACTCCACTTCGGCCAGACACTCCGCAGTATGGCGGGTCATCACATCATTCTGCGAAGCAGATGTTTTTACGCGCGGGGTTTCATGGTAGAGCGCGAGGCAGATAGCATCCAGCAGGGTGGTTTTTCCGGCACCGGTCGGGCCGGTGATGGCAAACAATCCGTTTCCGGCAAAGGGCTCTGCCGTAAAATCAATCTTCCATTCGCCCTGCAGTGAATTGATATTTTTAAATCGTAATGTCATGATTTTCATTCACTTTTTCCTTTCCGGTTGTCTGTGCGGGTACTGTTTTTTCCGCGGGTACCGGGACTGATTTCACTGCTGTCACTCTCTGCCTGGTCACGAACCTGTTCACACACGCGACGGAAAAGGGTGGTGAGACGCGGAATATCCTCTTCTTCGGTATCACTGAGCGCCAGACGGCGGGCGAAAACATCATCCGGCGTCAGTTCATTCAGGGTTTCACGCAGGGCTTCGCTGTTGTCTGCGGTTATCTGCCTGCGCTCACGCCGCAGCAGGAGCACTTCGGCAGCCAGCGGCTCTGTCAGTGCCTGAATGCGTTTCTGAATATCCGGCAGGTAATCCCTTCCGGCAATTTCGATGTCCAGCCAGACCGGCTGTGTATGTTCATCACGGGGCGGAAACTGTTCCAGTGCCAGGCTGATGGCATCCAGATCGCCTTTCAGACAGACCATTGGCTGAAAACAGGGAACCGGCACCGCATCAATCGCTGTAATGCTGTTGTTATCCAGGGTCAGCAGAAAAACACTTTTTTCCTGTCCGGATTCATCAAAACTGAGCGGGACGGGGGAACCGCTGTAACGGATGGTGCCGCTGTCGCCGATGGACTGTGCGCGGTGAATATGCCCGAGGGCAATGTAATCTGCCGACGGGAACGCACCGGCCGGGAAGGCATCCAGTGTGCCGATATAAATATCACGGACAGATTCCGATGTTTTGGCACCCACTGTTGTCAGGTGGCCTGTCATAATGATTGGGACATCCGCGCCCAGTTCAGTCCGTTTTGCCACCGCTCTGTCATAAAGGGACTGATAATGTGTCTGTATCGCGGTCAGCAGCGCCAGTTGCTTCTCTGCTTCGGATTGTCCGGCCTGACTTTCCAGGATATCGCGCGGCCGCAGAAACGGTACGGCACAGACAATCGCGCCGGGTTGGTTCTGCTTATTATAAAGCACGATCAGATCCCGGGCCGGATCCGGCCGGGCAATCACATCTGCATTCAGGCAGGCCATCAGTTCACGGGATTCATTCAGCGTGGCAACGGCATCATGGTTACCGGCAAGCACAATCAGATGACAGCCGGTCTGCTGCAGTTGTGCAACAAAACGGTTATACAGCTCACGGGCGTAACTCGGCGGGGAGGCAGTATCAAATACATCTCCGGCGACAATCAGGGCATCTGCCTGCTGTTCTTTTATCAGGTTTATCAGCCAGTCTGAAAACTGCAGATGTTCCTGCAGCCGGTTTTTAGTGTAAAAATATTGTCCGAGATGCCAGTCTGATGTGTGAATGATTTTCATATATACGGTTATTCCTGCCGGGCGAACTGAATGTGTATTGCATTAGGCGGTTTACTGAAAACAGAGTATAACGGAAATCAGGCGGTAAAAATAAATATTGGATGAATGTCCAGTATTTTACGATCTGACACGCATTTTGTGTGTAGTATGTCAGTTTAATGACATTATCTTTGCGGTGCAGGCTGAGGTATCGGCTGATATTCATAAATCTGTCACAAAAGTGACGCATAATCGCGGCACTGTCTGATGAAATGAAATTAACGGTAAACAGGGAACGCCATGGCAAGACGAATTTTAGTCGTTGAAGATGAAGCACCTATCCGTGAAATGGTCTGTTTTGTACTGGAGCAGAATGGCTATCAGCCTGTCGAGGCAGATGATTATGATGCGGCTATTGCCCGGCTGGTGGAGCCTTTTCCTGATCTTGTCCTGCTGGACTGGATGATCCCGGGCGGTTCCGGTATTCAGGTTATCAAACATATGAAACGGGACAGTCAGCTGCGGGAAATTCCGGTGATGATGCTGACGGCGCGCGGTGAAGAGGAAGACCGGGTCAAAGGTCTGGAAACCGGTGCCGACGATTATCTGACCAAACCGTTTTCACCAAAAGAGTTAGTGGCCCGTGTTAAAGCGATTCTGCGGCGTATCTCCCCGATGGCGGCAGATGATCTTATCGCCATGAACGGCCTGACTCTCGACCCCGCCTCCCACCGCGTGACCAGTAATGAGAATCCGCTGGAAATGGGGCCGACCGAATTCAAACTGCTGCACTTTTTTATGACCCATCCGGAGCGGGTTTACAGCCGTGAACAGCTGCTCAACTATGTCTGGGGCGAGAACGTCTATGTTGAGGATCGCACGGTGGATGTGCATATCCGCCGCCTGCGCAAAGCGCTGGAAGCGGACGGGCACGATAAAATGATACAGACAGTCCGGGGAACGGGTTACCGCTTCTCTGTCCGTTACTGATAATAACGTTAAACCGCAAGAGGATCGCGCGTGCTTGAGCGTCTTTCGTGGAAAAAAATTGTACTGGAATTAGTGCTTTTCTGCCTTCCGGCTCTCTTTTTGTCACTTTTTTTCGGCTATACCGGCTGGTTTCTGGCCGGCGCCCTGTTTGCGGCTGCCGTCTGGCACAGCTATAACTTACTGAAACTGTCTGACTGGCTGTGGCTGGATCGCAGTATGCTGCCGCC
>OCAE01000954.1_pt1 | contig 15073 bp, 9 predicted proteins | sample 1495581 | NCBI WGS metagenome assembly OCAE01 (sample SAMEA2580278, study PRJEB22360) | human gut metagenome | biome: human gut; feature: human-associated habitat; material: faeces | place: Denmark | collected 2008/2010 | reverse complement strand
TTGAAAATTTTGCCGGTGCATTCTCGTGATTTAAATCGTGAGTTAACCGGCAGGGTTTGTTCCGGATTCGCTTTTGCAGCATGTAAATATAGGTGTCTGTCGGCACGGCTCTGAAAAAATCCATTGTCAGTTTCCTGACTGTAACATAGTAAATCATCTTAAACAGTACTTGAAATAGTCAGACATTTTTCCATACAAAAACAGAACATACATTCGAGAATTCTATTGCACAATTCATGCACATATGGTATAATTGATTTATGGAAAAAGTATATGAAATATCAGAGAAAACAAAATTAACATATGGTCGTGGATATGTATATTCTTTACAGTACCATCTTATCTGGTGTACTAAATATCGGAAGAAGGTATTAACAGATGGAATCGATATTCAATGTAAGGAGATGCTGACAGAACTGGCGGACCAGTATTCTTTTCAGATCCTGGCGATGGAGGTTATGCCGGATCACATTCATCTGCTCCTGGACTGCCGCCCACAGTTCATGATATCAGACATGGTCAAAATCATGAAGGGAAACCTGGCCAGAAGGCTGTTCTTAGACCATCCGGAATTAAAGAAACAGTTGTGGGGAGGCCATCTCTGGAATCCATCTTACTGCGCAGTGACTGTCAGTGACAGAAGCCATGAACAGGTGAAACACTATATTGATTCCCAAAAAGAACGGTAACAGGGGGAAAGAGGATGAACAGGGCTTATAAGTATCGTGTCTATCCGACTGCAGAGCAGGAACAGCTTTTGACGGATACATTTGGAAGCTGCCGGTTTGTTTATAATCATTATCTGGCCCTGCAGTCGGAGAACTGTCAGCAGGGCAAGGCATACAGGAATAAGACTGCCTGCAATAACGACTGCAGCCGAATTCTCAAACAGGAGCAGCCATGGCTAAAACAAGTGGATAAATTTGCCCTGACGAATGCCATCTATGCGCTGGATTCGGCGTACCGGAGATTTTTCAGGAGACAGGGCGGTTATCCCAGATTCAAGAGCAGGCATCACAGCCGTATGTCCTACACTACGAACTATACGAATGGAAATATTGCCGTACTGGCTGGTGAGATCAAGCTGCCAAAGCTTGGGAAGGTGGGGGCAGTTGTGCACAGAAGGGCACCGGAAGACTGGCGTCTGAAACAGGCCACGGTATCAAGGGAAAGTGACGGCAGTTATTATGTGTCAGTCCTTTACGAGTATGAGGCAGCGATTATGCCGCAGGCAGTTAATCCAGAGCAGGTGATTGGACTGGACTATAAATCGGACGGATTGTATATGGACTCAGAAGGCAGGTGCTGTGGCATGCCTCATTATTATAGAAAGAACCAGAAGAAGCTGACAAAGGCGCAGAGGAAGCTGAAAGCGAAGCAGCTGCAGTCAGTAAATTACCGGAAACAGCAGAAGAAAATTGCCCGTATTGCAAAAAAGGCAGCCAATCAGAGAAAAGATTATCTGCACAAAAAATCAACTGAGATAGCCAATCGGTACGATTTAGTGTGTGTGGAAGACCTAAGCTTGAGGGCGCTGGCAAACAGAGGGTTCGGGAACGGAAAAGCGACCATGGATAACGGGTATGGATCATTTCTTACGATGCTAAAGTACAAACTGGAGGAGAGAGGAAAGCATCTGATCCGCATCGAAAAGTGGTATGCATCCTCGAAGACCTGTAGCCGTTGCGGTGCGGTCAAGATGATGCCGTTATCGGTCCGCCGTTATGAGTGCAACTGTGGAACGAGCATGGACAGAGATTTAAATGCTGCGATCAATATCAGAAACAGAGGGTATGAGATATATCTAAAGGCAGCATAGAAGTAATCATAACCTGTAGGGCCGGGACGGTCCGAACAGAATAATCAACGCCTGTGGAGCTGGCATAAGACCTGTTAGATAGAAGGGCAATTGGCGCTGAAACAGGAAGCTCGTGTATTTATACATGAGTATGTTCACCAGCAGAATAAATGGAATAACAGAATATATGGAATAATAGAATAAATGGAATAACTGAATAAAAATGCGAGGGATTGTTTTAGGAGTATTCTTAAAACAGTCCCTCTTCTTGTATTAAACGCTTACAATTTTGAGCGCCTCCGTTATCGCTGTTTCATTTTCCTGCACAAAATGAAACAGCTTTGCCGCATCCTCCGTGCACCGCACGTCGGAAATTCCGGCGAACCAGGTATCTTGTCTGCAATGCAGTGCTATGATGCCAGTATACCATATGAAGAAGTCGGGATGCATATACAAATAAGCATAAGTTTGCCTGGTATGGAGTTTGATATTTCATTCAGGCCATGGTAAAATAGAAGCTAAATAAATGGATCGAATGAAAAAGGTGGTTGAGATATGATGGAGCAATTATCGCTTTTTGATGACCGGGCTGCCGTGGGGCCGCTGGCAAGCAGGTTGAGACCGAGTGGGCTGGAAGAGTTTGTAGGCCAGAAGCACCTCCTGGGAGAGGGGAAGGTGCTGCGCCGGATTATTGATCAGGACATGGTGTGTTCCATGATCTTCTGGGGACCGCCGGGAGTGGGAAAGACCACGCTGGCCAGAATTATCGCCAACCGGACCAGGGCTTCCTTCGTGGACTTTTCCGCCGTCACAAGCGGAATAAAGGAAATAAAGGAAGTGATGGCCCAGGCGGAGCGGGACCGTCATATAGGTCTGCGTACGCTCGTATTTGTGGACGAGATCCACCGCTTTAATAAGGCCCAGCAGGATGCGTTTCTTCCCTATGTGGAAAAGGGAAGTATCATCCTGATCGGAGCAACGACGGAGAATCCCTCGTTCGAGATTAACGCGGCTCTTCTTTCGAGATGCAAGGTTTTCGTACTCCAGGCACTCCAGACCGATGACCTGGTAATGCTTCTGCACCATGCCCTGACGAGTCCTCTCGGGCTGGGAGATCAGAGAATCGGGATTACGGAGGACATGCTCCGGATGATCGCTCAGTTTGCCAATGGTGACGCGAGAACGGCACTCAATACGCTGGAGATGGCAGTCTTAAACGGGGAGATCAGCGCGGAGGAAACTACGGTGACAGTCGAGGTGCTGGAGCAGTGCATCAGCCGTAAGTCCCTTCTGTACGATAAAAATGGCGAAGAGCACTACAACCTGATTTCCGCCCTTCACAAATCCATGAGAAACAGTGATCCGGACGCGGCACTATACTGGCTCGCCCGCATGCTGGAGGCCGGAGAAGATCCGCTCTATGTGGCAAGGCGGCTGATCCGTTTTGCCAGCGAGGATATCGGCATGGCGGACAGTCAGGCGCTTACTCTGGCTGTCTCTGCCTATCAGGCCTGCCATTTTAACGGGATGCCTGAGTGCAACGTCAATCTGGCACACACGGTGATCTATCTGTCCATGGCACCGAAATCCAACTCCGCCTACGCGGGCTACGAACACTGTAAGGAGGACGCCCTGCATACACTGGCAGAGCCGGTTCCCCTCGTGATCCGCAACGCGCCGACGGGACTGATGAAGGAGCTGCATTATGGAGAAGGCTATCAGTACGCCCACCAGACAGAGGACAAGATTGCCGCCATGCAGTGTATGCCTGACTCCCTGAAAGACAGGAGGTATTATGTCCCCACGGAAGAGGGGAATGAGAAGGCGGCGAAGAAGCGGTTAGAGGAAGTGAAGGCGTGGCGAGAGGCGCATGGGATGTAAAGGCAGGCAGTAAAGAATTATTTTCTGCGGATTGAAGCTGCGGTTGTAGTAAGCTGGCTGAGTGAAATTACTGATTATTTGGTGATTTCACTCAGCTTTTTTCTTTATTTCCTGCAAAAATGATACCTGAGAGCTGCCATTACAAAATTTTTTTAAAAAGATCGTTTCATTATAGATACTACAAACGACTGACTTATAAGCAGGTGAGCGTTTAAAACGTCTGATTAATTGAAAATAGGCGTTATAAACGCTCGGAAATACTTTTGTCGTGAATTATGATTATTATCAGGAGGTATTATAATGAATGAGCAATTTATACGTAGTCGGCTTTCCGGATTACGAGAAGAAAAACAGGTCTCAGAGCGAAAGATGAGCTTGGATTTAGGACACAGTACCAGCTATATTCGTAGTATCACCTCTGGCAGAACGCTTCCGTCAATGAGTGAGTTCCTTTATATATGTGAGTATTTTGAATTACGCCAATGGAATTTTTTAATGATAGAAATAACACTTCACTAATGCAGCAAAAAGCAATTGATTATATTTATTCAATGCCGGAAAAAGATGTATGGCTGATGCTTGAATTTATTGAGAGAGTAAAAGATAAGGATCTATAGCTTACCGGGCAGGAGGGTAGGGAGGATTACCATATTTCTTTGTAAAGGGGAGAGTAAAAGATATGATTTCAATTGCCATTTGTGATGATGATAATGATTTCCGACTGTTACTTAGGGATGCAGTTTATAAAATGATAGAGAGTCATGGAGAGCAAGCTGTTATTGAAGACTTTTCAGATGGCCAAACATGCCTTTCACAGCTTGGAAGCAGAAAATTTAACATTCTCTTTCTGGATATAGAGATGCCGGGAATGGACGGCTTTTCCATGGCCGGGAAAATGCAAAAGAGTTATCCAAACATAGTCTTGATTTTCGTCTCTTCCCATGAAAGCCTGGTTTTCCAGTCATATGAATACGATACATTCTGGTTTATGCGTAAGAGTGCGTTGATAACCGATTTGAAAAAAGCAATTGATAAGTATTTTGCGCGTATCGTTTATAATGAATTATATTATGTGGTAAATGCACAAAAAGTCTATTATAAAGACATTCTGTATATCGAATGCAATGGGCATTTGATTACAATTAAAACAGCAGACAGAACTTATAGCATGTGCGGCAGCCTTAAAAAACTGGAGGAAGAATTAACGCCCTATCAATTTATTCGTGTACATAAGAGTTTTTTGGTAAATATGAAGCAGATTAATGTGATTCATAATGATAAAATAATCCTTACCGATAACAGCAGTGTATTACTTAGCAAATCTCGAAGAGCAGAAGTTAGAAAACTGTATTTTAGAGGAGGCGCTTAAACATGGGGTGATGATCGAACTGATTGCAAATGCTGCGACATCCATAATTGGGATTCATTTTATTAGCCGGTATTGTCAGCCAAAGTATGCGGGGAGAACCAGAATCCTTTACAAAATGTCCGGTGTTCTTGCTTATTTTACAACCGTATCGGTTTTGAATTTTCTTATGCCCTTTGAGGGGGTACTGGGACTGGCATATCTTCTCGTAATGCTTTTGTATGCCCGCATCGCCTGTAAAGGGAGTATAGTTGAACATGCCCTTGGAACCGTGATATGGGCGTGCATTATTCTCTTCTCCACAGTGCCGGTTTTTGAATTTACAACTCTCATTACGAACCATAATATTAATAATTTATTGATGTCCAATTATTATCTGAGGACAGAGATGCTGACTGCAGTAACAATTCTGAAATTCATATTATGCAATTTCATGTTAATGATTAAGAAAAACAAAGGCCTTTTCCTGAATAAAAATGAAGGGTATGTTCTCATTGGCTTTTGTTTCCTTATTCTGTTTCTGACATTAGGTTTTTTTATGATGGAACTGACCTGGGAAAATGAAGTAATACGTCACTTTACGTCTCTATTTCTCCTGTTTGGCACGATGCTTATGATTTTGCTTATTTATAACGTGTTTAACAGCTTGAGCAGTCACAATTTGAAGGAGATTTCCCGGAGCTATACCAATAAGGCGATTGGAATGCAGGGAGAATACGTGAAGGATATTGAAAACTTAAATAAGAGATTACAGATTCAGAGACATGATACCCGGGGGCATTACGTTGCTTTACATATGTTTTTACAGTCTGGCTTGTATGAGGAGGCTGCAAGATATCTGGAAGAGCTGGAAGACAATGAGAAGAAGTATAATGAATTGCCGGATCTGACGGATAATGATGGACTGAATGCTATCTTGTATAAGTCCTGTTTGGACTGTGAATCAATGGGGATTACATTAACCTGCATCATTCATGCGGATGTAAAGAGAATAAAGAACAGTGATATGGGGATTCTGATGTATAATTTGATGACAAATGCAATAGAGGCCACTTCCATGGCGGATAAAAAAGAAATTGATTTGGAGATTGGAAACTATCACGGATATTTGAAATGTAAAATGAGCAACACTGTACAGGAGTCCGTACTTAAGAAAAATCCAAAGCTTAAAACAAGTAAAAGGGATAAAGAATACCATGGATTTGGGATGGAAAGCATTCACCAGGTAATAGAAAAATACAACGGTCACTATGATCATTGGGAAGCCGATGGAAAATTCATTCAGGAATTATATCTGGAATATCCCTCATAAAGAAGAAAAAAATGACAGCAAAGCAGGTGAGACTGTTGATCTGTAAGCTTTCGGCCATGCTGGCTGGTATGCTGGAACGAGAAAAGATTATTAGAGCTGAAGACAGGGCTGTGTATGAATATGGTTTTCAAATAACCATTGCAAATATTACGAATGCCTTAATCGTATTGTTAATTGGTCTTATAACGCATTCGATTGTGAGGGTTCTTATATTCTATACAGTTTTTCTTAGTATGCGGATGTTTTGCGGTGGATTCCATGCAAAAACATATACCCGGTGTTTCTGTCTGTTTGGTACAACCTGCCTGTTATGTATGGTTGCGGGCTATGGAGTTATGGAATTTACTAATGTACTGTCAGCAGCAGTGATATCTGCAGTTTTACAGGGACTGTGTCTGTATCAGATGGCGCCGGTTGAAAATGAGAATCATCCACTCAGTAAAGCGGAAAAAAAGAAGTTTCGAAGTATCAATACTAATGTTAATAGCAAAACAAAAGCGGGGAGGTGAAACAGATGGGTATGAAGAAGAAAGGTCTTGAGATATTAGCAAAGATTGCGTCCAATGCTGCGAAACGAGCAGAAGGAAGAGCATCCGAGTGGGGCGGCTACCAGCCAAAACGTCCAGTAAGAAAGTAAATTAAATATGACAAGGGCCAGTGAAGAGAGCTGCCGCACGGATCAAATTATCGTGTGGCAGGTCTCTTTCTATATCCGTAAACAGGAATGAAATTTACCACCGGTATTAATAAAAATCCCGTTTATGCAATATTTGTCCCGTTTATGCAAGACGTATTGAAATATTTTATGTTCGTGTTTTAATAGTAGCAAAGAGACGTGATTATAGAAGAGATGGGGGGAGAACTATGAGAAAAAACTGAAATGATAAGTGTTGTAAAATGTTGGCTTAATTTTGTACCAATCCGCTCAATAATAAAATCTTTCAATGGGAATGAAGGGGAAAAGTTATGAATCGAAAATACAAAAGATTATATGGCCAGTTCAGCCGGCGCTTTTTAAGCTTCCTGCTGATTTTTACCATGGTTGCACCGGACATGATGCCTATGGTATCCTACGCAGCCGAGTATCTGAATAACCAGCCGCGATATGTCAATTTTGAACGTCCGGAGAAGCTTTCCATAGAGGATTTGGAGCTTGCCAGTGATTCAGATGCAACGAGGGAAGAGACAAAAACGCAGAATGATTCTGAGGCTGATAACTCCAAAGATATAAGTGAAGTAAAACCAGCCACTCCATCCAATGCGGACTTAAGAGAACCGGAGAATTTCTATGAGCCGCTTGAGATTGAGGAACCGGAGGGCAGGCTCGTTCAGTTCAACGACAATTTCCGTACCTATGAGGTAGGGGAGCGCAGCTACGTTACCGTGATGGGAGGATACTCCGGCCTTTACAAGGATGAAGATGGGAAGATATCGCGTGTAGACAACACACTGGTTTCTTCCGAAACAAAAATACAGATGGAACGGTCTGCCGCCTATATACTCGAAGGAGAGGACCCCTCCGGTATGGAGGAGGATTCTGCTCTGTTCTATGAGGAGGAAAGCGAAGAGATCCCGTCTGTCTACAAAAATGCTTCCGGCGCGATTGATGTGACCATCCCGTCAAAACCGACCTCCTCCAGGGGCATTAAGGTGGCGCTGGCCTCCAGCTCTGATGCGATTGAGATGATTCCCTCTGGCGGCATTTTTAAAAAGAGTGCTGCAGCAGGAAATGCGATTCGCTATAATAATGTCTATCCCGGCATAGATATTCAATATACCCTGCGCGGAGATACGGTAAAAGAAGATATTATTCTTCTGGAACCTACGGATCAGAATACATTTTCCTACGAGGTAAGGACCTCCGGGTTAAAGGCCGCACAGTCCGGAAAGAATATTATATTTTACAGGACAAGCAGGAAATCGCCTGTATTTCTCTTAGAGGCGCCTTATATGATCGATGCCGCCGGCGAGACTAGCACCGATTTATCTATGAAGCTGGGACGTGGGTCGAATGGCAGCTACGAGATATCCGTCACTGCAGATAAAAAATGGCTGGATGCAGAAGAGCGGCAGTATCCGGTACGGATTGATCCGGCCACCGCAGTTCCGTCAAATGAGTTTATCTTTGCAATGGCATCACAGGGCCAGCCGAATGCCATATTTAACTGGGATGGAAATGCATATGTTGGCTATGTAGACAGCAATTTAAAGAATTGCCGCCAATACGTTGCATTTAATGAAAATGACTGCGAAAGCATTACCTCTATGCTGCAGGATGCGAACGCGGTCTGCAGCAGTGCGATATTTACCGTCACAGCCAGGACCAACAACAGCAGCAATGCAAATGTATTTACCGTCGGTACGCCCACCGTGGGCTGGGATGCCCATAAAATTAACTGGAATGGAGCTCCGCCCTTTACAGAGACCGGAATCAGACAGTCAGCGCCGGGCGAGAACATGGCTATGGACTTTGATATTACAGAGACCATGAACAGCTGGATCACAGGGAAGACACCACAGGCCGGATTTGTCATTAAGGCAGACCAGGAACCCGGTGCTGATACGCCGCAGGAACTGCGCGTTCCCGGTGAGATTCTATATAACAGAAAAGACGCCATGGGTCCGAAGATCACCGTGGAATGGGAGGGGGACAACCCTGGAGGCAATCCGGAAGACTTTCCGGTAGCAGACACGACTATTACCGTGACGCCATCTGTCAGAAAAACCGATATCGAGGGCGGCTCTGCCACCGGTGTCCTGGCTCATGGAAAAACTACCGGTGATGCTGAGGTAACCTGGGAACTGATTGACACATCAACCGGTGAGAATGTGACTGGCAGCAAGGCCACCGGTGAGGATACCGTCCTGTATCCCAAATTCGATCTGGCGGGTCTGGAGCATGATTTTACCGTGATCCCGAAATCGAACTGGCAAAGCGACGGCATTGATTTAGAATCGCTTAAGACAAACACAGTCTACCAGTTTAAAGCAGAAGCTGAGGCGGAGATAAAGGATGAATCTGGAGAACCTGCCGGAGAGACAGAAAAATCCGGAGAGAAGCTCTCGGATACCTTTCTGATCTATCATGTTCAGCAGGATGATCTTGTTCAGCGAATTGCGAGGCATTATAAAGTAAATCCCAATACGATTGCAAAGGACAATCATATCTACTTAAATCAGTTGACCGAGATGGATACATATCTTTTTATCCGCAATCCTGATCCCGATGCGGGAGAGTACAACTTTGAGAATCTGACGCCATGGGAAGAACTGGTATTATCAGGGCTGCTGCAGGGTGCGGGCGTATACTGCTCCTTTGGTTTCGAGCCTGTCAACTTAAATACCGGAAACTTCTATATGTCACAGACAGATGCGCTGCTTACAGAGCTTGGCGGGGATTTTGAAGTACAGAGAGCCTACAACTCCTTACTGCCGGACAACCGTTCTGAATTTGGCCGGGGGTGGAGCGGCTCCTTTGGCGAACATTTAACCATGCTTCCGGATGGAAGAATATTGTACCGCCAGAACGATGGCGCGATGCTGCCATTTACCAGGGAAGGCGATATTTACAAAGGGCCGGAGGGGTATGATCTCGTATTAAAGCCTCTGGATGCCTTCGACGTAGTTCTTCCGGAAATTCCAAAACCGCCGGTAGCGACTGCCTCTGAGGCATCCTACGCAGCAGAGAAACCGATGCTCCTGGAAGACGATGAAACAGCAAATGACGAAAATGAGACAGAGCCTGGAACACCGGAAGAACCGGAAAATCCGGAGGATTCTGAAAATTCCGGGAACTCAAAGCCCAGTGTTGCCGGATGGGAACTCAGCTATCTGGATGGCTCCAGCCTCCTGTTTGATAATGCAGGTTTCCTGCACTATAAGAAGGACAGAAAAGGAAATACCACGACTTATACCTATGATAATGATTACAGACTGACAGAGGTAAGGACTGCGTCAGGAAAAATCTTTGATGTGGAGATGGATGACCACGACCGGATTACCTCCATTACGCTGCCGGATGGGGAGGCAGTTTCTTACGAATACGATGAAGATGGCCGGTTGATTTCTGTGACTGATCCGGAAGGCGGAATCCGCCGTTATGAGTATGACGATGAGAACCGCATGACCGCGTGGTATGATGAGAATGGAAACAGGGTTATTCAGAACACGTATGATGATGAGAACCGTGTAATCTCCCAGGTGGATGCCAGTGGAAATACGGCAGCGCTGGAATATTTTGACGACCACACCATCACCACTGATAATAAGGGAAATAGAACGGTATACTGGTTCGATGAGCAGAAGCGTACCACAAAGATCGTGTATCCGGATGGTTCTTCGATAGCCAGAGAATATGATGCGTCGGGCCATCTTGCTTCTGAAACGGATGAACTGGGAGTTACGACCTCCTATGCCTACGATGATAATGGAAACGTTCTGACCATCACCAGAGAAGACGGCAGCCAGGCTTCCTACACCTACAACGAACAGAATCAGCCGCTGACTGCCACGGATTACGAAGGGAATACTACTTCATTTATCTACGATGAACAGGGAAATCTGCTCTCTATGACAGATGCGGAAGGAAACACTGTCTCCTGGAGCTACGATGAAGTAAACCGCATGATCTCCATGACAGACGGAAATGGCGGAACCAGTACGTATACGTATGACGGAGCCGTCCCTGTGAGCTATACCGACGGAGAGGGAAATACGTATACCTTCACCTATGATGAGATGAACCGTCAGCTGACAGCCGGCGACCCGCTGGGCAGCTCCGAGGTATTTGTCTATGATCGGAAAGGCCGGCGTGTCTCAGAGACTGCGAAAGATGGTGGAACGACCAGCTACGAGTTCGATCCTGCCGGCTGTGTTCTGTCGATTACGGACGCCATGGGTGTGAAAACAGATTTCACCTATGACCGGATGTACAACATTCTGTCCGGTACGGATGCCATGGGAAATACCCTGACCTATGAGTACGATGAAAACTATAACAAAGTGAGAGAAACCGATGCCAAAGGCAATGTCACTTCCTACGCTTATGACAGCCGCGACCGCCTGATAAAAGTAACCGATGCCCTCGGAAATGATATGACCTACACATTAGACGGCAAAGGACATACAACTGCAGCAACAGACCGTCTGGGAAATACGGTAAAAGCAGGATATCACAAGCTCCTTGGCGTTCCCGTTACGATGGAAGACGCCCTGGGAAATACCGTGTATTACCGGTATGACAGGAATGGAAATGTGAAGAAGACCATCTATCCGGACGGAAGTGAAGTTTCCTACACGTATGACCGTGCCGGCCATATCGTCAGCACAACCGCGCAGAATGGCCTTGTAACGGCGATGTCCTATGATGGAAACGGCAATATCATTCGGATCACTGATGATGAAACCCGCGTCTATACATTTGAGTATGACCGCAGCAATCGTCTGGTGAGAAGTGTGGATCCGCTGGGCGGTGTTACGGAATATACGTATGATGCGGCCGGAAACCAGATCGGGACAACCGATGGCAACGGCCACAATACCGAATACGCTTATGACGCGGCCGGAAGACTGAAGGAGATCACCGACGCTCTGGGGCAGACCACCGGCAGCGATTACGATTTAAACGGAAGAACATTAAAGACAACAGACGCGTTGGGAAACAGCAGTACATACCATTATGACGTTCTTGGCCAGATGCGGGCCGTCACCGACGCGGCCGGAAGCGTGACCGCCATGGATTACGATTCTCTCGGAAATGTTCTGAAGGTGACCGACGCTTTAAAGGGCGAGACCTCCATGGAGTACGACGCGTTAAGCCGTACCGTTAAGATGACTGACGCCATGAGCGGGGCATATGCCTATGAGTATGACGCGGAAGGCAATCTGATCAGCATGACCATGCCGGATGGAGACAAGGTTTCCATGGAATATGATGCAAAGGGCCAGATGAGTGCCAGCACCGACGAGGCAGGGGTGAAGACCACCTATGAATACGATTCCATGGGGCGGATAGTAAAAGCTTCTGATAATACCGGAAATACCATGGTCTACGAATATGATCTTGCCGGAAATCTGATCAAACAGACGGATACGATCGGAAGAGCTGCGGTCTATGAATATGACAAGTTTAACCGCCTGATCCGCGCGACCGGAACCGACGGGGCGGCGACAGAGTATGAATATGACGCCCTCGACCGCCTGATACGTGTCACTGAGGCCGATGGAACGGCCACAGCCTACGAATACGACAAGGTAGGAAACGTGATCGGGATCACAGAGCCGGGCGAAGCTGTCTATACCTACGCATACGACGCCATCAACCGGATTACCGGAAAGGTTGACCCGCTGGGAGCAGCGACTGCATTTGCCTACGATGCAAACGGTAATCTGACGGAGGCTACAGATGGAAACGGAGTAAAAAACGCATATTCGTATGATGTCCTGAACCGAATGACTGCACTGCAGGATGGAAATGGCAATAGTACCGGTTATGAGTACGATGAACTGTCCCGCCTCCTTTCCATTACAACACCGGAGGGAAGTAAGCAGGAGTACCGTTACGATGCGTTAAGCCGCATGACAAAGGCAAAGGATGCCAATGGACTGATTACGGAATATCAGTACGATGTGATGGGCAATCTGGTAAAGGAAATATCGCCGAAGGGGGCGGAGACCAGCTATACCTACGATAAGCACGACGAATTAACGAGTATCACCGACGCCATGGGGAATGTAACCGCCTATGAGGTGGACTTAAACCGCATGGTAACGAAGATGACACAGAAAAATGGCGGAGAGTATACGTATACATATGACGCCGTCCACCGCCTGACTGGAATTACAACACCACTGGGACTAAATCGCCGCTTTACGTATGATAATGGTGACAATATCACAAAGGATACAGACAGCCTTGGCCGTACCACGGCCTTTGAATACGATATTATGCACCGGATGACGAAGGCAGTCAACGCAAAGGGCGGAGTGGAGACCTACGAGTATGACATACGCGGTAATTTAAATGCGGTGACGAATGCCATGGGCCATAAGAACACCTACGTCTATGACCTGATTGACCAGATGAAGGAAAGCGTGGATCCGGAAGGAAAGGCGACGAAGTTTACCTATGACATGGTAGGAAATGTAACTTCTGTAGCGAGGCCGGGAGAACGCACCACCAGCTACGCGTATGATAACAACTACAATATAACGGCGCTGACAGACCCGAAGGGCTATATTTACAGGAATACTTACGATAAGGACAACCGGCAGATTACGGCAGCTGACCCGCTGAACCAGACACAGTCTGTTACCTATGATGCGGGAAGCAGAATTACAGCCCTGACCGATAAGATGGGCCTGAGCCAGGAGTTTACGTATGATAACCATGGTAATGTGACGGCCGCGAAGGCGATGGATGGCCTGATCACCCATTTCCAGTACGATATTCTGGATCGTCTGACTATGGTTACCGACCCGATGGGAAATGACACTCTGTATGCGTACGACGTGATGGGAAATATCACAGCAATGACTAATGCTGAGAAGAATGTAACGAAGTATGCGTATGACCTGGAAGGCAACATGACTACTTTAACCAGCCCGATGGGCAGGAAAGAGCAGTTCGCTTATGATGCCGGCGGCCGGATGACAGAGCGGATGACAGCGAAGGGCGACACGATCCGCTACGATTACGATGTCCTGAACGGGCTTGTGGAAAAGACGTACGAAGACCAGAACGGCGCTGAAGCCGATCACCCGGTCCAGATGGGCTATAATGTGATGGGGCAGAGAATCTCCATGGAGGACATTACCGGAGAAAGCAGCTATACGTACGATGCGCTCGGCAGACTGAAGACCGCCGCGAATGGCTCCGGGAAGACCGTGGAATATTTCTATGATGAAGCGGACAACCTGCAGAAGATCCTGTATCCGGATGGATACGCGGTAGTCTATACCTACGACAAGAATGATAATATCACAAAAATCGTGGATCGTGACGGCCGGGAGACATTTTACAGCTACGATCCCTTAAACCGGCTTACGAGGGTGAAGAGGGCGGATGGAAGCACCAGCACTTACACGTACAATGCGAGAGACCAGATCGTGGAAGCAGAGAATTTATGTTCCTGCGGCTTCCTGATTTCCGATTATCAGTACATGTATAATGACGCTGGCCTGATTACCAATGAGACGGCCAAAGAGTGCCTGTTTGCTTCGAATAAGGATTTCGGCCACAAGGGCGGCCCGGATGGAGAGTGCGTCCATGTTTCTGATAACCCGTGGCAGAACCAGAATCCGGAGTGGCAGACGACAAAGCGGACATTCAGGTACGATGATAACGGCCAGCTCATCGAGTGCAAAGAAGATAAGGGAATGTTCGACAAGACTACCTATACGTATGAGTATGACAGCGTCGGAAACCGGACAATGGCAAAGAAGCAGAAAGCATTTACGTATGCAAACCCGGATAAGACGACGTATACCTACAATGCGGATAACCAGATGGTAAGCGCGGTGGTCTGCGAAGGGAATCTGACGAAACGCTACACGTACAAATACGATGCCAATGGAAATCTGACCCAGGAATGCCTGATGAATTATGCGGAGACGACGTACCAGTACGATACGGAGAACCGGTTAAAAGCGGTAAAGGATGGGCAGAAGCTTCTGATGGCAGCCGCCTATGACGGGGACGGGGAACCGGCTCTCCGTC
>OCAE01000941.1_pt1 | contig 15217 bp, 14 predicted proteins | sample 1495581 | NCBI WGS metagenome assembly OCAE01 (sample SAMEA2580278, study PRJEB22360) | human gut metagenome | biome: human gut; feature: human-associated habitat; material: faeces | place: Denmark | collected 2008/2010 | reverse complement strand
CCGCAGCACATGGGTCACCAGCGGGATACACCCGCCACAGCCGGTACCGGCTTTGGTTTCGGCTTTCAGCGCGGCAACGGTGTGGCAACCTTTGTTGATGGCGGCGACCAGCATGCCTTTGGTGACGTCGAAACAGGAGCAAATCTGCGCGCTGTCCGGTAGTTTATCCACGCCGATGGACGGCTTACCGCTGCCGGCATGGGCGGGCAGGATCAGCGAGTCCGGGTTTTCCGGCAGTTCGATGGCGTTCAGCACCAGTTGCAGTAGGTTGCCGTAATCGCTGGTATCCCCTACCAGTACAGCGCCAAGCAGCGTTTTGTTATCAGAGCTTACGATAAGGCGTTTGTAGACCTCTTTGCTTTCGTCGAGGTAAACGTAGCTACGGGCACCCGGCGTGCGGCCATGCGCGTCGCCAATACCGCCGACATCAACGCCCAGCAGTTTCAGCTTAGCGCTCAGATCCGCGCCTTCGAAGGCGTTTTCGTTTTCGAGGATATGGTCAACGGCGACCTGCGCCATTTTGTAGCCCGGTGCGACCAGACCGTACACCCGATTATTCCAGCTGGCACATTCACCGATAGCGTAGATATCCGGGTCGGACGTCTGGCAGGCATCGTTGATCACGATCCCGCCGCGTGGTGCGACTTCAAGACCACACTGCGTCGCCAGCTTGTCGCGTGGGCGAATGCCGGTGGAGAAGACGATGAAATCCACTTCCAGCTCGCTACCGTCGGCAAAACGCATGGTTTTACGCGCTTCTGTACCTTCCTGAACGATCTCCTGGGTGTTTTTGCTGGTGTGTACACGCACGCCCATGCTTTCAATCTTGCGACGCAGCTGTTCGCCGCCCATATGGTCAAGCTGTTCAGCCATCAACATCGGGGCGAATTCAATCACGTGCGTTTCCACACCGAGGTTTTTCAGCGCGCCTGCCGCTTCCAGGCCTAACAGACCACCGCCGACGACTGCACCGCGACGGCTTCGACGGGCACAGGATTCAATCGCGTTGAGGTCTTCAATGGTACGATAAACAAAGCAGTCCTGGGTTTCGGAACCTTTAATCGGCGGGATCCACGGATAGGAACCGGTCGCCATGACGAGCTTGTCGTAGTAAACCGTGCGACCTGCACTGGAGTGAATAACCTTTTCCTGGCGATTGATGGTAATGGCGCGTTCGCCGACCAGCACGTTAACGCCGTGCTTCTCGTAAAATCCTTCGCGGACCAGAGACAGTTCTTCGGCGGTGTGATGTGAGAAGTAGGATGAAAGGTGCACACGGTCGTATGCCTTGCGGGGTTCTTCGCAGAAAACAGTAATATCGAACAGGCTGGCATCGGATTTATCAAGAAGGTCCTCAATAAAGCGATGGCCGACCATACCATTACCGATAATAGCGAGTCTGACTTTGCTCATTTTTGCCTCGATTTCTTTTCTATTACTGCTTACCTTAACGATTCAGCAACCCCACTTATTGATGCAAATCAAATTCACCTTTATATACTCCTTAAGGGGTATATTGCTGATTTGTCAGCATTTTCTTAAGTTGTGGAAATATCAGACTTTTCGCGATTGTATGAATAACATACAAATTGAGGGGTTTTAAGCGTGGGAGGACTACCACCAGATATTGGGTGGCCTACGCCGTTCGGGGAAGGGGAGATAAACGATAAAATGCCGGATGGCGGCTGCGCCTAATCCGGCCGGCAAAGACGATCGCCCTGCGTAGGCCGGATAAAACGCAACGCGCTGTTATCCGGCTAATCAGATTACTGTGCTGCTGGTGTCCCATGCTGGCGATGACGAGTGACAAAGCCGAGGATGAAGCACATAACGAAGACAATGGCGTACAGGCCATTCGCGGTAAGCAGGGCAGCCTGAGGGCCGCTGTGCGCCACGATAGGACCGGTGACGACAAACGTCAGCATGGTGCCGATGGTGCCGCAGGTCAGTACGAAGTTAACCAGTTTTGGCGAAGCCACTTTGGTCTGCTGCGAACCCAGGGTGATGATGGTGGTATAGATGGCGCTCGAGAAGAATCCCAGTGCCAGAATACACCACGGCATATGCTCAGGCGTACCGGTGATGAACAGGTACATCAGCACGGTAGCCAGAGCGGCCAGCACCGTCAGAATGCGCTGCAAATCGAAAAAACGCAGAATGAAGCTGAAGGCCCACATCCCGAACATGTACGACATCCAGAAATTGCTGACCAGTGTGCCGGCGTCGTTCAGACTCATTCCCAGCCCTTTTGCGTACTCAGGTACCCAGGAGATGAAGCCCAACTGGCCCAGGATGTAACACAGCGCCGCAATGGACAGGAACAGGACGCCGATGCCCCATTTTTCTTTCACTGCCGGCGTGTCGCTCTGTGGCGCGTGTTTGCCCAGCGGCGGGAATTCGCAGCCAAAGGTCAGAAGGAAAATAACGACATAGACCAGTCCGATACAGGCGTACACCCAATACCATTCGATGCTGCGCGCCAGCAGGAACGCGGCAACCATTGGGAAGATCATCCCAGCCATGCTGAAAAAGGAGTCGGTAAACAGCAGACGAGAGCCGCGCTGACGGCCTTCATACATCTGTGTAATCAGGAACGTACCAATCGACATCGTGATCCCGCTGACCAGCCCCAGTACAAACATCGCGGCGGAGAACAGGGCCAGACTATGGCTGAACATCAGTCCTGCTACGGCCAGCACCATCAGGATGAAGCCGAAACGCAGCTGCGTTTTCAACGGGATGATTTCCATCAGCCAGGCATTGAGGAAAATGGAGATCAAAATACCGGCGTTCAGGAAGGTGAAAGTGTTACTCATACTGGAAACCGGCAGATGGAAATACTCTGCGATGTTTCCCATCACCATCCCGGTGACAATCACCAACGCACCGGTGAGGGCGTAGGAGAGAAAGCTAATCCATGTGAGCTTGATACGATTGCTGTTAGTCATGACTGGCCTGTAAATGGAAGTAAAGCGCGTTGACAGCGCTGTGGGCGGGCAGATTTTAGGCGTTTTAGTGATGTATTTAAATGTTTATTGGCAACTTCTGGCTGTGTTGCAATTTTTAGTGTGATAAATATCACAATTCTTGGCCAGCCCATCAAAGTTACAGATGTTTCTGGTACGTAAAATTAGGTAAAGGGATGGCCTTGTCCCTGAAGGCTCTTTAGAATCGAACCACTGGCTTTTGTTACCGCTCTCCTAAAGGAAATCTCATGCTCAAATCGACCCTGGCGGCTGTTGCAGCTGTTTTCGCCCTTTCTGCTCTCTCTCCCGCGGCGTTGGCAGCAAAAGGGGATCCGCACGTTTTGCTGACAACCTCTGCAGGTAATATTGAACTGGAACTGAATAGCCAAAAAGCGCCTGTTTCAGTGCAAAACTTTGTCGATTATGTGAACAACGGTTTCTATAACAACACCACGTTTCACCGCGTGATTCCGGGCTTCATGGTCCAGGGCGGTGGCTTCACTGAACAGATGCAGCAGAAGAAACCCAATCCTCCGATTAAAAACGAAGCCGACAACGGCCTGCGCAACACGCGCGGCACCATCGCGATGGCGCGTACTGCCGATAAAGACAGCGCGACCAGCCAGTTCTTTATCAACGTAGCGGATAACGCCTTCCTCGATCACGGCCAGCGTGACTTCGGTTATGCCGTATTTGGTAAAGTTGTGAAAGGGATGGACGTGGCTGATAAGATCTCCCAGGTTCCGACCCATGATGTCGGCCCTTACCAGAATGTGCCGTCAAAACCGGTTGTTATCCTGTCCGCAAAAGTTCTGCCGTAATCCTTTCCCGCGCGGGCATTGCTGGCCCGCGTCGTTTCATCCTCCCTGCGTAACTGCGTTTTGCTGCTTATACTTGTGGCAAACACGGATCAATCAGGGAGGCGTAAAGTGAAAAAACTCACCGACAGGCAAAAATCCCGGCTCTGGGAACAGCAGCGAAACGTGAATTTTCAGGCCAGTCGCCGTCTTGAGGGCGTCGAACAGCCGCTAATCACGCTTAACGCCGTAGAGGCGCTGACGCGTCTGGAAGAACTCCGGAGGCACTATGAGCGCTAAAATCGGCGACGACCGCGATCCGTATCTCTACCCCGGACTGAACGTGATGCGTAACCGTCTGGGGATCCACCAGATCGAACGTCTGGAACAGGCCGCTTACGAACTCACCGCGCTGCGTGCGGCGACCATCGAACTGGGACCGGCGAAGCGCGGGTTACCTCACCTGTGTGCGATTCATCGTCAGCTTTACCAGGACGTTTTCGACTGGGCAGGCCACCTGCGTGAAGTGGATATCTATCAGGGAGATACCCGTTTCTGCCACTTCGCCTACATCGAAAAAGAGGGCAATGCCCTGATGCAGGATCTGGAAGAAGAGGGCTACCTGATGGGACTGCCGGAAGAGAAATTCGTCAATCGTCTTGCGCATTATTACTGTGAGATCAACGTGCTGCATCCGTTTCGTCTCGGCAGCGGCATGGCGCAGCGGATTTTCTTCGAACAACTGGCTATTCATGCCGGTTATCTTCTTCACTGGGGGGATGTTTCGGTGGCGGAGTGGAATCGGGCAAATCAGGAAGGGGCGATGGGCGACCTTAGTGCTTTACAGGCGATATTTCGTAAAGGGGTAAGCGAAGCCGAGGAAACTGAGTAGAATAGCGCGGTTTTCCTGGACCGGAGCCGCCATGATCCTGCTTATCGATAACTACGATTCTTTCACCTGGAACCTCTACCAGTATTTTTGCGAGCTGGGCGCTGACGTGCGGGTTAAGCGTAATGACGAGTTGACGCTGTCGCAGATCGATGCGCTGAATCCGCAAAAAATCGTCATTTCGCCCGGCCCCTGCACTCCGGATGATGCCGGAATTTCGCTGGACGTGATTCGCCACTATGCCGGTCGTTTGCCGATACTGGGGGTTTGTCTGGGGCATCAGGCGATGGCACAGGCATTTGGCGCGACAATCGTGCGCGCCGCAAAAGTGATGCACGGAAAAACGTCACCCATCCGCCATACGGGACAGGGCGTGTTTCAGGGGCTAACTAACCCCCTTACCGTCACCCGTTACCATTCGCTTCTTATCGATCCCGCCACGCTTCCCGACTGCTTTGAGGTGACCGCCTGGAGCGAAACGCAGGAGATTATGGGGATCCGCCATACGACGTGGGATCTGGAGGGCGTGCAGTTTCATCCGGAAAGTATTCTCAGCGAACAGGGTCATCAGCTACTGGCCAATTTCCTCAGTCGGTGATTTGTGGTTGCTATCTGATGATTTTTTATGCATATTTTGTGATTATATTTTCACATTCATTTTTGCGTAACTGGATGGTCATGAGATGGCAACTGAACAAACGGCAGTAACCCGGGCAACTTTTGATGAAGTCATTCTGCCAATTTATGCACCGGCGGAATTTATTCCGGTAAAAGGGAAAGGCAGCCGGGTCTGGGATCAGCAGGGCAAGGACTACGTTGATTTCGCGGGCGGGATTGCGGTGACTGCGCTGGGGCACTGCCATCCGGCGCTGGTGGAGGCCCTGAAAACCCAGGGCGAAACGCTCTGGCATACCAGTAACGTTTTCACCAACGAACCCGCACTGCGTCTGGGGCGAAAAATCATCGACGCCACCTTTGCCGAGCGCGTGCTGTTCATGAACTCCGGGACAGAAGCCAACGAAACGGCGTTCAAGCTGGCGCGTCATTACGCCTGTGTGCGCCATAGCCCGTTCAAAACCAAAATCATTGCCTTTCATAATGCGTTCCACGGCCGCTCGTTGTTTACCGTTACCGTGGGTGGACAGCCGAAGTATTCTGATGGCTTCGGTCCAAAACCGGCGGATATCGTCCACGTTCCGTTTAACGATCTCCACGCCGTGAAGGCGGTGATGGATGACCATACCTGCGCTGTCGTGGTTGAACCTGTACAGGGTGAGGGCGGCGTTCTGGCCGCAACGCCGGCGTTCCTGCAAGGTCTGCGTGAACTCTGCAGTCAGCATCAGGCGCTGCTGGTGTTTGATGAAGTGCAATGCGGAATGGGGCGCACCGGCGACCTCTTTGCCTATATGCACTACGGCGTGACGCCGGATATTCTTACCAGTGCGAAAGCCCTGGGCGGCGGCTTCCCGGTGAGCGCGGTATTGACGACTCAGGAGATCGCCTCAGCGTTTCACGTCGGCTCTCATGGATCCACCTACGGTTGCGGCCAATGGATCACCCTCCGGCGGCACCCCGCTAGCCTGCGCGGTAGCAGAGGCGGCGTTCGACATCATCAACACCCCGGATGTGCTGGGCGGCGTGGTGGCGAAACGGCAGAAATTTGTTCAACATCTGCAACAGATTGATGAGCAGTACCACGTGTTTAGCGACATTCGCGGCATGGGCCTGTTGATGGGTGCCGAGTTGCAACCGCAGTACAAAGGACGCGCGCGCGATTTCCTCTATGCGGCGGCGGATGCCGGCGTAATGGTGTTGAATGCGGGGCCGGACGTGATGCGCTTTGCGCCATCGCTGGTGGTGGAAGAGGCGGATATCGACGAAGGGATGCTGCGTTTTGCCGACGCTGTCGCAAAAATTGTCGGTTAACAGTTTGCCTGATGGCGCTGCGCTTATCAGGCCTGCTGCCGATAACGCGCTCCGTGTAGGCCGGATAAGACGTTACGCCGCCATCCGGTAATCAGTTAACTCTCTGCCTGATGGCGCTGCGCTTATCAGGTCTGGTGTCGATAACACGCTCCGTGTAGACCGGATAAGGCGTTACGCCGCCACCCGGTAATCAGTTAACTCTCTGCCTGATGGCTCCGTGTTTATCAGGTCTGGTGTCGATAACGCGCTCCATGTAGGCCGGATAAGGCGTTACGCCGCCATCCGGCAATCAGTGTTACCCCCGCATATCCCGCAGGCGGCGGCTGAGCCAGATTCCGTGGTGCGGCCGCTGACGCCATGCCACAGACGAGATGGTATGCATAGTGTTCAGGTGGCCGATAACACGCTGCAGATGCTGTTCCAGGGTGCTTAACGGTCCGTGGGAAAGCATCTCTGGCGCTTCCAGAATATTTACATCCCCTGAGCTGCCAGGCCCGTCATACTCCAGTCGCTGCTGACAGCGTTGCAGCGCAATTTCACACGATTGCAGGTATCGTTGCGCCAGATCCGGCGTCAGCATCGTATGCTCGCGCGCCAGCGTGGTCATCGCATTGATGTGTTCGACGATGAACTGGCTGTGCGTTACCCACAGCTTCATATCTTCCAGATAATGGGTGTTGAAGCCGGGTTCCTGCATCGCCTGATTGAGCGAGTTGAACAACGTGTTGTGTGCCTGGTTGACCCGCATACGTTGCCAGGCGAGCGGCGTCGGTTGCGGATCGTTGCTTAGAATCAGGCGAATGGCCTCCTGATCGGCCTCCAGCGCGTCATGGGCGTTTTTACGCAACAGACCGCTCTGCCATTGCGGCCACAGCCAGACGGTACCCCCAAATGCAATCAGGCAGCCTATGACCGTATCGACAAATCGCGGGATAATGAACTGCTCGCCGTCCAGCGTCAGGAGTTGCAAGGTATACACCGCGGTGAGGGTAAATCCAACCGTCGCCCACCCGTAGTTTTTCCGGATGGTCAGATAGCTGACCAGGGTGATCGCCAGCATCAGCGCCAGCGTATACCCCTCCGGAATATGAAAGTGCAGCGTCACGCCTGCGATAATCAGCCCCACCAGCGTTCCCGCCGAACGGTGCAGAATACGCACGCGGGTGGCACCGTAACCATTTTGCGTCACAAACAGAACGGTCATCAGGATCCAGTAAGGTTTCGGCAGATGTAACGCGGACCCCATCAGACTGGCAATGCTGAGCATTACGCTGATACGCCCGGCGTTACGCAGCGCCGGAGATTTCAACGAGAGGTAGTTTTTCAGCGCCGGCAGCAGCGGTAACCGACGCTGTTTATCGGCCATCAGATCGCGGGCGTAGAGTGGGCGCTGAGTGCGAAGCACGCGGGCGATACGGCTGAAATGCCAGTAACAGAACTGCCCGACGGGGTTATCCGGATGCTGATTAGCAATTTTTTCCAGCGCGCCAATCTGCTTTTGCATGGTGAACCGCGTCGGCAGTCGGTGATAGAGAATGTCATCCGCCAGTACGCGCAGGCGAGCGGCGACCGTTTGCGCATTCCAGCGAATCACCTGTTCCGCATGGCTGCGTTCGACCAGCTTTTGCACTTCTTCCGGCTGATGCAGACTGACGGAGATATGCTCCTGCAGATCCAGCGCTTCCTGAAAGGCGCGCAGCATCCGCTTGTAGTCATTGTTGCGGTGCGCCGACAGCATGTGCATCTGCTGATAGCACTGGGTGATGAGGTCGACCGCTTTCTGCTGGCGCATCAGCAGTGGCGGCAGGGCTTTTTCCGGATCAGTATGCTGGGTCAGCATACTGTATTTGGCTTCGCAGTAATCCGCCAGTTCACGGTATAACAGGCTCAGCGACTCGCGAAGCGGCTGTTCGCGCCAGAGCCAAAACCAGAACCAGTTAAACAATCCGTACCATAGCGTGCCCAATGCGTAGATCAGCAGAGGCTCCCAGACCGGCATGTTCCCTGCGAGGCTCAGTGTGAAAATCGCTGCAATCAGCGAGGCTGGAAGCAGGCGGGCGTGAAGGGAGCTCAATTCCGCAGTGACGCCGAGCGTGAGCGTTAGTCCGGTCAGGATCAGGGGTAACGGTATCGCCTGCGCCAGCAGCAGTTGCATGATCAGGCTACAGCCGGCAAACAGCGACGCCCCGATAATCAGGCGTTTGAAAAAGCGTTTGTGCGGAGTATCAAGCCCGGCAATGTTGCAGCAGGCGGGAACGAGAGAGAAGAGCAGGCCAAGATGTAACTGCCCGATGAGCAGGCCGACGGCCACGGGCAAACAGAGCACCAGCGTTTGACGTAGTGCATAGTTGATTTCTGGGTGATAAATCAGTCTGCGCCACATTGGCAAAACAAAAATGACGCGCTATCGGGTAGCGCGTCATTTTCGATGAGATTAACGAGTGCCGTAAACGACGATCGTTTTACCGTGAGCGGAGATCAGGTTCTGATCTTCCAGCATCTTCAGAATACGACCAACGGTTTCGCGAGAGCAGCCAACGATCTGGCCAATCTCCTGGCGAGTGATTTTGATCTGCATACCGTCCGGGTGAGTCATCGCATCAGGCTGTTTCGCCAGATTCAGCAGCGTCTGGGCGATACGACCGGTCACATCGAGGAAGGCCAGGTTACCGACTTTCTCCGAAGTAACTTGCAGGCGGCGAGCCATTTGGGAAGACAGGCGCATCAGAATATCTGGGTTCACCTGGATCAACTGGCGGAATTTCTTGTAGGAAATTTCAGCCACTTCACACGCTGTTTTCGCTCGAACCCATGCGCTACGTTCCTGGCCTTCTTCAAACAGGCCCAGTTCGCCAATGAAATCACCCTGATTCAGATAAGAAAGGATCATTTCTTTCCCTTCCTCATCTTTAATCAACACTGCCACTGAGCCTTTAACGATGTAGTACAACGTTTCTGCTTTTTCACCCTGGTGAATCAGCGTGCTCTTGGACGGGTACTTATGAATGTGGCAATGAGACAAGAACCATTCAAGTGTCGGGTCTGTTTGCGGTTTGCCAAGCACCATGCGCGATTATCCTCTGTTATAAGCTGTCTCCAGAGCCAAAAAAATCCGCTGTCTCTGGGGTTGCAAAAATGTGCTTCCCTCGTCCTGGGAAGAGGCCGTCAAAAACGAACTGCAGCCTTTAATGTGAAGTCCTCTGCATACATGTAGTACATCAATGTATTACTGTAGCATCCTGACTGTTTTAGCATAGCTTTAGCCGTGTGTCTCCTGGTGTCTCGCTTCAGCATGACGGAGGTCGCCTTCCGTTGCGAGAATTGTTATGTACGCGTAATCTGTCAGGAAAATTGACGCACTGGAGTTAAAAAATATGCAAGCGCGTGTTAAATGGGTTGAAGGGTTAACCTTCCTGGGTGAGTCGGCTTCCGGTCACCAGATTTTGATGGACGGTAACTCCGGTGATAAAGCGCCGAGCCCGATGGAAATGGTCTTAATGGCTGCGGGTGGTTGCAGCGCAATTGATGTGGTGTCGATCCTGCAAAAGGGTCGTCAGGATGTGACCAACTGCGAAGTGAAGCTGACCTCCGAGCGTCGTGATGAAGCGCCGCGCCTGTTTACCCATATCAACCTGCATTTCATCGTAACGGGTAACGATCTGAAAGATGCGTCCGTCGCACGTGCGGTCGATCTTTCGGCGGAAAAATATTGCTCCGTGGCGCTGATGCTGGAAAAGGCGGTGAATATTACCCACTCCTATGAAGTGGTTGCCGCGTAATTGCTGATGCCGGATGGCGGCGTTGCCTTATCCGGCCTATAGGGTGATGTTGAGTCGTAGGCCCGATAAGCGAAGCGCCATCGGGCGCTTTCCACATATCACTCTATCTTTTTGCCTTCCATCAGTCGCTGCACCAGCGGCAGCATGATCAATTCCATCGCCAGACCCATTTTTCCGCCCGGTACGACCAACGTATTGATATGAGAAATGAATGAGCCCTGCAGCATGGCCAGCAGCCACGGGAAGTCGATCCCTTCCAGATTACGAAAATGAATCACGACAAAGCTTTCATCGAGTGACGGAATGCTCTTGGCGGCAAAGGGATTAGAGGTATCGACGGTTGGTACGCGTTGGAAGTTGATATGCGTACGGGAAAACTGTGGTGTGATGTAATTGATGTAATCGTCCATTGAGCGCACCACCGAGTCCATCACCGCTTCACGCGAGTGTCCACGCTCGCTGGTATCGCGGGTCAGCTTCTGGATCCACTCCAGGTTCACGATCGGCACCACGCCAACCAGCAGATCGACATGCCGGGCCACATTTTGCTGAGGGGTGACAACGCCGCCGTGAAGTCCCTCATAGAACAGGACATCCGTCGGTTCAGGCAGCGGCTGCCAGGGCGTAAATGTCCCCGGAACCTGATTCCACGGTACGGCCTCATCGTAGGTGTGCAGGTATTTACGCGACTGACCTTTGCCCGTCTGGCCGTATTCAATGAAGGTTTGCTCCAGCAGACCGAAGTCGTTAGCTTCGGGGCCGAAATAGCTGATATGCCGCCCGGCATCGCGTGCTTTGCGAATCGCCATGTCCATTTCCGGACGGGTATAGCGGTGAAAACTGTCACCTTCCACCTCGGCGGCGCGCAGGTTTAACTGCGCGAAAATTTTACGAAACGCGAGGCTGGTGGTGGTGGTCCCCGCGCCGCTGGATCCTGTTACCGCTATCACCGGATGTTTGGCAGACATGTTAACTCCATCAATAAATTGATTTTTTATTATAGTCGGCCGATAGCGTGCAGGTTATTCGCGAAATGATTTGTGCGGCATGATGTTGACAGTTTCGTGCAACTCGGACCACACCAGTATCGCTTCTCCACACTGCAACTGGCGTTTAACGTCGGCGACTTTTTGCTCAAGGGTACGTTCATGTTCACCATAATCGGTGCCTTCGCGCAACACAAAGCTTTCGATCAGATTGTCCAGCGTCTCGGGGGAAAGGTCTTGCCAGGGGATCTGCATAATTATGCCTCCAGGTACGGTGTCAGCCAGTCAGGAATGCGCGACTCGAGCCACATTTCTGGCCTACGCAATGTCCCGCCGATAAACCCGACGTGACCGCCGTGTTCCGTTAACTGATATTCCACCTGCGGCGGTAAATCTTCCGCTTTGGGGATCACATGACTGTCCATAAACGGGTCGTCTTTCGCGTGGATGATCAGCGTCGGAATGGCGATGTCACTGAGCAAGGGCATTGCGCTACACTGACGATAGTAGTCGATAGCATCGGCGAAACCGTGAATTTTGGCGGTGATGAGATCGTCAAACTCGCGGATACGGCGCAAGGATTTCAATTGCGCCAGACTCACCGGCAGCGAACCGGGATAGGCCGCCAGTTTGCGTGACGCGTTAGCCTTCAGCAGATTAAGCAGATAGCGCTGATAAACACGGGAAAAGCCTTTATCCATATGGTAGCTGCAGGCTTCCAGCACAAAGGGCGCTGAGACAATGACCGCCGCGTCGAGCGGGATGTTTTTTCCCTCTTTTGCCAGCAGACACGCCAGCACGTTTCCGCCAAGGGAATAGCCCACGGCGGCCGTTGGCGCATTGCCAAATTCCCGCTGTAACCAGCCTAAGAACCAGGTCCCGTCTTCGGTTTCGCCCGAGTGATAAATGCGATTCAGACGATTGGGCTCGCCGCTGCAGCCGCGAAAATGCATCACCACGCCAAGCCAGCCACGATTCTTTGCCGCTTCAATCAGGCCATGCGCGTACGGACTGTTCAGACTGCCTTCCAGACCATGAAACACCACCAGGCGCGGCTTATGCTTCGCCTGATGCGGATCTTCACTCCATGCCAGATCGACAAAGTCGCCGTCGGGTAATTCCAGACGCTGCCAGTGGGCGTCGAAATTCACTTTTCGCCGGATCAAACGCGGCAGCATGGTCTGCAAATGACAGTTACTGATACCGCGCATCGGGCGAAATTCGTCACTGCTGCCGTTCGGCATTTCAGGATCGTGAAGGATTACGTGTGTCATCGCCGTTACTCACTCAGCATCTGCTCGAGTTGCTCCTGGGCGTCCAGCCAGGCCATTTCGCACTCTTCCAGTCCGGCTTTGGCGCTGGCCTGCTGTTGCAGACATTCCGTCAGCTCGGCTTTGCGGCTCTGGTCGTAAAGTTCGCTGTCGCCCAGCTTCTCTTCCGCCTGCGCCAACTGCGCGTTCAGTTTCTCCATCTCTTTTTCCAGACGGGCTATCTCCTTACGCAGCGGCTGGGTTTGCGTGCGCAGTTCGGCTTCACGACGCTTCTGATCTTTACGCGCCTGCGCGCTGTTGACGTTCTCTTTTGGGGCGTCGTCAGCCTGGTTTTCCTGCTTCTGCACGTCGCTCAGCCACTGCTGATAATCTTCCAGATCGCCATCGAACGGCTCGACCTTGCGGTCATGCACCAGATACAGATCGTCGGTCGTGGAGCGCAGCAAATGGCGGTCGTGCGAGACCACCACCAGTGCGCCTTCAAATTCAATCAACGCTTCGGTTAACGCCTGACGCATGTCGAGATCAAGGTGGTTGGTCGGTTCATCGAGCAGCAGCAGGTTCGGCCGCTGCCAGACGATCAGCGCCAGCACCAGTCGTGCCTTTTCGCCACCGGAGAAACGGCGTGTCTCTTCGCTGACTTTATCTCCCTGGAAGCCGAAACCGCCCAGATAATCGCGTAGCTTCTGTTCCAGCTCTTGTGGCGCCAGTCGCACCAGATGCTGCAACGGCGACTCATCCGCGCGCAAATACTCGAGCTGGTGCTGAGCGAAGTAACCGAGCTTGATGCCCTTCGCCAGCCCGATTTCACCGCTGACGGGAGCCAGTTCACCTGCCAGCAGTTTGATGAGCGTGGATTTACCCGCGCCGTTACGTCCCAGCAGGCCAATGCGCGAACCCGGCACCAGGTTCAGTTTGATCGAGTCCAGGATAATGCGTTCACCATAACCGGCGCTCACTTTCTCCATTTTCAGCAGCGGGTTCGGCAGGCTCTCCGGCGCGCGGAAGCTGAAATGGAACGGGTTGTCGACATGCGCCGGGGCAATCAGCTCCATGCGTTCCAGCATCTTGATACGGCTTTGCGCCTGCTTCGCTTTCGTGGCTTTGGCGCGGAAGCGATCAATGTAGCTTTGCAGATGCGCCACGCGCTCCTGTTGGCTTTCGTACATCGCCTGCTGCTGGGCCAGACGCGTTGCACGCTGAATTTCAAACGCGCTGTAGTTGCCGGTGTACTCGAACAGGGTTTGCTGTTCGATATGAATGATTTTATCCACCACCGGATCGAGGAAGTCGCGGTCGTGGGAGATCAGAATCAGAGTGCCCTGATAGCTCTTCAGCCATTTTTCCAGCCAGATAACTGCATCCAGATCGAGGTGGTTGGTCGGTTCATCGAGCAGGAGGAGATCGGAGCGACAAATTAACGCCTGGGCCAGGTTGAGACGCATACGCCAGCCGCCGGAAAAGTCGCTCACCGGACGTTCCAGTTGTTCATTGGAGAAGCCGAGACCATGCAACAGGCTGGCCGCGCGGGAACGCACGGTCCAGGCGTCGATGGCATCCAGCTTGCCGTGGACGGTGGCAATGGCGTGTCCATCGTTACGTTCGTTGGCGTCGTGCAACTGCGCTTCCAGTTGACGGTATTCGCGGTCGCCGTCAATGACATATTCCAGCGCGGGCTGGGGCAGTGCCGGTGTTTCCTGATTTACCCATGCCAGTTGCCAGCTTCCGGGGAAGGTAAAACCGCCGGCATCTGCGCTGATTTCATTTTTCAGCAATGCCAGCAGGGTAGATTTCCCGCAGCCGTTCTTACCCACCAGACCGACTTTCTGGCCCGGATTGATGGTGGCAGTGGCATTGTCCAGTAAGACGCGCACGCCGCGACGAATTTGTAACGATGAGAAAACAATCATAAGGCGCCGTATGTTCAGACTATGTTAATTTATCATTATGATAATGTAAGGTGTGGGCCATTTTCCGCACCGGGCCGCAATGGTAGCCCAAAACGACGACTATACACAAAAACAGAAACAAAACCGGGAGGGGGATGATGTCTCAGCCAGCAAAGGTCTTGCTGCTGTATGCCCATCCGGAATCTCAGGACTCGGTGGCAAATCGGGTACTGCTTAAGCCGGCCACGCAGCTCAGCAACGTTACGGTGCACGATCTCTACGCGCACTATCCTGATTTTTTTATCGATATCCCGCATGAGCAGGCGTTACTGCGTGAGCATGACGTGATCGTGTTTCAGCATCCGCTGTACACCTATAGCTGTCCGGCGCTGCTCAAAGAGTGGCTGGATCGCGTGTTGAGCCGTGGCTTTGCCAGCGGCCCCGGGGGAAATCAGCTTGCGGGAAAGTACTGGCGCAGCGTCATCACCACCGGTGAACCGGAGAGCGCCTATCGCTATGACGCGCTGAATCGCTATCCAATGAGCGATGTGCTGCGGCCATTCGAACTGACGGCAGGAATGTGCCGAATGCACTGGCTGAGTCCCATTATTATCTACTGGGCCAGACGACAAAGCGCGCAGGAGCTGGAAAGCCATGCAAAAGCGTATGGCGACTGGCTTTGTTATCCCCTTCCTGTGGGGGGGGTTTCGACGG
>OCAE01000931.1_pt1 | contig 15286 bp, 15 predicted proteins | sample 1495581 | NCBI WGS metagenome assembly OCAE01 (sample SAMEA2580278, study PRJEB22360) | human gut metagenome | biome: human gut; feature: human-associated habitat; material: faeces | place: Denmark | collected 2008/2010 | reverse complement strand
TCTCCCAGCGCAATCGAACTGTGGGTATACCCCTGTCCTCCGATGTAGTAAACCAGACTGGAAATCCAGTCGGAATACTTTGTAAGTAAAATACATATCTGCTTCATCACAGGAATCTATGCAGTGTCGTACTGCCTTTTCTGCGAAGGACCGCAGCCGCAGCCACAATCGCCATAACCGCGGCGCCGGCTGTTATCACCATACCAACCGCTATCTTATTCATTTGTCCACCTCCCCGCTCTCCTCCTCATCACATCGTTCCAGAAACGCATCGACAAAGGCATCTTCCACCTTTTTATACGCCCCCACCACGCCATCCTCGATTTTCTTGTACGCTCCTTTGACCGACTCTCCTGTTTTTCCTGTCTTCAAGCGGTATCCTGAATCGGAAACCGCATCCTCCTCCAGAAACGCATCCGTAAATTTCTTCTCCACCTTCTCATAAGTACCTATTACTTTTTCCCCGACTTTACCAGGCTTTAAACGATATTCAGCCATCTTAATCTCCTTTCACGATCCGACCGGCAATACGCCGATTCCGAAATACAGTATCTCTTAACGCAACTACATCTCCCATGACACCCGTTATGAGCAGTGCATTTACATTATGAAATGCTGAGTTTATAAACAGAAACAATTACATCCAGAAAGAACAGCAATGATACCAACAGACAGAGCCATTTTCTGGCCTCATACGTCAGCTTTTGAATCCATCCGGTGCAGCATGAGATTCAGCCTGTCATCGCCCTTACTCACAGGCCCTGTCTTTCGTCTGTGTATTATCATTCACCGCCTTTCTCAATGGGATATAGAGAGTATAGCCCCTCTGTATTTCTTTCTTGTTTGATTTTTGTTTCTGTAATATTAAAAAAGGCAGCTTCTCACGTAATCATTTACTTTTACGGGAGAAGCTGCCGCTCATGCTGTTTCAAATCAAAAGGTCACTGCCCTTTTCACAAATTTCGTAAATCTCTTCATACTTGTCTTCTATTAATGGCGATACCTTTGCCGACTTTTTCCTCAGCAGCGCCCGGTATAAAAAGTATGGAAGAATCCATCCGGTAAAACCGGGGACCGCCAGCAAAATACAGAGAACCACCATCGGCGGTTCAGCCGTAACAGCGAACACCGAGCCGGCCATAAACGCGGTTCCCATGATTCCGGTAACAAGGGCTCCTATGACAGCGCCCGAGCGTTTGGACTGCTCCAGAGCGTCGATCTCAGCGACACAGCTGTCAAAGTTCCTCTGCAGACGGGTCAGCTCCGCCCTGTTGCAGAGTTTTCTGTCTCTCCGAAAGCGCAGAACTGCACGGCCGGCGGTTTCCGCATTCTCTTTACGGCTCACACCGTTTGGATCTTCCTCCCATCCGAAACAGGGATAACTGTCCAGATACAGCGATGCAAATGAGGCCGGGACAGACTTTTCCCTGTATTCATATCCCACGTATTCCGCGCCGTCTTTCCTGATTCTTGTCATGATGTCTGTGATTCCTCCTTCTGTGCCAGTGCTGCTCGGGGCAGCGAGACCGTAAAGACGGTGCCCTTCCCCTCTGTGCTGTTCACGGTAATAGTCCCGCCGCTCATCTCCAGGACGCGCAGCACCAGGGCCAGGCCAAGGCCGTTTCCCTCTGTGGAATGGGACGTATCCCCCTGATAAAATTTGTCAAACATATGCTTCATCATCTCCGGCGTCATACCGCATCCGGTATCCCCCACCTCTGTGATGATGCGCTCTTCGTCAGAAAACTGGTGCAGGCTCACCGTTCCCCCCGCTTTTGTAAACTTAAAGGCATTGGACAGCAGGTTGTTCCATACCAGCTCCATGAGCTCTTCATCTGCTTCGATCACGGCACGATCCTCCATGTCCGCTTCAAAATTAATGTTTTTCTGCTCCCAGACAGCCTCGAAGCCGATGGCACAGTCGCTGAGCTGGCGGCAGAGATCGTATGGCTCCGGCTTCGGCTGTATTTTCTGGCTTTCCAGCTTGTTCAGCTTCAGAATGTTGTAGATCAGCGACGTGAGGCGCTGTGTGCTCGACAGAATCCGGTCTGTATACTCCTGCTGTATCGGCGTCAGTTCCGTGGTGCCAAGAAGCTGCGCATAGTTCTGGATGGCCGCCAAAGGCGTCTTCAACTCATGAGAAACGTTGGCCGCAAAATCATTTTTCAGCGTCTCGATGGATCCCAGCTCCTCCACCATCTTGTTGAAGTCCTCAAACAACGCGTCAATATAGTCCATATCATTGGAGGTATGGCGTTTGGGAATGTAGACGGAAAAATCTCCCTCCGCCACCTGTCTGGCCGCAGCGCTCAGCTTCTTAATCGGGCGGTCAAAATTCAGATACTTCCGCAGGGCCAGCCCGCCGGATACGAAAGCCGCAAGAACAATACAATACAAAAAGTACCATTTTATATAGGGGCCTGATTCCTCCAGTATGAGATGGGCGCCGCCGTAGAAGATCGTCGGCAGCATCATCAGAACCGCCAGCAGAAACACCAGCGCAACATAGGCGGGAAAAAAGAAATAACGGCGGGTGACCCGTGCATCCTCCGTACCATTGTTTATCGTCATAACAGCACCGCCTTATACCCCAGCCCCCGGATCGTCCTGATCTCAAACTCATTGCAGGCGGAAAATTTGTCCCGCAGCTTCGTGATATAGACATCCACGGCCCGCAGACTGGTATCGCTTTCCACGCCCCAGAACTCATCCATCAGCTGGGAGCGGGAAAATGTATGATTGGGGTACGAAAGCAGTTTGAACATGATGTTAAACTCCCGCGTGGTCACCGGAATCTCCTGTTCGCCCAGCGTGATCTCCATACCATCGGCGTCCAGAACCAGACTTCCCACCGTCAGTCTGCGGCTGGCCTCGATATTAGCCCTGCGGAGCAGCGCCCGCACCCGCATCAGCAGTTCGCTTAAGTCCAGAGGTTTGACCATATAATCGTCGATCCCCAGATCGAACCCCCTCTGCTTAAAGGACAGATCGTCTCTGGCACTGACAAACAGGATCGGAATTCTCTTATTCAGCCTGCGAATCGTTTCGGCAAATGCAAAGCCGTCCGTTCCAGGCATCATGATATCAGAGATAATCAGATCATAAAGACTGCTGTACATCTCGTCGCAGGCACTTTCCGCAGACAGCATTCCTTTCGCCTCATAACCGCAGTTATTTAAGTAGCTGCAGATACTCTGCGTCAGTTTCTCGTCATCATCTACCACCAGTATGTGAATCATAAAGATCGTCTCCCTTCATATTATAAGTGTTTTCCTTATAAGTGTTTTCCTTATAAGTGTCCTCTCTATGCAGGTACTCAGCCTCAATCCGGTTGATGCGCCGGATCATATAAACACCGAGCAGGGCCGCACAGATTCCGGTTACCGTTCCCAGAAAACCGTTGACCGACGGATCCTGCGCCTCATCTGCAAACGCAAGAATCGCCGACTGGGTCAGCACCAGCGAGATCAGCGAAGCCCCCAGGCTGATAATCTTCAGCGCGTGAAACAGAGGGGAATGGTACTTCCGGTATTTTATTACGCCCCATACATTGACGCCGATCTCCGTAAAGGTGATCGTTGCAATGGTAATAGCCGTGATCTTTCCATAATTGACCGTTTTCGGATGACGGATTGTCCAGAGGGAATATGCAACATACAACAGGCGGGCGGCTATCATGACGGAGCCGGCAAGACGGTAATAGAAATACTGATTCTTCCGTTCCTTAGACCGCACAGTTCCTGCCAGGGCGCAGTACCTTGCTGCCGTCATACCCAGGGTATAACAGCCGTTCATGCAGGCAAACACCGAAAGCGACAGCGCGCCGGAGATAATTTTCCCCAGCCCCAGCAGCATGCAAAAAGCGCCCGCCGCCCCCGTAATGTGCAGGGACCTGCTGTCGGATGCATTATAATTTTCCCTGATTCTCTGGCTTCCGTCCCCGATCCACTGGTACAGGATGCGCATCTTCTTTCTCCTTTTCCGACTTTTTTCTTATTATAGCATAGTTTTGTTTCAGTTTTGTTTGAGTTTGAGGTCTTCTCGCGATTATCCCTATAATTTCACCGTCACATTCCGTGCACAATCATCCCGGTCGTTGTTGCAGACTGTAAATCCCAGTCTTCCTGCTGCTGAAAACCTGAAATCCGATCGATCACAGACCATGACCCGGTCCATTCCAAAGTAATCCAGGGAGACAGCGGCCGATTGTCCCGCCCCGTACAGATACACATTTGTTTGCTTTTCACTTTTATCTGTGGTAAAATATACTCAGATTGAAAATTTATTATGAGGTATCAATCTATTACCATTACTGCTAGAATCAAACGATACCCTACATAGGACAGATGGTTATTTTGAATAAGCACCTGGGTCGATACCGAGTGCAAAGAGTGTGAATCCAGATTTGCGCAGACGCTTAAGAACTGTATTCCTGCTGTCTGGCAGATGTCAAAGGGGGATTTGGAATGAAGAGATTATTGATTTGGGGAGCCGGAGACCAGGGAACGGTAACAGCAGAATGCGCTCTGGCAATGAAACGATATGACGTGATTGATTTTTTAACGATCCGCGAAAAGGAAACCCGGCAGATACCCGGCCACAAAATCTATGAGGAAACAGACGAGAATCTCTTTGATATTCTCAGCGCTTATGATGAAGTGATCGTCGCAACCGGCAGCAATGACCTTCGCGAGGCAAAGCTTGCGAAGCTGGCTTCTTTAGGGCTTCACCCGGCATCCCTCCTCCACCCCACAGCGGTGATCAGTCCCTCCGCCGTAATTTCGGAAGGCTGTACCGTGCTGGCCGGAGCCGTAATTAATACAAACGCTTCTGTTGGCATCGGATGCATTATAAATACCGGAGCTGTCATCGAACACGACTGTGTGATCGGAGACTTTGTCAATATCTGTCCCAGGGCCGCCATGGCAGGGCACACAGAGATCGGCCGAAAAGCATATTTAGGGATCGGATGTACGATCATCGACGATATCAGGGTAGGGGCCGAAACCATAGTGGGGGCCGGTGCCGTTGTCATCCGGGATATTCCGGATCATGCGGTTGTTGCAGGCGTTCCGGCAAAGGCAATCCGATAGATCTGGCTTCTCCGGGCTTACCGTATTTCGGTAAGCCTTTTTACCGCCTCTTCCCGGTCACTGGTAAAGAACACATCCTTTCCATGATTACTCTCATAGATGAAATCCTTCAGGGGCTTGCTTGTATATCTGGAAAAATCTCCGTAGACCGCGAACTTTATCCCATAATTTATAAACTTCTGCAAGATTTCGCCTGCCAGCCCTGTGCTGAGAATGAAAAATTCTTCTGCGATCGCCTTCTTATTCAACGCAATCCTTTCACAATCAGTCTCATATTTCATACTCATAATGAAGTCCAGCGCCGATTGTGCGTCCTTGAGAATGCACTCCTCGCTGTAAATGACTGCGGTTTTTGTCTGATTCATCGTTATAATTTCTGTCTGCATACCATATTTCTTCCTTTCTTTTGATTTTTTGTGGCGATTCATTACTTGTTTGTTCATTAAATGCAGAGATCTATTACCAGGTAATTAATTATTTCGGAAGCGACTGTCCGATAACTACTTGATAAATAACGGTTGACTCCCTGCCAAACAACTGATGGGGCCTGGTATTTTCCTCATTACTTCATTTTCACGCATTTTTCAGTCATCATTTCAATGCCTTCAGTCCTTCGCGGAACCGGACAGTCCATTGAAGTTCGGCCTCATAGGACTGGCAGAGATTATCATAGATCTGGTCCCATACATAGTGCTCCTGCTCAGACCGGTTTGGAAAATATTTCTGACGCCGCTTCTCCTCCTGCCGCATTGCAATCTGCTCTCTGACCTGTTCCTCATACCGGGCAAGCAGTTGGTCAATCTTTTCTTTTTCCATCAGTCCGGCCCAGGAAATCTGAATCAGAAACGCCTTCTTAAACTCCGGAATTTCCGGTTCTGTCTCCAGAATCCATGCTTCCAGGGCTGCCTTCCCACTGTCCGTGATCGAATAAACCTTCTTGTTGGGCGCGCTTTCCTGGTACTGTACCTCGTTTGTAACATAGCCCATATCAAGAAGCTGTACCAATGCTTTATAGATCTGATTGTTATTCCCCGACCAGTACATGACCGGCGAATCCTGCATCATGCGCTTCATGTCGTAGCCAGTCATCGGCTTCCAGCTCAGCATTCCTAAAATTGTGTAATCGATTGTCACCATGATAATAAGCCTCCTTTATGATGATGAAACGGTCTTTCGGCATTATAGCCGCTCATCGTTGGGGATGGGGACGGGTATTGTCGGGTTCACCCATCAATACTCCCATATGTCATCTCTTTATATGTCATCCCGTTTGTATGTTATCTTTCATCTATGTTATCTTTCATCTATGTTATTCTCTCACTATGTTATTTATAACATATATCTATTTACTATGTCAACCCCTTTTATTTTTATCTCCCCCTCTCCCACACACGCGTCAAGAAAAAAACAGCCAAACGCCCTCCGTCCCAATGACAGAAAACCGTCCAGCTGCATTACTTGCTCTGCAATAGCCTCTAACCCTACCGCCTCTTTATTTCCTCAAAAGTCTCCTTATCATACCGCTTGATCTCTCTGTGAAACAGGGAATACCTCAGACGGAACTCAATATACTCCCCCTTTTCCACCCGTTTCACCTTCGGTATTCCATTTATGATATCGCACACCTTCACTTCCGGCCTGCCGCTTCCGATTAAAGTTACCGCACCTCTCCTCTTTTTCATCCTGACCTCCTGACCCGGGAACCGTGTCCGGCACGCCGTTTCTGCCTCCTCAGCCTGGAGCGCAGCTGACGGAAAGCAATTTTCAGACGCGCTCTACGCCTCCACAATATTCTGCAGCCATATCCCCTTTTTCACCAGCACGTACCCGATCACGCATTTAATAATCTCGATCATCTGACATGCGAAATAGAGGGGGACGATCGGCACCGCCGTGTAGCGGCTCAGCACGTAGGCGCACGGAATACTGACCACCCACATGAACACACTGTCAAAGACGAAGGTCACAATCGTCTTCCCGCCGGAACGCAGGGTAAAATACGACGCGTGCAGAAATGCCCCCATCGGCATATACAGTGCAATCACCCGGATAAATGACGTTGCCAGCGCCTTCACTTCATCCGTCGTATTGTAAATCATCGGGAACAGAGGGGCAAGAAGCGCCAACACAGCGCCGATTCCAAGGCAGAGACACACGGAAAATGCAATCAGCTTCGTATCCGTATCCCGTGCTTCGTCCATCTTTCCTGCCCCAAGCAGCTGGCCGATGATGATGGCCACCGAGTTGCCTAAGGCGAGATACACCACATTGAATACATTTCCGATGGTGGAGGAAATATTGATTCCCGCCGCCAGTCCGCGCACAGAGTAACACTGCATTAACGTCGCCATGCCGCCGGCCCACAGAACCTCGTTGACCATCAGGGGCATTCCCTTAATAACAATCTGCCTCACCAGACTTCCGGGTATGTACAGGCTGCGATACGCCCCTGTGATAAATGGATTCTTCTTTTTATGGCAGTGCGTCCACCTAATGACAATCCCAGCCTCGATAAATCTGGATATCACGGTAGCAACCGCCGCGTCTACTACGCCCAGCACCGGCGCGCCGAACTTTCCAAAAATAAGGATATAGTTTAAGACGAGATTCACAAGAACGGCCACGATTCCCGCTTTCATGGGGATAACCGTCTCTCCGCACTCCCTTAAGGTGCTGGTGTAAACCTGCTCGATGCCAAACGGAATCATCCCCACAATCATGACCAGCATGTACTTGCGCCCCTGATCCAGCGCCAGAGCCAGCCCCGCCGCATCCTCTTCACCGTGAAGATACATGGATATAAAACTCTCTCCCCATACCAGAAACAGAAGGCCCGCCACGACGATAATCAGGGCGCTGAAAATAAGCTTAAAACGGAACGTATGGCGCACGCCCTCATGATTTCCACTGCCATAAAACTGCGCGCTGAAAATACCCGCGCCGGAAATCGCCCCGAAAATGCTGATATTAAACACAAACATCAGCTGATTCACGATGGCCACGCCGGACATCTGCTCCGTTCCCACCATTCCGACCATAATATTATCCAGAAGCCCCACAAAGTTCGTGATGCCGTTCTGAACCATGATCGGCACCGCGATCGCGAGTATCATACGATAAAAAGCCCTGTTTCCAATATATTTTTTCATCCGTATATGCTGCGGAATCCGCGTCCGCAGTCCCCCCTTATAACAGTCTCTTAATTGTCTCCAAAGTATATCATACTTTTTCCTCTCTTACAATGCGGGAGCTCTCGAAATCCCCGGTCTTTTCCTCCCACTCCCGGAGCCGTGCCTCCAGCTCCAGACGTTTTTCCCGAAATTCCCCGTTGTGTGCCAGGTTCACCTCTTCCAGCGGATCTTCCGTTAGGTGGTACAGAAGCCACGGCATTCCGTGAAATCTCACATACTTCCAGCCATCCATGGTCACGATTCCACGCCACGGCTGATCCACGCTGTCCGGTCCCCCGTTGGGCGCCACCGACTGGAGATATACGGAATCCGGGATTTCGTCGTGCTTTTCGCTCCGGTTTAACCTGCAGAAGGAGTAATCAAAGCCCTCCATCCAGACTGGCTTCTCAATGCCGCACAATCCCAGCGTGGTCGGGGCGATATCCACATGGTTTATCATCACCCGCTTCACCGCCTTGCAGCCCCTTGTACCGTAATCCATCGGAATCTCTCCACCAATCAAAAACGGAATTCTCACCGCTTCCTCATAAGGCGTCATCTTTCGGAACTGTCCGTGAGAGCCCATCATGTCTCCGTGATCGCTGAAGTACATGACATGTGTCTGTTCCAGCAGCTTCCTGTCACGAAGCTTACCGATCACCCGTCCCAGATTCCAGTCCACATTTTCAATCATTCCATAGTACCCGGCCAGATCTTCGGCCGCCCGGTCCCTGACCTTTTGCAGCGACGGTACATTCTGCCTGAATTCAACGCTTCCTCTGCTCCTGCCTCCCATAAATTCAGGCGGCGCAATAAACGGATCGTGGGGCGGCTGAACCGAGATCACTGCAAAAAATGGCCGTTCCCTGTCCTCGTCCAGATATTGGAGCAAAAGAGCCGTAAGGGCGTCGGTCTCATAGCCCTCCAGCTTCTTCATCACCTCGCCCTCCCCCATGTCTCCGTGTACATAGGAATCCCATGGACTGTTGTTATTCTCATATCCCAGCCACTTTTCAAAACCGCCTCTCCGCTCTTTCGGGATTAGATGGAATGCCGCCCGGCCCTCGCTCTCGTGGAATCCATCCAGATGCCATTTCCCCAGATAAAGAGTCTCGTAACCATGTTCCCGGAATACACTGGCAACCGTCGGCAGCTTCGGATCCAGCGGATATTCATGGCCCGGCACACAATGGTGCGGATAGCGGCTTGTCAGCATGGAACCCCGAAACGGGCTGCACAGCGGCATGCCGGAATACGCCATTTCAAAGTCACAGCCAGTCCATGTTGGGCGTTGACACATTGGGATCACCGTGAATTCCCATCGCCTGCCCCCTGTGCTGGTCGCTGATGAACCAGATAACATTTTTCCTTCTCTCCTTCGGCTCCTCTTCGGCCGCGTGATTCATTCCAAATCTCGTTTCCTCTCCAACTGATAATCCCATCTTTCCCCTCCATAAATAGTGTCAAACAGTTTTAACACTCTCCCGCACACGCTCAGCACGAGCCTCCGCGGCAATCAGAAAAGCGCACAGATTTCGTTTCCAGCCCTTGCTGAAATCTGTACGCCTTCGCCGCAACCTTCCGTTCTGCCTCCACCTTTGTCCCGGTCTCTCCTCATAAGAACATCCGCAAATCTATTCTTCTAAAATTGCATTCAAGGTGATAAGCGCCTTCCACAGCGCCCATCCTCTCGCTCTGTCAATCGTATCGCTGTCCAGCCCCTGCAAAAAACACTTTCTGCTGCGGCTGTCAAAAAACGTCCAGGCCGTTGCGTAATCACAGGCAGGATCGCCTGTCCCCATAATGCCGAAATCAATCACACCACAAAAGCTTCCGTCCTTTACCAGAAGATTCTCTGGGGAAACTGCGTGTCAATTCATTTACGAACTAACTCTGTTGATATTTCGATCCTATTTCTCACCAAACGTGAAAAACTCTTCTTCCTTCAGTTTCAGCATCAACGCGGAAAACAGGCTGTTGGCCCAGGCAAACCAGGAGCGGGTAAACCGGGTGGGATCATCTTTGTGGAAGCTCTCATGCATAAAGTTCAGCCCCGCGTGTGTTCCGGCCAGCTGCTCCAGGCAGGCCAGGATCTCTCCCCGGTCAGCCGAGGTCAGCGCGCGCATGACAATCGCGATATGCCATATGTAATCCTCCGGCGTATGGGGGCTTCCCACACCATCCGCGCAGGCGCCGCGATAGTAAAACGGGTTATCCCCGGACAGTATAAATTTTCTCGTATTAACATAGAATTCATCCTCACAGCCGCAGTAATGTAAGTACGGCATGGCTAAAAGGCTGGGAGAGTTGGCGTCATCCATCAGATTATAATGGCCCAGTCCGTCTGTCTCGTAGGCGTACATCTTCCCGCAGCGCGGATGCTCCACCATTCCAAACGCTTCAATTCCCTCCTGGATCTGCTTCCTCGTCTTCGCATATTCCTCTGCCAGGGAAATGTTCTTTAATACCCTCCGGAGAATCTCCTCCCCATACCCCAGCGCAACCACTGCCATCATATTGGAAGGAATCAGATAGCCATACGTGCAGCAGTCATCGGATGGGCGAAAGCCAGACCAGGACATTCCCGTAAGCCCCACCGGATTCCCCAGTCCGCCGCACGGAAGGGTGTCGGTCTCCGGGCAGTCGGACCGCTCAAAGGTATAGGCTGAATTATCATGGTCCTGCTCGGTTTTTACCACCGCTAAGAGTACGGCCATCATCCGCTCAAATTCTTCTGTAAAGATATCGGCGCAGCCAGTCTCCTTCCAGTAGGCATGCGCCAGATAAAGGGGCGCACAGAGGGAATCCAGCTCGTATTTCCGCTCCCATACCCAGTCGTTTAACTGCGTTTTATCCTGGTGGCCTCTGCCGTCCGGAACCTCGTTAAACGCGTTGGCATACGGATCCGTCAAAATCTGACTCGCCTGTTTTCCTATAATCCCGCGCAGAATTGCCCGCAGCTTCTCGTCCTTTGCTGCAAACGGCACGTAGTGCATCACCTGAAAAGAGGAGTCGCGGAGCCACATGGCCTCGATATCTCCGGTGATTACGAAATACTCCTCTTCCCCCAGCTTCTTTACTGTCGTATCAATGGTATTTAAAAAACATGGTTTCACAAGCGGCGCCAGCGGCGGGTACGCTTTCTTATAGTAATTTTCCAGCTCGTCAGCTGTCTCTGTCAGTATTTCCGGTCTCTCTATCATTTTTCCTCCATTCAGCCTGTGAGTGCTCTTGTAAATTTTCTTACCCCCATCTTAGTGGCTGCTAAACTGTCTCAGTCAACTTCCTGGTACAGCATTGCGCAACGCTGTACTAATTGCTCGCAGGAATAATCTTATACGGAATCAGCACCGGCTCGATATTCCGGCTGCCATTTAACTGATCTCTCACAAGGGATACACTCGTTTGTCCCATGGCGATCTCGTCCTGGCTGATATGGGTAAATTCCTCTTCCCCTGTTATATTGTCATAGCCGTCGAAGCATACAATCGTATACTTCTCCTCCACGCCCAACTGCACGAGAGAACTCCGGATGATTCTGGCAATATCGTATTCCACCGCGAAAAATGCCGTGATATCCGGATGGCTTCCGATAAACGCCTTCACCTTATCATAGTCCTCGCGGAGCGATTCCTCCGTGCGGTGGGACGGCAGCGTCGCCTTTAAATCCGTCAGCCACATGGACTCATTCGTGGTCAGACCGTGTTCTAAATGGCTGTCCAGAAAGCCCAGATGACGGTCTGCAATCGTAGGGGTGTCCACTCCGCAGTGGGACGCAAAGCAGATATTCCGGTGGCCCCGGTCCAGGAGCCAGTCCGTCAGTTCCCTGGCCGCTTTCTGGTTGTCCGTCCCCACGTACGATACCGGAACGCCTTTCAGCCTCCGGTCTAAAAGTACGATGGGGTACTCCTCCACCGCCAGTTTCAGCACAGTCGAGTTAAAATTCTCTCCGTGCACGCACATGATGATGATCCCCTGTGCGCCCAGGGAAAGCATCCGGTCCACTGCCCGGCTCTCCTCCTCCCTGCTGCCATTGGTACAGTGAAGCACCATGTAATATCCCAGTTCCCTGCAGGTCTTCTCAATTCCCAGAATCAGCTTATACCCGTAGCTGCCGCCAAAACCGTCCATGATCACACCGATCACCGGAGAATCCGTCTTTGTCTCCTGCGGAAGCGACTCTGCCACCTGCTCCCAGGAGTCATTGACAAATGATCCCTTCCCCGGCATCCGGGTGATAATGTTCCGCTCCGCCAGCATATCCATCGCCTTTTTTCCTGTTATCCTGCTCACATTATAGATTCCACACAGTTCTTTCTCAGAAGGGAGCCGCACACCGGTCTCATACTTCCCTGACCGTATGTCATTTAATATCTCCAGATAAATTCTTTCATATAATGGCTTTCCCTTCATGACTTCCTCCATTCTTCACACAACCTGTGCGCAGACGGGCCAAGGAGAAGAAAGCTCCCCTTCCTTCTCTTTCAGCCCCGCCGTTTTCTATCATTTCATCCAGACTGCATGGTATTATATAAATGATATATCATTTATATAATACCATGTGTCCTTACAGGAGTCAAACGGCTCCCGCTCCCTGGTCAGCACCTTGCTGCCATCTCCATCACCATGATTCCGCTCAGATGCTGGGCCAGATCCACAGTGCCTGTCTCCGGCTCATCCCAGCTGCCGCCGATCAGCCCCTCCCGGTTCATTCCCCGGCTCGCCACAGTCTCCGCGTGGAAGTGAATCATCTCCCGGATCTCGGGCTCATTTTTCTTCTCCGCATAGAGTTCACGGCAGTAACGGAAGAAAATCCCCCGGAACAGCCCGCAGTCATCCGGTCCCTCATATGGGATTAAACCGCCGTGGCTGTCGGCCAGCCTCCGTTTCGCCTCCCGAAAGGTGGCAAGCGCCATCTCGTAATACGCCTCATCCTTTGTAATATGGTAGTACTCCAAAGCTGCCTGCATAAATACGCCCTGACAGTACGTAAACTCCCACTCATAGTCTACCTTTCCGTCGCCCAGCCGGTTAATTCCGTCCCAGACAAATCCATTGTCAGGATCCACCAGATGGCGTAAATTCCACTGAAAGATCCGCTCGCCCCACTCCAAATCCTCTGGCCTTCCAAATCTCTGATATAAACGGAATGCCAGGATCGCCGCCGGTGCGTTGGCCGGCGTATTTTTATAATCCAGCTGCTTTTTCTGCCAGGCCAGTCCACCGCCCATGTGATCGTTCCAGGCCGTCTTCACGTCTTCCCAGATCGTAAATACCTGGTCTCTGCATGCGTCGTTTTCCGTCACATCCCAGAGACGCAGAAGCGCCAGGGCGATCCACTCCATGTCGTCATACCAGTTGTGGAGAAAGGTCTGGTGATTGGCGTTCCAGGTACCGGTCAGTTCCTTCCTGATCCGTTCCATGTAGACGCCATCCCCGGTGCGCAGGTATCCGTCCAGCAGGGCGTCCACCGTATGGGCATGCCACCAGTATACAAAGGCTTCCTCCTCTTTTCTCGGAAAATGGTGCTCATAATACTGCTTCTCTTCATCCCAGTAACAGCGCTCCAGCGCTTCCTGGGCCAGGTTTAATGCATCGTTTAAGTTTGCCATCGTTCTGTCTCCTCTTTATTCTCGCGGGAAGCGTAACCTACAGCTTACTTGGAAGCCGCTTCCGCCAAAATCTTATCGCCCTGTTTCTGAGCCGTGGCCAGAGCCTCCTCTGCGGAGAGCGTTCCGCCCACAAACAGATCCAGCTGAGGCCGAAGTGCCAGGCCTTCCACATCGGAGTATCCCGGAACCGGCATTCTCGTCGTAGCATACAGCATGGTCTTGGAAAATACGGATAAAATCTCGTCGTTCATGAAGTAATCGTCTGCCGCCGCGTTTTTATTGGCTGGAAGATTGGCACTGAGCTTCGCAAATTCTACACCGTTTTCCGGCTGTGTCGTCCACCATTTGATGAAGTCCCAGGCAGCGTCCGGATTCTTTGCCTTGCTTGGAATTACCAGACCAAATCCGCCCATAATCGCGGACCGAACTCCTCCGGGGCCCTCGGGCTGTTCCAGTACACCGTAGGAGATTCCCGACTCATCTAAGGATTTGAGCGCCCACGGCCCGTTGAAGCAGATGGCTACCTTGCCTGCCTTAAAGCCGTTTCCTCCGAAGCCATCCTCGAAGCCCAGCTCATAGACCTTCTCCTGATTCAGCAGTTCATCCCAGTAATTCAGCACGGCCAGTCCCGCTTCGGAATTGAATGCGGTAACCGGTGGCGTCACCGTATCATCCACCATTTTTCCGCCCGCCTGGAGAATCCAGTTATTGAAAAGCCCCGGATCCGACAGGGAAAAACCGGACTGTTCCAGCTTTCCGCCTGCATCTCTCTTTGTAAGTGCCGCTGCGGCGGTCTTTAAGGCATCCCACGTGCTGATTTCCTCCGGATTCACTCCGGCTTCCTTTAAAAGTTCTTTATTATAGAAGAGAATTCTCGTATCCACCGTCAGGGGAACGCCATACTGTTTGCCGTCGTTTCCCTTCATTTCTTCGACTGTGGGCTGGTAAAACTGATCCATATCCACCCTGTCGCCGGCTATGTAGTCATCCAGCGGCATAAACGCTCCCTTTGCGGCGTATGTAGCCGTGGTAAAACGGTCCCACATGACGATGTCCGGCACGTCCCCTCCGGCGATGGCGGTGACTAGCTTCTCCTCCATACTGTCCTGTACTGCGTATGTCACGTGGTACTTCTCCTGGGAATTGTTGTAGTTCTCAGTCATCTGGTTGATGTACTCCACTGCGTCACCGCTCATGGAGCCCCACATGGTCACTTCCTGCTTTCCAGCCGCCTCAGAGCCCTTCTCACCATTTCCGCCATTGCCCGTGCTGCATCCGGCCAGCAGACCTGTCGCTACCGTGGCCGTCAGAACGGCCGCCATTAACTTTTTCATATTCGTTTTCTCCTTTTCTACTACAATATATTTATGGTTAATATTCCTTACCGCCAGTAAGGACTTATCCATCTTGT
>OCAE01000928.1_pt1 | contig 15302 bp, 13 predicted proteins | sample 1495581 | NCBI WGS metagenome assembly OCAE01 (sample SAMEA2580278, study PRJEB22360) | human gut metagenome | biome: human gut; feature: human-associated habitat; material: faeces | place: Denmark | collected 2008/2010 | reverse complement strand
AACAGTTAAAGGACCTGGTTCTGGACGTGAAGCAGCAATTCGTTCATTACAAGCAGCAGGTTTGGAAGTGACTGCAATCCGTGACGTGACTCCAGTCCCTCATAATGGATGCCGCCCTCCAAAACGCCGTCGTGTTTAATGAGTGCTGCTCATTTTGAGTGTAACAATTACGTCATTGAACAAGACACTTTTCGTTTTGAAAGGGGTAAAAGATAAGAATGATTGAATTCGAAAAACCAAGAATCGCAAAGATTGATGAAGAAAAAGATTATGGCAAGTTCATCGTTGAGCCTCTTGAAAGAGGATACGGAACTACTTTAGGAAATTCCTTACGTCGTATTTTATTATCTTCTTTACCTGGTGCAGCAATCACCAATATTCAAATCGATGGAGTTTTACACGAATTCTCAACTGTTAAGGGCGTTCGGGAAGACGTTGCTCAAATCATCTTGAATATCAAAGGTCTTGCATTAAAAATGTACGGGGATGAAGAAAAAACCCTGGAAATCGATATTACAGGACCTGCTACAGTAACTGCTGGCGATATCATCGTAGACAGTGATGTAGAAATCCTTAACAAAGATATGTATATCTGCAACGTTTCTGAAGGAGCTTCATTCCATGCTCGCTTAACTGTGAAACCTGGACGCGGCTACGTTCAAGCAGATGAAAATAAAAAAGAAGACATGCCAATCGGTGTTCTTCCAGTCGATTCAATCTATACACCAGTACGTCGTGTGAACTACCAAGTAGAAAATACTCGTGTTGGTCGTCGTGATGATTTTGACAAATTAACGATGGAAATATGGACTGATGGCTCAATTGAACCATTGGAAGCAATGAGTTTAGCTGCAAAAATCATGACCGAACATTTAGACATCTTTGTAAACCTAACGGACGAAGCGAAAAACGCTGAGATCATGGTGGAAAAAGAAGAAACACAAAAAGAAAAAATGTTGGAAATGACGATTGAAGAATTAGACTTGTCTGTTCGTTCATACAACTGTCTAAAACGTGCAGGAATCAATACTGTACAAGAATTGACTAATAAATCTGAACCAGAAATGATTAAAGTACGGAACTTAGGCCGTAAATCTCTTGAAGAGGTCAAAGTGAAATTACACGATCTTGGTTTAGGACTACGTAAAGACGATTAATACGTCTTCGATTACGTTAGTTTCGGCTCGTCTGATCGAGACGACATACGAAAGTGAAGGAGGGAAACCACGTGAGTTATCGTAAACTAGGACGCACATCTAGCCAACGTAAAGCGATGTTGCGTGATTTAACAACTGATTTATTCATTAACGAACGCATCGTTACGACTGAAGCTCGTGCGAAAGAAGTTCGTTCAACTGCAGAAAAAATGATCACTTTAGGTAAACGTGGTGATTTGCATGCACGTCGCCAAGCTGCCGCATTTGTTCGTAATGAAGTTGCTAGCGTTCGTGAAGAAAACGAAGAAGTAGTTATTGAATCAGCTTTGCAAAAATTATTCAATGACATCGCTCCTCGTTACACAGATCGCCAAGGTGGCTACACTCGCATCTTGAAAACAGAACCAAGACGCGGAGATGCTGCACCAATGGTTATCCTAGAACTTGTTTAAAATCACACTTATCATCACTTTATAGATGTTTATTAAGAGTGTTATGATGTTGGAAGAAACTTTCCGAGTCTAGCTCAGCGCCTACACCTCGATGTATTTCGAGGTGTACGCACTCATCATAAAGTGCTTTTTTTTTACTTTCGATGATCTGTCTTGACAGGTCATGGCAAGTGAAAACAAAGTTCTGTTTGGAAATCTCATCGGAATGATTGAAAATAACTTACTTTTTTGGTAGTGTAAGTAAGAATTAACTGGAATGAAGGAGTATATCATGAAGCCGATCATTGAATTGAATGCTATCACCGTTCGTTATACCGAAGAAGATCGTCCGGCGTTGAAGAATGTCTCTTTGTCCATTGAGCAAGGAGAATGGGTTGCGCTTATCGGTCATAACGGTTCAGGAAAATCGACCTTGGCCAAAACGATCAACGGTTTGATTTTACCGCAAGAAGGAAGCGTTGCAGTGGGAGACATGCTGCTTAATGAAGAAAATATTTGGAATATCCGTAAAATGGTCGGAATGGTTTTTCAAAATCCCGACAATCAATTTGTCGGTTCAACTGTAGAAGATGATGTGGCATTTGGTCTAGAGAACCAAGGGATTCCTCGTGACGAAATGGTGATCAGAGTCAAAAATGCTCTAGAACAAGTCCGGATGGAAGAATTTGCAACACGAGAACCAGCCAGACTTTCTGGGGGACAAAAACAGCGAGTAGCCATCGCTGGTGTTGTGGCATTACGTCCCGATATCATCATTTTAGATGAGGCAACTAGTATGCTTGATCCTGAAGGAAGAGAAGAAGTTATTTCAACGATCAAGAAAATCAAGGAAGAAAATAATTTAACTGTTCTGTCAATCACCCATGATATTGATGAGGCAGCCAATGCCAATCGGGTCATGGTCATGCGCCAAGGAGAACTGGTTCGTGAAGGGACGCCGGCAGAAATCTTTTCGGCTGGCCCAGAATTGATCGAATTGGGTCTAGATTTGCCTTTTCCAGAAAAATTGAAGGCAGCTTTGAAGCAGCGCGGCATCTCTGTGCCTGCAGCGTACTTGACAGAGGAAGGAATGGTGGATTGGCTATGGACATTCGTTTTGAAAAAGTAGCATTTACTTATCAACCGCATTCCCCATTTGAGCAACGCGTGTTATTCGATATTGATCTCGAAATCAAAGAAGGCTCGTATACAGCATTGGTGGGTCACACTGGTAGTGGCAAATCAACATTACTACAACACTTGAATGCATTATTAAAGCCAACAGCGGGCAAAGTGACGATTGGTGATCGCGTGATCACTCCTGAAACTGATAATAAGAATTTAAAACCATTGCGTAAAAAAGTAGGAATCGTCTTTCAATTTCCTGAATCGCAATTGTTTGAAGAAACTGTGGCTCGAGATATCGCTTTTGGTCCCCAAAATTTTGGTGTGAGTGAAGAAGCGGCAGCTGAATTAGCGAAAGAGTACATTAAACTCGTTGGTTTAGATGAAAGCTTTCTTGAACGTTCCCCATTTGATCTCTCAGGAGGACAGATGCGCCGAGTAGCCATTGCCGGGGTCTTAGCAATGGAACCGGAAGTATTGGTATTAGATGAGCCAACAGCGGGTTTAGATCCACAAGGACGCAAAGAAATGATGGAGATGTTCCAGCGACTCCATCAAGAGAAAAATATGACCATCATCTTAGTGACCCATTTGATGGATGATGTGGCTAATTTTGCAGATTATGTCTATGTATTAGAAAAAGGACGAATCGTTAAAGAGGGTGCACCGAAGAATGTTTTTCAAGATATCGAATGGCTACAAGAAAAACAATTAGGCGTACCAACAGCAACTGCTTTTGCAGCGTTGTTGCAAGCGAAAGGGTTGCATTTCGAACACTTGCCATTGACAGCAGAAGAACTTGCGGATCAACTGGTAGCAAAGGAGGCGACCGCAAATGATGAATAAACTAATCTTTGGCCGCTTTATTCCAGGAGATTCCTTTATCCATAAACTCGATCCACGGGTGAAATTACTTGCCAGTTTTTATTTTATTGGAATCATTTTTTTGGCAAACAATTGGCAGAGCTATCTTTTGGCAGCTGTTTTTACGCTATTTAGCATTTTTCTTTCCAAAATTGATTTGGGTTTTTTCGTTCGTGGTGTTCGCCCGTTGATCTGGCTGATTTTATTCACTGTAGCATTGCAGATTCTCTTTACGACGGGTGGAGAAGTCTATTGGTCCTGGTGGATCTTCAATATTACCGAATTTGGTTTGCAGAATGGTGCGTTCATTTTTTGCCGTTTTGTTTTGATTATTTTTATGTCGACATTGCTGACGTTGACGACACCACCTTTGGAGTTGTCAGATGCAATCGAATATATATTACGCCCATTAAAAGCCATCCGATTTCCCGTGCATGAAATTTCTTTGATGCTGTCGATCGCACTTCGCTTTGTGCCGACATTAATGGATGAGACTGAGAAAATTATGAATGCCCAGCGTGCCCGCGGAGTCGATTTCGGAGAAGGCGGGTTGTTGCAAAAGATGAAAGCTATCGTCCCATTGCTGATCCCTTTGTTTGTCAGCAGTTTTAACCGGGCAGAGGACCTAGCTACAGCCATGGAGGCTAGAGGCTATCAAGGCGGTGAAGGGCGGACCAAGTATCGGATTCTTCACTGGCACAACCGCGACACACTCGTAGTGTTGGTCTTTGTGCTCTTTACAGTAGGTTTAGTATTATTAAGAGGATAAAAGTAAATGTCTGGGGAGTGCAATCGGCTCCTCAGATTTTTTTGAGAAAATGAAAGCAGGTGAGAAGATGGTACGTTATAAAGCAACGATTGCTTACGATGGCACCAATTTCCAAGGATTTCAGCGCCAACCCAATGGACGCACAGTACAAGAAGAAATCGAAAAAACATTGACTCGCATGAACAATGGACAAGCAGTCCAAATCCACGGTTCAGGACGGACCGATGCGGGTGTCCATGCTTTAGGTCAAGTGATTCATTTTGACTTTGACGAACGTCCATTAGAAAAAATGCGCTTTGGACTTGATACACAAACACCGGAAGATATTGCTGTGAAACAGGTGGAAATCGTCGATGAACACTTTCACGCCCGCTATCTTGTGCGGGAGAAGACCTATCAATTTCGCGTAGATATCGGCAAACCACGAAGCCCTTTTCGTAGATATTACGCAAGCTATTACCCGTATCCGTTGGACCTAATGAAAATCCAGCAAGCTTTACCCGATTTATTAGGTACGCATGATTTTACCAGTTTTTGTGCCACTGGCAGCTCCGTAGAAGATAAAGTCCGGACGATTCACCAAGCTAGTATGGAAGTGAATGAGGCCGGAGACGAACTACTCTTTACCTTTCGAGGCGATGGCTTCTTATATAAAATGATCCGCATCATGGTCGGAACCCTGTTGAAGATCGGTAATGGACGCTTACCAGCAGATAGCATTCCCCGCCATTATTGCCCAAAAAGACCGCAATGCCGCTGGACCTACTGCTCATCCGGAAGGGTTGTATTTGGTTCGCGTAGCCTATGAATAAAAGAGAACTAAAAGAAAGAAGCGCCTCCTAAGGTTCGATTCGTATCGATCCGTTGGGGGGCGCTTCTTTTCGCAGCTGACTGCTATTGTGGCAGATAAAGAAGGTATCGATTGCTCTCATCTGCCTGGCTTGTCTGTGGGTGTGTGTTCTATCTCAGCTGCTACTTTTCTTTGATAGAAATAGCGGAACAAAATAAAGAGCAGTAGGCAGCTAAAGAATAAAATGACTCCGATCACAAAACCTTGCGGTAAATAAGTCAGTTCAAGATGGTGGGTACCGCTTGGGATCTTCACACTGATAAACGCATCTTGGAAAGCGTCAATAGCGATAGGTTTGCCATCCAGTTTGGCAGACCAGCCCTTGTCATAAGGAATCGTAGTGATAAGCTGCTGTTCTTTCTCAGTAGTGATATCGGCTTCGGCATTTTGTTTGCCGACAGTCATCGCAACACCTCTCTCTTGAATGGCATCGATTGCCCGTTGAAAGGCGGTAGTGTCTAATGTCACCACCTGTGGGTTTTGGAAAGAAATTGACTGAGTGCCATAGAAACTTGCCGTAAACTGCACGGTCGTTGCCGTATCATAGTAGCCTAGATCATAATATTGACCATTGATTCCAATTTGACTTTCCCGCTGTTCCCCGTTCACAGTGATCGTAGCTGTAGAACTCTCTAATTCACCGAAGTTTGCCGGATACAGACTAAGATAGGCTTGGGAATGAGCAGGTACTTCTACTTGCCAAGTAATCTCTTTCGCCACATTGCTTTCTTGCTCTTGGAATGTCGTGTACATGCCATTTTCAGTGATATCGGTGTTTTTGCTGTGAATGACAGTGATCGGTTGAAAATCAAAATAGTTTTGTTCAATGTTTGCCAAACCGTTGATCAAATTCTTCTGGCTGGTTAGATTGTCGTTGGCAGGCTGTTGGATCTTATTGATCGAAGGCTCTGCTAACATGGCAAGGGGAAGAGCGTTGCTATTTTGATAAAGCTTGTAGTCTCCAGCTTCTCCTACGCGTTCAAAACCGTATTTTGTTAAGTTTTGTTTGCTAATATTGTATTTGATGCCGGTGAAAGCATCCATTAGCAATGTATTATTCGGATAACGGATATTAAGATTCGTTCCTCTTGAACGAAAACCTAATTTATCTAAGTAACTAGAGGAGTTGCGGTTGCGGATTGAAGAAAACATGCTGACACCGCTGTAACCATAGTTGATACTGTCATTGGAAGAAACGGGATCCAGATTTTCCAAACGGAAAAAGGTCTCATTGTCTTTATCGGCTTGATCCACCAATTGCTTGATTGAAGGATAAGGATCAGTGAACAGACTTCGAGAGGCGTAATTCCAATCATTTAAGATTCCGCGAACCATCCCACTCGTGTTGATCGCCATTTCACCGCAAACGAAAACCAACAAGAGAAGTGCCACTTTCTTTTTAGTTAGCATACCAAGTTGACCGAAACCGATACACAGCAAGTAAAGGGCAAAGAAAACAATCGTTAACGCAAAAGAGGCTGTGGTGACGAATTCATACGAGTTTCCTCCCAGTCCATAAGAAAGTGCAAAGAGAGCAATCGTAGATAGTCCGACAATCACAAACAGACCTCGGTCTTTTTGCTGCAGCTGTTCCCAACCATAACCAGCCAAAAGAATCACTAGAAAGGAGAACAAATAGGCATAGCGGAACAAGAACATGTTTGGGGCATGCATCCCATGCCAGAAGAGATTCAAGGGAACGATATAGAAACTGGCGATCAAAATGCTAAACAATCCAGCATATAGCAGTTTATCTTTTAAAGGAATTCTCTTAGAAACAAAGTATAAAATACAAAGTAGTAATGGCAGTAGGCCAATATAAATAAACGGGATCGAACCGTATTTAGTTGTATCATATACGCCAATCATATTTTTCATTACAAGATCGAAAACACCAGTAGCTTCTGTCTTGAACTTCGTGATAGTGGACAATTCTTCCCCATTTGAACGTAAATCAAGTACAGCAGGCAAAATGATGATCATGGAAGCCCCACCGGCTAATAAAGAAGTGATGCCGTAAGGGATGATTGCTTTCTTGTTTTGCTTCCAATCGCGACCTAATTGCACGAATAGATACAAGACGGAGAACACTCCGATCATGAATCCCATATAAAAACTTGAGATAAATAACAGTAGGTAACTGACAAACAGAAGAGTCGGTTTTTTTTGTTGCAAGAGCCGATCAATCCCTAGAATCACTAATGGCAGGTAAATAAGTGCATCTAGCCACATGATCAATTCGGAGTGAGCAGTGATAAAGGACATCAACGCATAGCAGACAGCAAGCGTAACATGATGCCACCGTTGGATTTTAAATGTTTGACTCGCGTAAAACCAAAATGCGAGTCCGGCGCTGCCGATTTTCAAAAGTGTCAGCACATAGAGCGTATCTGGCATCAATTGATTGGGAAACAATAAAACCAGCGGCGTAAAAAGACCACCTAAATAGTAAGAGATCAGTGCAAGATAGTTCAACCCTAAAGAGGCATTCCAAGTATAGAAGATACTCTGCTTGCCTAATAAGACATTACGAAAACTGGCATGGAAATTCGAAAATTGCGAAAAGGCATCGCTCGCTAAGACACTGCGGCTGCTGCCGGGATAGATTCCGATCGTTAAATAAATGACTGCCATAATCAGTAACGGCAGCAGAAAACTGGCGGTCATATAAGGCCAATGTTGTTTGATGAATGATTTGATAGTAGCCAAGAATAGTCACCTAATCCTTATGAATTTTTTATTAGTGTACCATAATTCAAAGGATTAAAAAAACAATGTCATTAGCTGTTTAAAGAAAAAACAAAGGACATAAGAAAGGAAAGGAGGAATGAAACGGAAGACAACAAAAAAGACCGCTCGCAAGAACGGCCGAAAATGTGTGGTTAAGATTATACGCGCTCAACTTTTCCAGATTTCAAAGCACGAGTTGACACCCAAACTTTTTTAGGTTTTCCGTCAATCATAACGCGAACTTTTTGCAAGTTAGGTTTCACAGTACGTTTTGTCGCATTCATTGCGTGTGAACGGTTGTTTCCACTTGTAGTTTTACGTCCAGTAAAGTAACAAACTTTAGCCATGTGGTTATTTCCTCCTTTGCCTTGATGTTGGAGCGCTATTTCAGCTCATACCATCTGAATTTATCATAGAAAGTTAGAAAATGCAAGGGTAATTTTCAAGAAAGATTGACTTTTAGCAGTAAACATTGTAAATTAAACAAGGTCAGAATACAAGAATATCTGATGCCAAGCCCCTTTTCATAAGTCACATCCTTTTATTTGACTAGCAGCTATGATAAAATGTGAGAGAAGAAAGATGGGAATATCCCGCTTAAGGAGGCTATATTATGGCTGTAAAAATCAAAACCTCATCAGGTATTATTGAAATCAGCAACGAGGTCATCGCCACAGTTGTCGGTGGCGCAGCAACAGATGTGTTTGGTATTGTGGGCATGGCCAGCAAGAAACAGATCAAGGACAACATCAATGAAATTTTACGCAAAGAAAACTATTCTCGCGGTGTCGTTGTTCGTCAAGAAGAAAACGGTATTGCAGTGGATGTCTACACGATCGTTAGCTATGGTACAAAAATTTCTGAAGTTTCCCGCAATGTGCAAGAAAAAGTGAAATATAATCTTGAAACAATGCTAGGCGTTTCAGCAAATTCAGTGAATGTTTTTGTCCAAGGTGTACGTGTACTGCCAGATTAGGCAAGTGATCCGCTTGCGGCGGATGATTTTAAGGAGGATTATCAGTGAAGGTAACGAATATCAGCGCAGGTCAGTTTCAAGAGATGGTGCAGGCAGGCGCGGCTCGTCTACAAGTAAATGCAGAGTTTGTCAATTCATTGAATGTATTTCCAGTACCTGATGGAGATACAGGAACGAATATGAATTTATCAATGACAAGCGGTGCTAAAGCAGTAGCAGATGCCACTTCAGAAAAAGTGGGCGATCTTGCCACAACTCTTTCAAAAGGACTACTAATGGGCGCACGAGGAAACTCAGGCGTCATTTTGTCTCAATTGTTCCGTGGATTTGCTAAAGCGATCCCCACGGTCGAAACATTAACTGCGCCAGAATTGGCACAAGCCTTTACACATGGGGTCGAAACCGCCTATAAAGCAGTCATGAAACCCGTAGAAGGAACGATTCTGACAGTAGCACGTATCGCTGCAGAATACGGTGAGAAAAAAGCACAAACTAGTGATGACTGTGTAGAAGTCATGAAAGCAGTCGTTCACGGAGCAAAACGTGCGCTAGCCAAAACACCAGATCTATTGCCAGTCTTGAAAGAAGTTGGTGTAGTCGATAGTGGTGGCCAAGGATTATTGTTCATTTATGAAGGGTTCTTAAATGCACTGACTGGAGAATATCAAGCCAATGAGGTCTATGAACCAACACCAGCAGCAATGGATGAAATGGTCAATGCCGAACATCATCGCAGCGTTCAAGGACAAATGGCTACAGAAGACATCAAATTCGGTTATTGTACAGAGATCATGGTCAAAATTGGTGAAGGACCAACAGTGGACAGTACGTTTGATTATGAAACATTCCGAAATTATCTAAACGAACTTGGAGATTCTCTTTTAGTCGTCAATGACGATGAGATTATCAAAGTCCATGTACACACAGAACATCCAGGTGAAGTCATGAACTATGGCCAAAAATTTGGTTCTTTGATCAAGATCAAGGTGGATAATATGCGTGTACAGCATGAAACAATTCTGGAGCACGATCAACCCTCTGCTGCAGTGAAACGTCCGCGTACACCTTATGCAATCATTGCTATCGCAGCCGGTGATGGATTAAATAAACTATTTACCAGCTTAGGTGCAAGCTATGTGATCAGCGGTGGTCAAACGATGAATCCAAGCACGGAAGACATCGTGACTGCTATCAATGAAGTGAACGCAGATCAGGTTATCGTCTTACCAAACAATAAGAATATCTTTATGGCTGCACAACAAGCAGCAGAAGTATCGGACATCCCAGTCGCTGTTGTTGAGACCCGTACGATTTCACAAGGGATGACAGCAATGTTGGCCTTCAATGAACAAGCAACGTTAGCGGAAAATCAACAAGCGATGACTGAAATCTTGTCAAGTGTTGTCAGTGGTTCGGTGACACACGCGATTCGTAATACAGCGATCGATGGAATTGAAATCACAGAAGGTGATTTCTTGGGAATGGTTGATGGGAAAATCGTGGTTTCTGTACCCGATTGTTTCTCTGCTTCCATGGATACATTGCAGAAGATGATTTCAGATGAAACAGAAATCGTTACGATTATTATCGGCGAAGAAGGAAAAGCAAAAGAAGCAGCAAAAATCGAAGCAGCATTGACAGAAATCTATCCGGAGATCGAAGTGGAGATCCATCAAGGAGATCAACCTGTTTATCCGTATCTTTTCTCGGCTGAATAAAACTTGAAAGCAGACGGGGCAAAAGTCGCAGGGCGATTTTTGTTTCCGTCTCTTTTTTGATTGATAGAGAAACAGCCTGTTTTTGCTCATCTTTTTTCATTCAAATTCTTCGTAATTTAAACAGAGAAGAGTAAAATAAAGAAAGCAATCTGCAAACAACTAGTTTTGAGGAGGGAAGAAATGCTTGATCAGCCAATCACTGTTTTGTCTGGTGTCGGAGAAAAGCGAGCAAAAGATCTCGCAGCGCTTGGAATCCAGACAATCGAAGATTTATTGCGATATTACCCCTTTCGCTACGAAGATATTCAAGAGCGTCAATTGAACGAGATACAAGATCAAGAAAAAGTCACGATCAAAGGAATCGTTGTTTCCCCGGCTGTTGTAAATCGTTTTGGTTACAAAAAGAGTCGGCTGCAGTTTCGAATGATGCAAGATCATGATGTATTCAATGTTTCCTTTTTTAATCAGCCCTATTTAAAAGATAAAGTTGTTTTGTCTGAAGAAATCGCGGTTTACGGGAAATGGGATGCGAAACGGAAATCACTAGCTGGGATGAAGATTCTTGGCAGCAAGAAGCCAGGTGATTTCGCTCCTATCTATCATGTAAACAAATCGGTACGGCAAAGCGTGCTGGTTGACTTGATCAGGCAGGCATTTGAATCATACGGAGACCAGATCGAGGAAATCTTACCTCTAACTTTAACGGAGAAATATCGGTTATTGGATCGCCAGACTGCTATGCGAGCTATGCACTTTCCAAAAGATCCGCAAGAAAGTCATCAAGCAAAGCGGCGAATCATCTTTGAAGAGTTCTTCCTATTTCAAATGCAGATCCAAGGATTGAAAATTTCCGAAAAGGCTGAAAAGAACGGCTTAGCCATTGACTATGATGTTCAGCGGTTAAAAGCTTTCACCCAGACACTGCCTTTCGAATTGACTGCTGCTCAAAAGCGAGTCACCAACGAGATCTGTCATGACCTCAAAAGTCCGCAACATATGCAGCGACTGCTGCAAGGAGATGTCGGTAGCGGCAAAACAGTTGTGGCTGCTATCGCACTGTACGCCACTATGACAGCTGGCTTTCAAGGGGCGTTAATGGTACCAACTGAGATTCTGGCACAACAACATTTGGAAAGCCTTAACCAGTTATTTGATCCGCTAGAAGTGACAACGGCACTGCTGACAGGGTCCACCAAGACAAAGGAACGGCGAGTGATCTTGGAGCAATTGGCTGCAGGTGAGATCGATATTGTCGTAGGGACGCATGCGTTGATCCAAGAAGGGGTCAATTTTGCCCGTCTAGGTTTAGTCATCACAGATGAGCAGCATCGCTTTGGTGTCAATCAGCGAAAAATATTGCGAGAAAAAGGATATTTGCCGGATGTTTTGTTCATGACGGCGACGCCGATACCACGAACCTTGGCCATCACGGCCTATGGTGAGATGGATGTTTCCATCATCGATGAGATGCCAGCTGGCCGGATTCCGGTCGAAACGCGTTGGGTACGACCACCTCAATTGGAATCTGTGCTGGACTGGGCTCGTCAGGAATTAGCGAAAGGACATCAAATGTATGTGATCTGTCCGCTGATTGAAGAATCAGAAATGTTAGATGTCAAGAATGCTACGGAGATTTACGAGCAGCTGCAGGCTTATTTTGCCCCTAACTACCAAGTGGGCATTCTCCACGGCAAAATGAAAAATATAGAAAAAGACGCGATCATGGAAGAGTTCAAGGACAACCAGTTACAGATCTTGGTATCAACGACAGTTATTGAAGTAGGGGTAAATGTACCCAATGCGACAGTCATGTTGATTATTGATGCAGATCGTTTTGGGTTAGCTCAGTTGCACCAGTTGCGGGGGCGTGTCGGCCGTGGTGCAGATGCTTCTTACTGTATTTTGGTGGCAAATCCCAAAAATGAAACCGGAATAGAGCGGATGAAAATCATGACTGAAACCACCAATGGCTTTGTCGTCAGTGAAAAAGATCTGCAATTGCGAGGTCCCGGGGAAGTCTTTGGTAATCGTCAATCAGGTTTACCTGAATTCGCCGCAGCCGATTTAGTAGCCGATGCCCATATTCTTGAAGTTGCACAAGTAGAAGCAACTCAAATCTGGCAGAAGCACCAATGGCAGATTTTACCGGAGTATCAAGCGCTAGCCGATTATTTAGCAGCAGAAAAACGAGACAATCAATTTTTTGATTAAAGAATATGGTATACTAACTTGGAAAAATGAAGGGAGTGGCGTATGTCATGAAAATTGCCGTAGATGCCATGGGTGGCGATAACGCACCAAAAGCGATCGTTGAAGGCGTCATGTTAGCAAAAAAAGAATATCCAGAAATCGAATTTCTATTATACGGAAAAGAAGATGAAATCAGAAAATATGTGACAGACGAAAGTCAGCTTACAATCATTCATACCGATGAAAAAATCAACAGTGATGATGAACCTGTTAAAGCGATCCGCCGCAAAAAGAACGCATCGATGGTCTTAGCAGCCCAAGCGGTCAAAGAAGGTCAAGCGGATGCCATTTTCTCTGCTGGAAATACCGGTGCTTTGTTAGCTGCAGGTTTGTTTATCGTAGGTCGTATCAAAGGAATCGAACGTCCTGGCTTAATGTCGACGATGCCTGTACTTGGGAAAGAAACTGGCTTTGATATGCTGGATCTAGGAGCGAATGCTGACAATAAAGCAGAACATCTCGTTCAATATGCTGTGTTAGGTTCTTTTTACGCTCAAAAAGTCCGAGGCATTCAACAACCGCGAGTAGGGTTGCTAAACAATGGGACGGAAGAGACCAAAGGCAGCGAGTTAACCAAAAAAGCGTTTGAATTGTTGACCAAAGAATCATCGATTCACTTTATCGGAAATGTTGAAGCTAGGGAACTTTTGAACGGTGCAGCGGATGTTGTGGTCACAGATGGATTCACTGGGAACGCCGTCTTGAAATCCATTGAAGGAACCGCATTGAATATGATGTCGTTATTGAAACAATCCATCATGAATTCCGGAACCAAAGGGAAATTAGGGGCTTTATTATTGAAAGATGCCTTGCGCAATTTAAAAAATGAGATGGATTATGCCAAACACGGAGGGGCTGTCTTGTTTGGTCTGAAAGCACCAGTGATCAAAACACATGGAGCGACTGGACCAGATGCCGTGGCAGCAACCATCAAACAAATCTATACCATGTTGCAGGCAGATGTGGTTCCTCAATTGGTGGCTCATTTTGAAGAAACACCTAAGCATGAAGAGCCAACGCAATGAGACTGCAATCATTGTAATGAAAATGCAAAAAAGGACTAGACAAATTTGCATGTAAGCAGTACAATGTTTGTTAGCCATTCTATGTTTTGTGCGAACGCGTGGAGGTGAAGGCAATTGACGCGAGAAGAAGTATTCAAGAAAGTTGCAGTAGTGATCGCAAACCATTTTGAGATCGATGCAGATAAAGTAACGGATACAATGAGTATTAAAGACGACTTAAATGCTGATTCAATCAGTGTGATGGAATTCGTCTTAGAATTAGAAGATGAATTTGGTACGGAGATTTCTGATGAAGATGCCGAACAGATTGAAACAGTCGGCGGAGCAGTTGATTATATTTCAAGCCATCTTGCTTAAGACAGATACAGGAGCTGAGTCATAGATGACCCAGCTCTTTCTTTATCAGAATTTGTTTAATAACCATTCGTTTCTCGAAAAAAAGTGCCTTTTCTTTGCACCATCCTGAAAAAATGTAAATGGAATGTAAGTATTCTGAAAATTCAGTATCTTAAAAATTTATAGACTTGCAATCTAGTGAGTGATTCTATATAATTATTAAGAAAATATTACACGATGTTAAGAAAGCATTTGGAATTTGACTTATAATTCCTACTTTTTTACATTAGAGGGCACTTCATCTTATAAAAAAGAGAGGGGTATTCGATTGTCAACTGATAATCAATTACTAGATGTTCAAAACCTACATACAGGTTTTCGTATTAAAGATGATTACTATGACGCTGTAGACGGTGTTTCTTTTACGTTGGAACGCAATGAGATTTTAGCGATCGTAGGCGAATCCGGATGTGGAAAAAGTACCTTAGCTACAACGATTATGGGATTGCATGATCCAAACAATACCAAAATCACCGGTGAAATCTTATACAAAGACTTGAATTTGTCAAACTTAAATGAAACACTTTACAACAAAATTCGCGGGAACGACATTGGGATGATTTTCCAAGATCCATTGTCCGCTTTGAACCCACTCATGCGTATTGAAGACCAAATCAAAGAAGGTTTATCTTATCATACAAATATGAATGCGGAACAGAGACAAGCCCGGGCCCTTGAATTACTAGATCAAGTAGGAATTCCAAATCCAGCACGGGTGGGTCGCCAGTATCCCCACGAATTATCCGGTGGGATGCGGCAACGGGTGATCATTGCCATTGCCATCGCATGCAAACCGCCAATTGTTATTGCTGATGAGCCAACCACTGCATTGGATGTAACCATCCAAGCACAGATCCTAGATTTGTTGAAAGATTTGCAGGCTGAAACACAAACGGGAATCATTTTGATCACCCATGACTTAGGTGTAGTGGCAGAAATGGCTGATCGTGTAGCCGTTATGTATGGCGGGCAGTTTGTTGAAGTTTCCACAGCGGGAGAGGTTCTTCGTCT
>OCAE01000919.1_pt1 | contig 15442 bp, 16 predicted proteins | sample 1495581 | NCBI WGS metagenome assembly OCAE01 (sample SAMEA2580278, study PRJEB22360) | human gut metagenome | biome: human gut; feature: human-associated habitat; material: faeces | place: Denmark | collected 2008/2010 | reverse complement strand
TCGTACAATTCCCCGGCTTCGGAAGCGGCAGGTCAAGAGCCATTAAGAAGATCGGCCAGTAAATAGTATGGAAGCGAATGATATCCTTTCCAATCAGATGAAGGTCTGCTGGCCAGAGTTTCGCAAACTGTGCACTGCTGTTTCCATCACAGTCATATCCAATTCCAGTGATATAGTTAGTCAGCGCGTCAAGCCATACATAGGTTACGTGCTTCGGATCGAAGGTCACCGGAATTCCCCAGCTAAATGTCGTTCTGGATACACAAAGATCCTGAAGTCCTGGAAGGAGGAAATTGTTCATCATCTCATTCTTCCTGGATACTGGCTGAATAAACTCCGGATGCTCATTGATATGATTAATCAGGCGGTCTGCGTACTTACTCATACGGAAGAAATACGCCTCTTCCTTCGCCGGCTTAACTTCACGGCCACAATCCGGACATTTGCCGTCAACCAACTGGGATTCCGTAAAAAAAGATTCACACGGAGTACAGTAAAGTCCCTCATAATAGCCTTTATAAATATCCCCCTGATCATACAGCTTTTTGAAAATTTTCTGTACCTGGGCCTCATGATCCTTATCCGTTGTACGAATAAACTTATCATAGGAAGTGTTCATCAGATCCCAGATCGTCTTGATCTGCCCCGCGGCATGATCTACGAATTCCTGTGGTGTTACGCCTGCTGCCTCGGCCTTTTCCTCTATCTTCTGACCGTGCTCATCTGTTCCTGTCTGGAAAAATACATCATACCCTTCGGCTCTCTTAAACCGGGCAATCGCATCCGCAAGCACTGCCTCATACGTATTACCAATGTGCGGTTTTCCCGACGCATAGGCAATGGCAGTGGTAATATAATATGGTTCTTTCTTACAATCTTTACACATTGTTTTTCCCTCCTGTACGTTTTATAACTAACTGCATTTCATTACTGAAAAGAATAAAGAGTCCGGCAAGCGTTTTTATTTCATAGGACCTGTTTTTCTGTGAAATAAAAAACCGCCTGTAAATATCCTTTCAGGACACTTAAAGACGGAATATTTCCCGTGTTACCACTTTAATTTATCCGTCTCTCACGACACGGACCTCTTCGGCTGCGCTCCCGTCTGAAACGGGAATTACAGTCTGACACGATAACGGGTGTGACCGTCAAAGCTTAAAGGCGGTAACCGCCACTTCGGCTCTGCTGCTCCAAGACCATGTTGGGAAGGACCTCAAGCTCCCTTTTCAGCTCCCGGGAGTCTCTGCACATGAAGCGCTCTTCTTACTCTTCTTTTCTCTGCATTCCTATATAAACTGGATTTGTAACTCTTAGTGTAATAGTTTCCATCCGGTTTGTCAAGCGGGAAACTGGTTAGAAATCCCGATAAAACTGAAAAACACGTTGTTTTTCGTCAAACTTTAACTCATGAGTTCTCTTTTTCTCCATATAATTATAATAGTGAATATTGGAGGAATAATTATGACAAACAAACACGTAAAACAGGCCCGCCGTCTGCTGGCCATTCTTCTCTCGGCCTCCATGCTGGCGGCCTGTGCGGGACCAAAGACACCAGCACCGTCTGAAACGTCTTCCGCCCAGTACGAACAGTACAAATCGGAAAATGTAAGCGTCCAGAATCAATTTGACGCCCTCACTCAGACCATTTTCAAAGAAGAACTTAAGAATTCAGGCCTGGATCTTCATTACACGCTGGCTGATCCTGCTTCACGCGGCATCACAGAAGTTCCTGATACTTTTGGAGAATTTTCTCTGGGCAACATGAAGAAAAACTACGGTGAAATGCAGGATTTAAAGAAAGCGCTTGGCTCCATTGATATAAAAAAGCTGACTAAGGAACAGAAACTCACCTACAAGATTCTCTCCTCTTATCTTGAGACGGAACTATCTTCGGAAGGCCTGGAACTCTATGCACAGCCCTTAACCAGCACGATCGGCATTCAGGCACAGCTCCCGATCCTTTTGGCCGAATACTCATTTTACAGTAAAGAGGACGTAGAGCACTACCTGGCCCTGCTGTCCACGATTGATACATATTATGGACAGATTCTGGAATTTGAGAAGGAAAAATCGGAGGCAGGACTTTTCATGTGTGACACCGCCGCCGACCATGTTCTACAGTCCTGTGAGGCCTACTTAATTCAACCGGACCACAGTTTCCTGGCGGAGACCTTTAACGAACGGGTTGATGCTCTTACCGATGCATCACCGGAAGAAAAGGCTGCATATAAAGAGCAAAACCTTGCGGTATTAAAAGAACATTTTATCCCCGCCTATAAGAACCTCATTGACGGGATCACTTCGCTGATGGGAACAGGGACTAATGAAAAAGGATTGAGTGAATTTCCACAGGGAAAGGAATATTTTGAATATCTTGTAAAATCCAACACGGCCACCTCCTATGACAGCGTTGTAAAGCTTCAAAAGGCAATTGAGAAACAGTTAAATTCTGATCTAAAGGCATTGGGAGAAATCGTGCAGACTCATCCCGAGCTGGTCGATGCCCTGGATACCTATGCATTCCAGTATACAAAGCCCGATGAAATTCTGGAGACCTTAAAAGGACAGATTTCCAAAGATTTCCCCGCGCTTCCCAAATGCAGCTATAAGGTCAAATACGTTCCAAAAGCGCTAGAGGGTTCCTTAAGTCCTGCATTTTACCTTGTGCCTCCGCTGGACCGTTACCAGGATAACGTCATTTACATTAACGGCGGCACCAGGTTTCAGAATGAAGATTTATTTCCGACACTGGCTCATGAAGGCTATCCAGGCCATCTATATCAAAATGTTTACTTTATCAGCAATAACACCTGTGATCTTCGGAAGATTTTGTCCTTCTCCAGCTATTCGGAAGGCTGGGCCACCTATGTAGAGTATTATTCCTACACGCTCGACAATGGACTCGATCCGAGCATGGGGCAGCTTCTGGCCCACAATGCCGCCATCTCTCTCGGCCTGTATGCACTGCTCGATATCTGCATTAATTACGATGGCTGGGACAAAGGACAGGTAAAAGAATATCTCAGTAAATTTTATAATATCGGTGACAGTGATGTCGCAGATACCATCTATTACAGCCTGGTGGAGAATCCTACCAACTATATGGAGTATTACGTGGGATACATGGAAATTATGGAAATGAGAAATACAGCGGAAAAGATTTTGAAAGATCAGTTTGATTTAAAAGCATTCCACACCTTTCTCCTCGACATCGGTCCGGCTCAATTCAGCATAATACAGCCATATTTCCGGTTGTGGCTGGCGGAACAGATGGATCAGTAGAATCAGAAAATGAGTTTAATGGGTATTTATTTGGCCACTTATCCAACTCTATTTATTGAACATTTGACCAACTGACGATTTCATCGAGCATGCATTTTCTAATTTCTTAGTATGTTTATTCAGCCCTTAATTTGTACTGAATAAAGGTGCCGCTTAATCACATTTACTTAGTGATTAAGCGGCACCTTTATCTATCTGCCATATTACTATTTTATAATTTCACACATAACCAGTATCTTCGATATGATAATAATTATTGCATGCCTCTTTACAGCTTTTTATAATCTCTGTTGTATTCCAGATAATCATTATCGCCATGCTCAATGTGCCCGCTGGAATAATTATTTCCATCTACAAGAAGCTTCAGCTTGTCCAGTTCAAAATTTTCCGTAAATGTATTCCCAATGGCTGTCAGCATTAATAATTCCCCTGATGTCCCGCTGGATGGTACTTTTGAAAGATCAAGGGTACCGATGCCATCTTTTGTGTCAAAATTAAGGACCTCAGTCCCTTCTTCTAAAACACCATATTCAATCAGCTTATCAACCAGCGACTGCGCTGTCAGTTCATCTACTGCATCCATCGCTTGATTTAATCCTGTCGCATCTTCGTTAGAACTGTATACAGATATGATCTCCATCGGTTCCACGTTCGGGTCCGGTACTTTATCGCTGGCCCCGCCGGTCGATGCCTCAACCATAGGCTCTGTTGCTGATTCTGACTGTTTTACGGGAGTTGGTGTACATGCCGCCAAAGATAATACCAGCATAGCTCCTACAAAACACATGATGAATTTTTTCATGATTAATTATAGCCTCCTTCTAGTTCTCCTCAAGGCTCCGAAACCAGGTATTTAACTTGGTCAGAGCTTTAATCAAAGCTTCTACTTCATCTCCGCTCAGCTGACCGATAACGCCATCGATCATATCCTTATGGAATCTGGCATGATGCTCGTAAGCAGCCCTTCCTTTTTCTGAAAGAAATATATAGACAACGCGGCGGTCCTCTTTTCCTCTCTGACGAGTCACATAGCCTTTCTTAACCAGACTGTTCATCGCAATCGTCAGTGTCCCGACTGTCACAGAAAGCTCTTTTGCTATAGTTGACATATTCTTCGGTTCTTCGATCCCAATGGCTTCTATAACATGCATATCATTATTCGTCAAGTCCTTAAACTCAGACGTAATAATGGCCTGTTGTTCTATGTCCATAATATCGCGAAACAATCTTACCAATACTTCGTTAAGAGTCCCGTAAGTATCCACGTCTATCCCTTTCATACGTTCCTGCCAATAAAAGCTTCCTCATGATTATACATGATAATGAATCCTAAGGCAACCACCTGAATTCTTATGAAATTCTTAAAAAACTGTTTAATTACTGGATTTTATGCCAAAAATCGGCTCAAAATAATGCTTGCTGCCACTCCTGCCGCTGTAGCCACCAAAGCACCTCCCATAGTATACCTTGTTTTTTTGATTTTCACAGTGCCAAAATAGATACTGAGGCAGTAAAACACAGTCTCTGTACAACTCATTAAAATTGAGGTCAGCATGCCAACATAGGAATCTGTACCGTATTCCTTAAAAATATCAAGCACAAGTCCTGTCGCTGCGGAGTTTGATACCAATCGCACCAAAATCACAGGTACCACCGGTGCCGGAAGACAAAGCCAGCTTGCAGGATTCTTCAAAAGTTCCCCCAGAAAATCCAAAAAGCCCGAAGCGCGCAGTACTCCCACCGCGGTCATCAATCCGATCAGCGTTGGCATAATCCCTGCAACTGTTTTCATCCCATCTTTTGCACCATTGATAAAATCATCAAAAACCGGACGTTTCGAAAGAATTCCAAATCCAACAATATAAAAAAGAATCAGCGGAACCATTGCCTCCGATAAAAATAAAATAAAGCTCATTGAAACTCCTCAATTCTGTCTATTACTACATTCTATTCAAAAATCCCCTTTTCATTCAGGGCAATCCAGGATAAAATAGAGTCAATGGCAGTTGTACCAAAAGTAACGCGCTCAATCGCCAGAATGGGCTTTTAACCCATGCGAAAGTCCCAATAAATATATGAAAAATATGATAAAAAGAAAGGAATATCCAATATGAGCATATTATTTTTACAGTATCCCCCATGCAGCACCTGCAAACGCGCCCGAAAATGGCTGGATGACCACGGAATCTCCTATGAAGCCCGCCATATTAAAGAGCAGAACCCCACCGCGGCAGAACTGGAAACCTGGTACAAGAAAAGCGGGCTCCCTCTGAAAAAGTTTTTTAACACAAGTGGAAATCTTTACAAAGAACAGAATTTAAAAGATCGTTTACCAGAAATGACTGAGGCTGAGCAGTTGGAATTATTGGCTACAGATGGCATGCTTGTAAAACGGCCGATTGTTGTGGGGGAAGATTTTGTTTTGGTTGGGTTTAAGGAAGTGGAGTGGGAAAACACTCTTTAATAGTTGGCTATACTCATTTTATTACTAAAAGGGAATTTTTCAAAAGTGTTTTAGCTATGAAATAATTCCCTTTTTCTGTTTAAATTGTAAAAATACCACATATAAACTATCTAGTGCTTTAAAAACATAAAAATCTAAATGTACAATATTAAACTATTCTTTAGTAAGTAAAACTCCATCAGTTTCTGTTGTAAGCATTTCACGATTCCCATCTAATACAACTGCATGTAAACCACGTAGACGATAATGACAATCTACAGGTTGTCCAAGTATTTTAAATGATAAAGATTTCATAGCCAAGTCTTCATCCGGATACTCCTCTTTAGTAAATGAGAATGTATAATGTTCAACATTAGCCCATCTTTTTTCACTATCAATCCATCGATCCAAAAAAATCCCAAAGGTGGTCTCATCTACATCTACATGGGCTAATGTCTGTACAAATACACCTATTGACCCATCTTGCCCATTGGTTATCCTTAAAGTTGCAGTTGATATTATAGATCCTCTTGGCTGAGGCTTTACAACAGTTTGCTCAGTCACCCCCTTTAATAGTATCGCTTTTTGATCTTTTTCAGTTGCAAAGACTGGCATTGTACATAATATACATATCAACATTCCTAAACATATACTTTTAATATACTTATTCATTTCTTCTCCTTTTAATAAGTCAAGTTACTTAGTATTTCTACAAATTCATCTTCATCTATTATTCCAGATAAATAATAATAAGCACCTCCAAAGTTTATAGTTGCACTGTATTCAATCTCATCTGAAACTAACTCATTCATTTCTATTCTTATATTTTCGTTTAGCCAGCGGTTATATATTTCATTGTAAGCAATCCTATCAGATACCACACTGTTGGAAGCTGTTACAGGATGTTTAGCTTGAGTAAAGTAGAATTTCTTTTCTTTATAACTAAACTCCATAGTAGCATTCCCTTCACTCAATTCAATTCTTATAAATTCCATTTCAAAAGGGAGATATGCCATTTTTAAAGGTTTAACTCCTAATGATTCTTCTATCTCACTATAAGCCTTATCAACGCCGTTATCCTCTGACAATATATATTGATCATTATTCCAAACAAGATTACTTTTTCCCGAATCCCTCTCCCTCATTCTATAGTTATAAGCCTTCTTCGCCGATGTCCCCACAGAAGTCCCACCAATTATCAAAACCACTAACAGCGCAACAAACGCAGGCCTATGCATATATCTTCCTGCGTTGGTCAGACAGTTTTTTAGTTTTACCTGCCTTTTAACAGCAGGCTTGATTCCTCTTTTATCCATCTCAGCCAATATTTTCTGAAATTCACCGGGCGGTGCTTCAAGTAGATCAGAATCTGGTGCTATTTCCGGGTGCTCCTGCATAAAATCAAGCAACCGTGCATCCATTCTTACTTGTCGTGTTAAAAAATATTTTTTTCGCTTGAAAACAGAACATTTTTTTCCATGATTCCTATCTTGGTCCACGCACACACCTCATAATTACAGGTTATCCTGAAGTTCCCACACGCTTTGGGGTTGACATTTTGTTGCTAACGTTTACTATAATAGTATATCGATATTGGGAGGCAACGTCTTATGAAAAAAATCATTTTAACCGGCGGCGGAACAGCCGGACATGTTACCCCGAACCTTGCTCTGATTCCATCTCTGAAAGAACATGGCTATGAGATCCGTTATATTGGATCCTATCAGGGAATCGAACGAAAACTCATCGAAGGAGCAGGGATTCCCTATGATGGTATCTCCTCCGGTAAACTCCGCAGATATTTTGACATCAAAAATTTCTCCGACCCATTCCGCGTTGTGAAAGGCTATGGCGAGGCCCTGAAGCTGATAAAACTCCACCGGCCCGATGTCGTCTTCTCCAAAGGCGGTTTTGTTGCCGTTCCCGTTGTTCTTGCGGCAAAGCATTATAAAATTCCGGTTATTATCCATGAATCCGATATGACTCCCGGACTGGCTAATAAAATCTGTATTCCATCAGCGGCAAAGGTCTGCTGTAACTTCCCGGAGACTCTGGGATACCTTCCAAAAGAAAAGGCATGCCTTACCGGTTCACCGATACGTAAAGAACTGTTACAGGGCGATCGGCTTACCGGACTTAAATACACCGGTTTGTCTGCCAACCGCCCTATCATTCTTATTATCGGCGGTAGTCTCGGTTCTGTTACCGTTAACCGCTCTGTACGCCATATACTTCCAAAACTGCTTGAGACCTTCCAGGTAATACATATCTGCGGCAAGGGCAATCTGGATGAAAGCCTGAAAACCACCGAAGGATATGTACAGTACGAGTACGTTGACGCACCATTGAAACATTTATTCGCTGCAGCGGATCTAATGATATCAAGAGCAGGTGCCAATTCTATCTGTGAAATTCTGGCACTCCATAAGCCTAATATCCTGATTCCACTTTCTGCTGCTGCCAGCCGCGGTGACCAGATCCTAAATGCGCGGTCATTTAAAAAACAGGGCTTCAGCTGCGTCCTGGAAGAAGAGAATCTTTCTGATGATTCCCTGTTCCAGGCCATTACCCAAACATATAACGACCGTCAAACCTATATCAGCCGCATGGAACAAAGTGAATTGCATAATGCCGTCGATTCAATCGTGGATATGATCGAATCTCTGGCTTCAAACTAAACATTGTTAAATTGTTAAATATCGTATTTTGGTCCGAGAATCTTTTTCAGACACATTCTTGTCCTGTAAATCCGGGAGCGGCATACCGTTCCCGGTATCTCCAGCATCTCACAAATCTCCGGTATAGTTCTCTGTTCAAGGAAATACAGAACGGCCATCTCTTTCCATTCCTGTCTCATATTGGCGATTTCTGTAGTTATTCTCTGTATTGCTTCCTCACTGATTATAATATCAATGGGATCCGTTACCACATACGTGGTCAGCATCTCAATACATCTTACCGAATTTTCCTCATCAAGACTGACCTTTTCATAGCGTCCATTCTTTCTGAGACAATCAATCGCTTTTCCTTTCAGGATTTTCACCAGCATCGCTTTCTTGCGTGTTGGCGACCATGTTAAGGAATACTTCCTAAAGTAAGCTATGAAAGTTTCCTGAACTACATCTTCAAGTTCCATATTGGGAACATTCAGCGCTCTCGCAATACGGCGGAGCGTTCCCTGATACTCTTCGTAAATCGACTGTAAAAGCATATCTTCATCTTGTTGCATGCTCATCTCCTATGCCCCCTTTGGTTACAGGGTGCTCCTTATGGCAGCTCCTGTTTCTGTTAATTCTTCCGGGCTCACCTCTCCCGGTACCCACGAAACCATAACAGGCCCTTTCTCATAACGAGGAATAATGTGCACATGAAAATGAAATACAGTCTGTCCTGCTTCCACCCCGTTATTCTGGACTACGTTAAACCCGGCGCAATTCAAAGTTTTTTTCATCGCCGTTCCTATCTTTGCTGCCAGTGGAAGGACCTTGGCCGCAACATCCTCATCCAACTCGCAGATGTCGCTGTAATGCTGCTTTGGAAGAATTAAAGCATGTCCTTTCGATGCCGGGCCCAAATCCAGAATTACACGAAACGTCTCGTCTTCGTAAATGGTTTCTGACGGTATCTCGCCATTAGCAATTTTGCAGAAAATACAATTGTCATCCCTCACACTCTCACCTCCTTCCATTTTATCCCCATATCTCGGTATTGCGTTTTTTCCTGGGCTTGCGATATAAAAGGACCCCCATTACAATGCCTATTAATAAACCTGCAATATGCGCGGCATTATCAACACCTGTGCTGGTAAAGCCAAAATACAGGGAACATACAATCATCACAACCAGTTGTCTGGTACTCAAGTCTTCCAACCGGCCACGATTTATGATGACGGCGTATAAAAGTCCGCCTATCACACCAAATATAGCTCCCGAAGCGCCGGCTGATACGACGTTTCGGTACTCCCCTAAATTCACGGCCATGGATACGATATTCGCCCCCACTCCGCAGATCAGGTAGAAAAACAGATATTTTATATGACCCAGGGCTCTTTCCAGATTATCACCCAGGATAAAAAGAATCAACATATTGTTCATAATATGGCTGATTCCAAAGTGCATAAATACAGAGGTAATCAACCGGTAATATTCACCTTTTTCTATTACCAGCGGCGCATACATGGCGCCGTGTGCCACCATGAATGATGTATTCTCCGAAGAACCTGTCGCCTCCAGAAAAAGGAAGTACAGCACGTTTAGCGCGATAAGGCCGGTATTCACATATGCTTTTTTTCGTCCGTACAAATCTTCCATTGTGCTCTCCTTATAATCTTACGACCATTCTAGCACAATTTGCCGCTTTATGTAAATATAAATCCAATATTTGCGATATAAACTTCTTCTCCAGGCAAAAGTACCGCGGTTTCATTCATCTCCAGCAGCCTTCCGCCTACCGTAGTTCCGTTTGTCGAATTTAAATCCGTAATCCTGTACTCCTCCCCCTCTCTGTCTATTCTCGCATGGAGACGGCTGACTGTATCACGGGCTAATACATAGTCTGCCAGTCCTTCCTGTTTACCAATAATAAACGGTACGTAGGAAATGATAATGTCAGGGATTCCCGGTTCTGTACTGCGGAGGCATCTGGAATTTAAAGGCCGTTCCGGTTCAGTCAATAGGGCCGTAGTACACTCCTCATGCTTAAAATTTACCTCATGATTACCTGTAACCGGAATTTCATGACTGTTCTCGGATTCTTCCTGAAATACCATCTGCCACTCATGACGACTTTCTTTCTCATCATAGCTGTTTTTGTCCTCTCGTTCAACAAAATCTCGTTCCTTCTGATCCCCCTCAAGTAATTCCGGAATGACGATACGTACAAATAAAAAAATTACTGTCAGCACATCCAGCGCAACCAGAAGCGGCCAGTATCGTTTTATACCTCTTTCTCCGTATAAAAACCAGCAAAAAACAGGTCCACCTGCAGCAATAACGGCAAAGGTTAGAATATTACGGAACAGGACTCTCTTTTCCACCAGATTTTTCTCTCTCTTTTCACTGCCCTCCTGTAATGTAGTTCTGTTCTCAAACTCCTTTTTTCCGCGCTCTTTCCACTCAGATTCTCTTCGCACTGCTTTTTTATTCCTGCTCACCAATCGTAACAGTTCCGCCTCTCTATCGGTTTCCCTCGCATCCGCCTGCCACTCATTATCTTTCATCTCCGGTTCTTTCCCCCACTCGTTTCTCATATCATCAGACTTGTCCCGGCCTGTCAGCCTCAGAAGATCCCCCATTCCATAGTTCTCCTTCAAGCTCTCCTGATAAAGGCCGTATGCCATTACTACACACTCCTTATCCTGATGATTGACCTTTCCCAGAAGGTATTGCAGAAGAGCCGTCATCTCTTCCGGAAATATCCCCTGACGTCCTGGAATAAGACAGAGATACACCGTAAAATTTTCCGGCTCCACATAGATATAATTCGGCTCTAACAAAATCTGGCCTTCCTGCAGTAAATATGTCTCCATCCGCTCCAGAGTCCTGACGATCCCCGTAATCAGGCATCGGAGCTCCTCTGCCCCCAGGCTATGGTATTCCAGAAGCCGCGTCAGAGGCTGTCTCGATGTAATCTCATAGTAGTAAGATCTTATGTTATCCACCTGCTTCACATGAAATTTCAAAAGTCCATCGATACAGTTGGAGGCCATCATCCGTATCTCATAGCTGTCGTAAAAAGTTTCTTCCGGGATAATAATCAGATAATTATGCTTCAGTTCTCTTTTATATTTGATTTCCATTTCATTCCTCCTGGTTTAAAAGACTGCACATCCGCAGGAAATTCTCCGGATCATATTCATTCTGGCGGATTGAAAGGGACCAGGTTCCCCCTTTTCCAGAGGCGCTGACGCTCCGTCCCATCAGTGCCGTTCTTTTTTCCTCTATGATGAATTTATAGCCGCTCCAGGAGAATGGTCTTCCTGCCAGGCGCTCTGCATAGGCCACCGCCTCCTCCGCCGTAATCTCCTCTCCATGACGTAAATACTCTGAGGCTCCCTGCAGGGCCATCGCTCCCACTGTCTCATCCCGCAGCCTGTACGCTGCCTGAACAGAAAACAAAACTGCCCACAGGACAAGCGCCATAATGAAGGCTGCCTCTATGGTATAACTTCCTGCCAGTCTTTTTTTCATGAAATCACCATCCAGATCCATCCGGGAATGAGGAACGGCAAAAATGGCACCGTCATTCTGTGTATATTTATTCCATGTTTTTTCCCATGCAGAAATAAAAACAGGCAAAATATACCACCCCATAATATTCCGTATAAAAGCAGCCGCACATTATCATAAAAGCTTAAGTAAAGCCCGCTGACCACGAAAAACAAGCCATCGCCAATTCCGATCGCACCTGCGGTCATCCAGCCTGCTGCCAAAAGCACCACCCCCACCAGCCCCCCGCTCAGGGCCTGTAAAACAGGCTCCCCACAAGTCAGCCTGATGGCACCTGCAACTGCCCCATAGCCCAGATACAGCCATACACTTACACTTTTATTCCGCAAATCCTGCCAGGCCGCAGCCGCTAAAAATGTCGTAAATATTATATGTACCCGGTTTATATTTTCCATTGAGTCTCCTCCTTTCCCGTCCCTCTCTATTTTGCGCAATAAAAACATGGCCCCAGATATTCCACCTCCGACAACGGCACTGCGCGCACATAAGCGACAATAGATGAGCAGTTCCTGTCGCCATGATAGCTCTCCCCGCTTGGCATGATATATACAGAACTTCCCGGTCCCGCAAGGCCGCCGCATCTGGCACACGGTTTATACTTCCTGCCATCTGAATTTCTCACAGTTTCTACATCTGCAAAAGAGATTACGCTGATATGATTGTAAAGATAGTGGCAATTCCTGTCTCTATGGTACCGGGTACTGCTCTTGCCGATATAGACCAGTTCATCTTCCATATCCTGTCCAGTATCTCCATTCCCCTTTCCGCCGTCTCTGCCGATCCATGCTCTTCTGCAGCTTCTGGCCGTCATTGGCACGCTCTTCATTCGAAACACAGGAAATGGAAGAATCATCTGGTAGCTGAGAATTAAGTCTATGGTTTCTCCGTCCTCCAGAATCCGGGAGCCGGTCAGGGAAAGCTGACCTGCCTTCTCCGTATGAATCCGGCTTCTTATCCTCCCTTCCGCATATAAGCGAAAGCCTGTCTTCGTCATATCCTCAATGAGTTCCTCCGGAATTCCACTTTTCTTATAGTCTTCGCTTTCCAGCGTGGAATCGGACAGCACCCCCGCATACTGGCTGATTTCCGCGCACACCTGTTCCAGCTCCGTCTGTATTTTTCTGCTCTCATTCATCAGTACCATCGGCATCATCAGGATCATCATGGCAAACAGGAACAGCGGCAGTGCCAGCGCGGCTTCTACCGTTATGCTGCCGCACACACGAAGCCGATCTCCCTGCTGCCGGTACCAGACATGCCGGGGGGAGGCGAAAGATAATACCCTCTTTACAGGGAGGCCGTAAATCTCAAGGGGGATTCGTACCTGGAGAGTAACTGATCTTTTTTTATTAAAATCCTTTGATAAGGGCCGCTGTAAAAAGGGCATTATCCTTCGCCTCCTATCCTAATACGCTTTGTCCGTATGCACTTCCATGGTATAGCGTGGATCCCCACCCAGCCAAAACAGATGCTTTCCAATGCCAGTGCCAACAATCTCAGCCTGGTACGCGCACCGTTCCATGGTAAAATCCGGCTGTTTTCTGGAGAGATTTATCTGGACTACGTCCATCACCCGATAATACAGACGCTCTGACGGTTCTATAAACAGCAGCATCTTTAAGTAATCCTCATAGCGCTTTCCTTCCCCCTTCTCCTGTCCCGCTTCCACTTTTCCCTGTTCTCCCAGGGTGAGAAGTCCGTCTAAATTCATTTTCCACGTCTCCCTCGTCTTTATAAGCGGAACTCTGTCTCCGGCCAGAAGAGCCTTTAGATCTGCCGCCGCTTCCCCCAGAGCCCATACTGTCATAACAAAGAACGCTACAATCCCCGTAAGCGGTGCGGTCCCGGTAATACCGGTAATTGCCGCGGCCAGCGCACGCGCCTCCTCTCTTTTCTGGCTGTCTGACAAGATATGAATAAGATTAAGACCTTCCCGCATTGTAAGAACTCTCGCCGCGGCGAATTTCAGATTTTCTTCATCTGTTGATTTGCCTCCCAGTACATATTCCTGCTCATAACGCACCTCCTTCTGGTCAGCCGACAAAAAACAGGTAAAAAATCTGCCTATATATTCATCTGTCAATATGCGTTCCAGAAAATTGTCTTTCAAAATGTCTTCTGTATGAATTACTGACGGAAGTCCCTTTGTCTGAATCACACCTTTAGAAACCTCCTGCCCTTCAGGGAGGACTAACATCAACAGATCCAGTTCCGCCATCTGCTGAATCTGCTCCAGAAGATTCTGCTTTTCCGGTTCCTTCAGCCCCGCCCGAAAGGAGAGCTCCGGTATCTTCACTCTATCCCAGACAGCCTCAACAGATCCCCATAATGCATCCTCATCCGGTCCATCTCCCTCGTCCTCGTCGTCCCAATCATCGATAATGTCCTCGACCTCATAAGACCGCTCCACCGCACGGTCGATCAGCGCCGCATTTCCTTCTGTCCCGGAGAGCATGGCTTCTATCTCCCTCCGCTTCTCTCCGTTCTCAGAAATGTATGACTCATAGCTGGCCAGTTCCTCCTCCATGGTCCTCCGTATACCTTCGCTTAAATCATCCCTCTGCTGCTCTGTGTCCGCCCTCGTTTTCTCCAGATGTGCAGCCAGTTCGTCAGCTTTCTTTTCGTAGGTCTTTATCAGCCCCGGAAGGCGCTCCGCCTCTTTTTTTAACTGCTTTGCAGCGGTCCGAAAACCGGATCCATCCCAGCCGGACAGCCTGGCGGCGGCCTTTTTACGATACTCTTCCTGATTCTCCAGCGATTTCCATATGGCTTCAAGCGCACGTTCCATGCGTGCCGCCTCCCTCGCGTGGCCGCTGTACGCCTCGGAAACGGTCTGCAGGGATTCCGCCTCTTTCAGTTTCTTCCAAAGAGTTTCCGCTTCGGATTCCTCCGCCACAGTATCCCAGATTCCATACCGCATGTAATCCTGTATCTCCTGCTTAAGGTTGGCTCCGTGCTCATCGGTAATACGGGAAATTTCTTTGACCGAGGCAGACTGAATGACAGCCGGATACCAGCCATGGTTTTCCATATAAGGCTCCATATACTTCAGCCACGTACTGCCTGACTCGTCCTCCTCTTCGTATTCCAGCAGGAAAAGCCGGTACTGCTCCCATGCCGCCCGGTGATAGCCGCTGAATACAGAATCCATGGCTGAATCTGCCGCCATCTTCAGATACCAGCCTGCCCCTGCGGTCCTGGCGGACTCGACGAGCCCGCACACCAGACTGCAGACGCACAGCGTAACCAGACTTAAGAATACGGTTATCTGCCCGCTTTTGCGCATATTAATATACCTCTTTCGACTGACTGTTGATTTCTTTGAATACATTGTTCAGCAGGGTTGTAATCTGCTTCTTAAAGATGATTACAAGACCGATCAGCACCACCATAAAATCCAGTACCTGCCCCGGAATGCTTGAAAATACTTTTCACATCTTTCACATCACTCCGATGTGTAAATTATTTTTCTTTTTAATTTAGTAAAAAA
>OCAE01000910.1_pt1 | contig 15588 bp, 10 predicted proteins | sample 1495581 | NCBI WGS metagenome assembly OCAE01 (sample SAMEA2580278, study PRJEB22360) | human gut metagenome | biome: human gut; feature: human-associated habitat; material: faeces | place: Denmark | collected 2008/2010 | reverse complement strand
GACCTATCTGGAAGCGATTATGGCCACCGATATTACGCATCCACATGGTGGTGACTTTTTCTTCGCCGGTCAGCATGTCGGTATACTGCGTCTCACCCAGACGGTCGTGCAGACGGGTGATAAACAGGGTATTGGCCGCATAGTTGTTCGCCAGGTAGCTCCCAAATTCAGGGCGATACTGGTGCTCTGTAGAGGGCGGTGTTGGCACTGGCGGTCCAGGAGGATCCTCTGGGTCTGGCTGCGCGGGATCGGGATCGGGCTCAGGTTCTGGTTCAGGATCAACGGGCGGCGGGTCCACCGGTGACAGTTCACTGGTCAGATACCAGTCACTGGCTTTTTTCACCACGTCATAGTCATACGCGCCGGCGACGATACGCCCTGATTTCGTAAAGGTACCGTCAGAGTTTCCGGCGACTTCAACGATTTTAATCCCGTCGACGGTCAGTTCACCGGCACCACCAATGTTGTTGATGCCCACTTTGGTGTTGCCAGAGGTATCGCCCTGGACGACGAGTTTATCCGTCAGGGAAGTATCGCCTTCAAGCACCGTGTTCAGCACTAACAGCGCGTTGGTACCGATGTAGTTGCCCACAACAGTCAGTGTTTTGAAGGTGGTTGCATCGTCGCGAGAAACGCCGTCAGGGCTGTAGCGCAACGTCGCCTGGTCCAGCGTCAGGTTAGAAACGACGGAGTTTCCGGTCATTTTCCATTCGCTGCTGGCCCCTTTCATATCCAGATTAATGGTTGCACGATAAGAAGCCGTGTTTTCCAGTTGTGAAGAGTTGGCGCTACCGACGAATTGGCTACCGTCATCCATGGTCAGGTCAATAACGCCGCTTGAACGCGCGTACAGATTACCTTTAATGTCATAGACGCCTGAAGCTGCAGTATCTGTTGCCTTATCCCAGGAGCGAATGAGTGCTTTACTTTGATAGGCATACATCGCGTAAGCGTTGTTGCCTGTAGCATCAATAGCCGTGTTTCCCCCCAGATTCACCGTGGCGAAATCACTACTGGCGGAAGCATAGATGCCATGCGCCCCACTATTAGTGGTAGTAACATCCAGGTTATTGAGGTTAACTTCACCTTTTCGCCCGGCGTAAACCCCATAAGCATTTGTACCGGAAGTCGTAATGGTTGTGGTTCCACCGATTGTGACATCGGCGATCCCCGCAGCGCTACCGAATAGGTCACCGAGGTCTTTACCCGCATAAATCCCGTATCCGGAGTTCATGCCACCGCTACCGCGAGTAACGATATCAGCATCGCCGTGAACAATAATTGAAGAATACGCGCTAGTGTTTGCTCTGGAGATATTGGCACGCAGCCCCATGCCGTCTGAAGCGTCGACAGAAACATTGCCGCTAACTTCGACAACAGAATAAGCACTTGAAAGCTCACGACCGAGGTTTATCCCATCAGAACTCGTTCCGGTCGTCGTAATGGTAATATTTTCTGCTTCTAATCGACCGCCGGCGTTTTTAGAGTGGATCCCATCCGCTTCCGAGCCAGTCGTGTTAATGACCAGATTTTTAAATTTATAACCCGTACTATCAAGGTATACACCCCAACCCTGCAAAGGCGTGGTGATGCCATTCTGGCTTGTATTAATTAAGACTTCGTCAAATGACGTGTAGTCGCGGCTATTTGACAACAGCGGGTTACCATTATAGTAAATCGTCTGATCGTCACAGAAAAATTGGGCCGTAGTCGTGTAACTACATCCCGCAGCAATCGCTTGTCCGCTTAGGCTCCCCAGAGCCAGCGCACTCGCGATACAGAGTGCCAATTTCCCTGGTGAGGGTGTTTTGCATTTCATTTTTTGTGTTTTCATAGGAATACCTTTTCCGTACCACTCTTTTTCGGATAAGAGCATAAAAGACGCGGCAAAAAATAATTTAATTAAAAGGCAAAGCGGGTCTGTTCATCTTTAAAAATTAAAGATTCACTTACCTTAAAATTATTAAATTTTTCCTTTGCGCGATTAATACAATTATTCAAATATCATGTCAACGGGGCTTCAGTTGACGAAAAAGGCAAATTAATAAAAGACCATCAATTTATTCGCACTATTCCTGGATGTTTTTTTAAACAGATAAAAAAATGAATGCAGAAGGTTAAAAAGGCTTATAAATCAAGAAGAATTAAAGGCACACAATGATAAATTACGCAAGCTTTAGGAATTTTACACATCATACCAGGATGTTTAGCTATTTCTATTTTTTGTGATAAGAACCGCCTGAAACGGCGGTTTATTCAAAAGGAGACTGTTATGCAGAAACACTATCATCCTGGTCTGGGCTCACCTGTACAATCTCCACCTGATTAGACTGGAGAAGCGTATGGAGCGCCGGACCGGGAAGTTCATCCGTAAACAATGCGGTAACGGAAGAGATATTGCCAATTTCAACCGCTGCTGAGGCGTGGTATTTCGTATGGTCGGCAGCAAGCAGAATATGCCTGGAGTGGGCCATCATGGTCTTCACCACGCTGGCTTCATTGACGTCAAATTCTAACATCGCCCCATCACTTTCTATCGCCCCCACGCTGGTGACGAGGTAGTCCGCCCGGAAATCGCCGACAAACGCGGTCGCAGAAGGACCAATAATACCGCTGTTATGTGGCCGCAGCGTTCCACCGGGAACCATCACTTCGAAGCGGGGATTGTTATAGAGAATATGCGCAACCCGTAGGCTGTTGGTGATGATGCGCAGATGATTGTGGTTCAACAATGCCCGCGCCACCTGCTCCACGGTGGTACCAATGGTGATGAACACCGTTGAACCATCCGGAATATAGTCAGCCACCGCTTCCGCGATGGCTTTTTTCTCTTGCGTCCATGAGACTTCACGTTGCTCAAAGGCAGTATTAACGACGCTGGACGCGCGGCCGGCCCCCCCGTGATGACGGGTGATCAACCCCTGCTCGCTTAATTTACGAATATCACGACGCACCGTTTGTGTGGAGACATCCAGTAAAGCCGCCAGTTCATCAATGTTCATATACCCGCGCTCACCTATGAGCGACAGCAACTGATCGTGCCGTGGGTTACCGGTCAGTTCGGTAAAACTCATGAAAATTCCTCAAAAAGCCATTGCCCTGCATTTTATACAAAAAGTGACAGAAAAGATCGGGTTTGATCACAGTCAGGGATTCCGGACCTTCCTCCCGGGCGAGTGCATTTTAACGCAGCAACCCCACTGGCAAACCTGACGGCCTCTTCTGGAGCATCGCCGTCAGCCAGGCTGAATGCGAGCGCACCGTGGAAAACATCCCCAGCTCCCGTAGTATCCACAACATCGACTTTAAATCCAGATTGATGCTGCAACGTATTATTTTTTATCCAGTCACAGCCTTCGCTCCCTCGTGTCACATAGACATGACCATTTGTGAGCGTTTTTGCTTGTTTAAGTCCAGCTTCAGAATCATTTATCCCGGTTAAACGCGCCAGACCCGGTTCAGAGAACGCCGCATGATCGCTCAACGCCACCAGCTCGCTGATATCTTGTGGCGTGACGTCACCATCCAGTACCGTCATCACTCCCGCCCGACGCGCCAGCGTGAACGCCTGCCTGGCGCCTTCGTGCCAGCGAACATCCGCCAACACCACATCCCACTGGGAAAAATCGATCTCATTCAGCCAGGCAGCATCCGGCAGTAAATCCGGGCTGGGATAGTTAACGATAATCCGTTCTCCTTGCGCATCAACCATAATTGCCGATTGCGAAGACTTTGCCCCCGCATAGCGCCGGGTGTAACGGGTGTTTACCCCCAGGGATTCCAGCTCCGCCAGCAGGCTATTTCCGGTGTCGTCATCGCCCACACGGCCAACAAAGTCCACCTGCGCGCCCAGCTTCGCTGCAGCCACTGCGGCCGTTGCAGCAGGCCCGCCGCCCACTTCCGTATAACGCTTCGCCACATACTTACCTCCTTCGGTCGGTAAACCTTCCACGTAATAGATGCGATCCATCACGGCAATACCTACACAAGCAATACGAATCATGGTCATTCCTTAGGCGTTTCAAGATGGGATCATTTTAATTTCACAAAATGTTTAAAAAGTGACGGCTGTCAATTTTTTGACCATAAATTACAAATACGATCAAAAACAGACAAAAACAACCGATCTGAAATGACAAAAAATGACATCACCGTCTCAGGAGAACGATATGGCAGTAATAGCATTTATCGGATTAGGGCAGATGGGCTCCCCGATGGCGAGCAACCTGCTCAGGCAGGGTCACCAACTCAGCGTTTTTGACGTTAACGCCGATGCCGTACAACGTCTGGTCGAAAAAGGGGCGCAACCCGCTTGTTCTCCAGCACAGGCCGCGCAAGGCGCTGAGTTTGTCATCACGATGCTGCCCAATGGCGATCTGGTTCACCGCGTGTTGTTGGGTGAAGACGGTGTTTGCGAAAGCCTTTCCCCACAGGCGCTGGTGATCGATATGTCAACCATCCATCCCTTGCAGACCGACAAATTGATCGCCGAACTGCATGCCAAAGGCTTCGCCATGATGGATGTACCGGTCGGACGGACCTCCGATCACGCCGTTGCTGGCACATTGCTATTGCTGGCAGGCGGCACGCCGGACCAGGTCGAGCGCGCCACGCCGGTGCTGATGGCGATGGGGAATGAGTTGATTAACGCCGGCGGTCCGGGAATGGGGATCCGCGTGAAGTTGATTAACAACTACATGAGCATCGCGCTAAATGCTCTGTCAGCCGAAGCCGTACTGTGTGAAGCACTGGGCCTCTCCTTCGATGTCGCGCTACAGGTCATGAGCGGGACGCCTGCCGGAAAAGGCCACTTCACCACCTCGTGGCCGAACAAAGTGCTGAAGGGCGATCTTTCACCGGCCTTCATGATCGACCTGGCCCATAAAGATCTTGGTATCGCGCTGGATGTCGCCAATCAACTGCACGTTCCTATGCCGCTCGGCGCGGCGTCCAGGGAAGTTTATAACCAGGCGCGAGCCGCTGGCCGTGGGCGGGAAGACTGGACCGCCATTCTCGAACAGGTTCGCACTACTGCCGGACTGAAAAACCACCATTGACAGGTAAAAGGACTGAAGAATGACCACGTACACCCTGAAAGATATCACCCGACCTTCCGGCGGTTTCGCCATGCTGGCCGTTGACCAGCGTGAAGCGATGCGCCTGATGTTTGCCGCAGCAGGCGCGCCAACGCCGGTTACCGATCAACATCTCACGGATTTCAAAGTCAATGCTGCAAAAATTCTCTCGCCGTATGCCTCCGCGATCCTGCTGGACCAACAGTTCTGTTACCGCCAGGCAGTGGAGCAAAAAGCCGTCGCCAAAAGCTGCGGCATGATTGTCGCCGCCGACGCCTTCATCCCGGGCAACGGCATTCCCGTCGATAGCGTGGTGATTGATAAAAGCATCAATCCGCAGGCCGTCAAGCAGGATGGCGCGAAAGCCTTAAAGCTGCTGGTGCTCTGGCGCAGTGATGAAGACGCGCAGCAACGTCTGGCGATGGTGAAAGAGTTCAATACGTTGTGCCATGCCAATGGCCTGTTGAGCATCATCGAACCGGTGGTCCGTCCGCCCCGTCGCGGAGATAACTTCGATCGCGAACAGGCGATTATCGATGCCGCCAAAGAATTGGGCGACAGCGGCGCCGATCTCTACAAGGTTGAAATGCCACTGCACGGTGAAGGCACACAGCAAGCCCTGCTCAGTGCCTCTCAGCACCTGAACGAACACATCAACATGCCGTGGGTCATTCTCTCTTCCGGCGTTGACGAAAAGCTGTTTCCACGTGCGGTCAGCGTCGCGATGAGCGCAGGTGCTTCCGGCTTCCTGGCCGGTCGTGCGGTCTGGTCTTCAGTGGTTGGCCTGCCGGACAGCGAGCTGATGCTGCGAGATGTTTCTGCACCTAAATTGCAACGCTTAGGTGAAATTGTCGATGAATGGCCCGCCGCCGTTAATACGATACGAGGAGCAAAGAATGAAATGGTTTAACACAATGAGCCACAACCGCTGGCTGGAACAAGAAACTGACCGCATCTTCAATTTTGGTAAGAATGCGGCGGTACCAACCGGATTCGGCTGGCTGGGTAACAAGGGACAAATCAAAGAAGAGATGGGCACGCATCTATGGATCACCGCACGCATGCTGCACGTCTATTCCGTAGCCGCCGCAATGGGCAGACCGGGCGCCTACGCCCTGGTCGATCACGGCATCAACGCCATGAACGGCGCGCTGCGGGACAAAAAATACGGTGGCTGGTACGCCTGTGTGAATGACGAAGGCGTTGTGGATGCGTCCAAGCAGGGATACCAACACTTTTTTGCGCTACTGGGCGCTGCCAGCGCGGTCACTACCGGACATCCTGAGGCCAGGAAACTGCTCGATTACACCATTGAAGTTATTGAGAAATACTTCTGGAGTGAAGAAGAGCAAATGTGTCTGGAATCCTGGGATGAAGCGTTCAGCAAAACCGAAGACTATCGCGGCGGCAATGCCAATATGCACGCCGTCGAAGCCTTCCTGATTGTTTACGACGTCACCCATGACAAAAAATGGCTGGATCGTGCTATCCGCATTGCCTCGGTCATCATTCACGATGTCGCGCGCAAAGGGGAATACCGCGTCAATGAGCATTTCGACGTGAACTGGAACCCGGTCCGCGATTACAACAAAGACAACCCTGCCCACCGTTTCCGTGCCTATGGCGGCACCCCAGGCCACTGGATTGAATGGGGCCGCCTGATGCTGCACATCCACGCCGCGTTAGAAGCTCGATGCGAACAGCCTCCTGCCTGGTTGCTGGAAGACGCGAAAGGTCTCTTCCACGCCACCATTCGTGATGCCTGGGCACCCGATGGGGCTGACGGCATCGTGTACACCGTTGGCTGGGATGGCAAACCCATTGTTCGTGAACGTGTGCGCTGGCCCATTGTGGAAGCGATGGGCACTGCCTATGCGCTGTATACGGTAACGGGCGATCGCCAGTACGAAACCTGGTATCAGACATGGTGGGACTACTGCATTAAATACCTGATGGATTACGAAAATGGCTCCTGGTGGCAGGAACTGGATGCGGACAACAAGGTCACCACTCGGGTGTGGGATGGTAAGCAGGATATTTATCACCTGTTGCACTGTCTGGTCATTCCGCGCATCCCGTTAGCGCCAGGTCTGGCACCTGCCGTTGCCGCGGGCCTGTTGGATATTAATGCGAAATAAATCCGCCTGAGAAATACGGCATAGCAACATGCGAACGTTGCCTGTGCCGTTGTTCACGAAGGGGCTCTCATAGACAGGTGATATATATGCAAAGTAGTGGGAATACGATTTTACTCGCTGCGGGTGATTACCGGGCGCAGATTGTTTCTGTCGGTGCAGGTCTTGCCGAACTGACCTGGCAGGGCAAACATCTGGTCATACCGCATAACCCAGAAGAGATGCCGCTGGCTCATCTGGGCAAGGTGTTGATCCCCTGGCCTAATCGTATTGCCAACGGTTGCTATCAGCATGAGGGGCAGGACTACCAGTTACCGATCAATGAGCACAGTTCTCAGGCCGCCATTCACGGCCTGCTCGCCTGGCGCGACTGGCAGATTGAGGCGTTAACGGCGACAAGGGCCACTCTGACGCTGTTTTTACCGCCCAGCTATGGTTATCCCTTCACGTTGATGTCTCAGGTTATCTACTCACTGGATGGTGAGACGGGGCTTTCGGTCACCATCGTCAGTAAAAACAGGGGTAAACAACCTGCACCCTACGGCGTCGGGATCCACCCCTATTTAACCTGCAACTTAGCGCCTGTTGATGACTGTATGCTGCACCTTCCGGCGAAGCAGGTTTTTGCCGTCGATGCCCAGGCGAACCCCACGACGTTATATCCCGTTGAAGAAATGGATTTGGACTACTCCATCCTGCGTGCCGTCGGTGATAAACAAATCGATCATACCTTCAGAACTCACGGTAGTCCGTGGGAAATGCAGATGATTCATCAACAACAGGCACTGTCTGTCAGTCTATTTTCCGATCAGCCGTGGTTACAGGTTTACAGTGGTGAAAAATTAAACCGTCAGGGATTAGCGGTCGAACCTATGAGTTGCCCGCCAAATGCGTTTAACTCTGGAACAGATTTAATATTACTCAAACCAGAAGAACAACATCAGTTATTTTTTAATATTCGAGGAAAAACAGCAGTGTAATAACGCATTTAATGTAAAAAGCTCACCGCTCCGGAATTAAAAAAAACGGGGTCACATTTTGAAGCTTTATTTGATAATGAAGGAATGACGATGGATTTCTTTACTTTATTTACTCCCGATGGCGTGATGCTGGATAACCAGGTTGTCTATACCGTCATTGCATTAATGTTTCTTTATACCTTTGTGGGGATATGTGCAGGTTTTGGTGGTGGATTAACTACCATGCCGCTCATCACTCTGATGCTGCCGGTTAAAATGGCGACTCCGCTTTCCGTTATTGTCGGTACGGCGACGGCCATTTATGCCACCTGGCTGTCACGTAAAGAGACCGACTGGCGTTCGGCGGCGGTACTGATCGGTTTCTCATTTCTTGGGATCCCGGTTGGCCTGTACGCGCTGTCTTACCTGCCCGATCACATCATGAAAATTGGACTGGGTGGGTTTCTGATCCTCTATTCATTCTACAGCATGTTTATTCCTCGCCTGCCCGTTTATGACCGGCGCTGGATTGCTGCGCCGTTGGGTGCTGTCGCGGGTGCGCTGGGGGCCGCCTTCTCCACAAATGGACCGCCGGTTGTGATGTACGGCATGTTACGTAATTTAGGCCCGGCGGCTTTTCGCGGTACGTTAAATGCGTTCTTTACGGCGAATAATATTGCCGTGGTTGGCGGTCTGGCAACCAGTGGAATATTGACAATCTCAACGTTTAAACTGGTCATTTTCTGTATTCCTACCATGATCCTCGGTTCACTGGTGGGACAGTATGTGCATAAACGTATTTCAGTAAAAGTATTCCGTACTCTGGTATTTTTATTGTTGATCGCTTCAGGTGCCATGCTAATTAAAGGGGCAATGGGTATTTCCGCGCTCACTGCGCTCCTGCCACCTTTTGTCCTGCTGGCGGTATTACATTTATTGCTGGGTAAAAAAATAGCGGAGATCCGTAAAGCGGATGCCGAAAAATAATACGAGTTATCTTTTTACGCGCTACCTGACGGTCGCGCGTAACGATGTAAAGCGAATGAAAAATAGCAAACCATAATCCATTACTGTGCTCGCGTTCCCAAATTCATGGAGTGTTTTATATGAGTACGCAAACCCGACATTTATCCTTTGTCCAGGTCGAAAAAATTATTGATGGTTTTGCATTACGTTATCGGCAGCGTGTGATCTTACGCCATACAGCAGAAAACCCCTGTTTGTGGGTCGGTGCTGGCGTCGCTGATATCGACATGTTTCGCGGTAACTTCAGTATTAAAGATAAGCTTAACGAGAAAATTGCGCTGACCGATGCCACGGTCAACGAATCAGCCGACGGCTGGCGGATACGCTTTAGCCGTGGTGATGCCGTCAATGCGACGCTGCTTATTTCTGTCGATGAGGCAGGTCGCCTGCAGTTGGATCTGCACAATGACGATCGCAACCATAACCGCATCTGGCTTCGGCTGGCGGCTAACCCGGACGACCATATCTACGGCTGCGGCGAACAGTTTTCTTATTTCGACCTGCGCGGCAAACCGTTCCCGCTGTGGACCAGTGAGCAGGGGGTGGGCCGTAACAAAACCAGCTACGTCACCTGGCAGGCCGACTGCAAAGAGAACGCTGGCGGCGACTATTACTGGACTTTCTTCCCGCAACCCACGTTTGTCAGTACGCAAAAGTACTACTGTCATGTTGAGAACAGTTGCTACATGAATTTTGACTTCAGCGCGCCGGATTATCACGAACTGGCGCTGTGGGAGGATAAAACTACTCTGCGTTTTGAATGCGCCGACAGCTATATCGCACTGCTGGAAAAACTGACCGCGCTGCTGGGGCGCCAGCCGGAACTGCCGGACTGGATTTATGATGGCGTCACGCTGGGTATTCAGGGCGGCACCGAGGTTTGCCAGAAGAAACTGGATACGATGTGTCGTGCAGGCGTGAAGGTAAACGGCATCTGGGCGCAGGACTGGTCCGGGATCCGCATGACCTCATTCGGTAAGCGCGTGATGTGGAACTGGAAGTGGAACAGCGACAACTACCCGCAACTGGACAGCCGTATCAAACAGTGGAATGCCGAAGGCGTGCAGTTCCTCACTTATATCAACCCGTATGTCGCCAGCGATAAAGACCTGTGCGCCGAAGCGGCAAAGCACGGCTATCTGGCAAAAAATGCGGCGGGTGATGATTACCTCGTTGAGTTTGGTGAGTTTTACGGCGGTGTGGTCGATTTAACCAACCCGGCGGCCTATGACTGGTTCAAAGACGTCATCAAGAAAAATATGATCGAACTCGGCTGCGGCGGCTGGATGGCGGACTTTGGCGAGTACCTGCCGACCGACACGGTTCTGCATAACGGCGTCAGTGCTGAGATCATGCATAACGCCTGGCCTGCACTGTGGGCTAAATGTAACTACGAGGCGCTCGAGGAAACCGGCAAGCTTGGCGAAATCCTGTTCTTCATGCGTGCGGGTTATACCGGCAGTCAGAAGTACTCCACCATGATGTGGGCTGGCGATCAGAACGTGGACTGGAGTCTGGATGATGGTCTTGCTTCCGTCGTCCCCGCTGCGCTCTCGTTAGCCATGACCGGTCACGGCCTGCACCACAGCGACATCGGCGGCTACACCACCCTGTTTGAGATGAAGCGTAGCAAAGAGCTGCTGCTGCGCTGGTGTGATTTCAGCGCCTTCACGCCGATGATGCGTACCCATGAAGGTAACCGTCCCGGTGATAACTGGCAGTTTGACGGCGATGGCGAAACCATTGCCCATTTCGCCAGAATGACGACCATCTTCACCACCCTGAAGCCGTATCTAAAACAAGCCGTCGCACAAAACGCCGCAACCGGCCTGCCAGTTATGCGTCCGCTGTTCCTGCATTACGAAAACGATGCGCACACCTACACCCTGAAATACCAGTACCTGCTAGGACAGGATCTGCTGGTCGCTCCGGTACATGAGCAGGACCGCAGCGACTGGACGCTGTATCTGCCGGAGGATAACTGGGTGAACCTCTGGACCGGTGAAACCCACCGTGGTGGCGAGGTAACCGTGGACGCGCCGTTGGGCAAGCCGCCGGTTTTTTATCGCGCGAAAAGTGAGTGGGCGTCGCTGTTTGCATCTTTACGCCACATCTAATAAGGCTCGCCCGTGGGGAAAACTCACGGGTAAACGAGAGATTATCATGAGTCAAAACATAACCAATCCGGCAACCCTACGCTTGCCTTTTAAGGAAAAAATCGCCTACGGGATAGGTGATTTAGGCTCCAATATCCTTCTGGATATCGGTACCCTCTATTTACTTAAGTTTTATACCGATGTCCTCGGTTTGCCGGGCACGTATGGTGGCATCATTTTCCTTATCGCCAAGTTTTTTACCGCGTTTACCGATATGGGAACCGGTATTATGCTCGATTCACGACGTAAAATCGGTCCAAAAGGGAAATTCCGACCTTTCGTGATGTATGCCGCGTTTCCGGTGACCCTGCTGGCTATTGCTAATTTTGTCGGTACGCCGTTTGAAATCACCGGTAAAACGGTAATGGCGACCGTACTGTTCATGCTCTACGGGCTGTTCTTCAGCATGATGAACTGCTCTTACGGGGCAATGGTGCCTGCCATTACCAAAAACCCGGACGAACGCGCTTCGCTCGCTGCCTGGCGACAAGGTGGCGCGACGCTCGGCCTGCTGTTGTGCACCGTCGGCTTTGTGCCAGTGATGAATCTGATCGAAGGCAATTCGCAGTTGGGCTATATCTTCGCCGCGACGCTGTTTTCCCTGTGCGGACTGTTCTTTATGTGGTGCTGCTATGCCGGGGTAAAAGAGCGCTATGTCGAAGTGAAACCCGTCGACGCGGCACAGAAACCCGGCTTACTGCAATCATTTCGCGCCATCGCCGGCAACCGTCCGCTGTTCATTTTGTGTATTGCCAACCTCTGCACGCTCGGCGCGTTCAACGTCAAGCTGGCTATCCAGGTCTATTACACCCAGTACGTGCTGAACGATCCGATTTTGCTGTCATGGATGGGTTTTTTCAGCATGGGATGTATTTTCATCGGCGTCTTTTTAATGCCGGGGATGGTCCGCCGCTTCGGCAAGAAAAAGGTTTATATCGGCGGCCTGCTAATCTGGGTCGCAGGGGATCTGCTCAACTACTTCTTCGGCGGAGGGTCGGTCAGCTTTGTCGCTTTCTCCTGCCTGGCGTTCTTCGGTTCCGCGTTTGTGAACAGCCTGAACTGGGCGCTGGTCTCCGACACGGTGGAATACGGTGAATGGCGTACCGGCGTGCGCTCTGAAGGGACGGTTTATACCGGTTTTACCTTCTTCCGTAAGGTTTCGCAGGCGCTGGCAGGTTTCTTCCCGGGGTGGATGCTGACCCAAATCGGCTATGTACCCAACGTGGTGCAATCGGCGGGAACGGTCGAGGGGTTACGGCAGCTCATCTTTATTTATCCGTGTGCACTGGCAGTCGTCACCATTATTGCGATGGGCTGTTTCTACGATCTCAACGAAAAGATGTACATCCGTATCGTTGGCGAAATCGAAGCCCGCAAACGCGCCATTGCAGAGTGAAAATGAATGGCAACTTGCGGGACTTCACGAGGATTGATTATGTCTGACCATGATCCACTAACCCTGAAACTGAGTTTGCGAGAAAAACTGGCCTACGGCGTGGGTGATATTGGCTCCAATCTCATGCTGAGCGTCGGCACATTATATCTGCTGAAATTTTATACTGATGAATTGGGAATGCCCGCCTGGTACGGTGGAATTATCTTTCTGGTGGCAAAATTCTTTACCGCATTCACCGACATGCTCACCGGATTCCTGCTTGATTCACGCAGAAATATTGGACCAATGGGAAAATTCCGCCCCTTTATCCTGTATGCGGCAATCCCTTCAGCGATCATTGCGACGGTACAATTTATTACCACGACATTTAGTCTGCCAATCAAAACAGCTCTCGCGACGGGTTTGTTTATGTTATTTGGCCTGTTCTATAGTCTGATGAATTGCTCCTATGGCGCGATGATCCCGGCGATGACTAAAAACTCAAACGAGCGAGCGCAACTCGCTGCTTTTCGGCAGGGAGGCGCGACCATAGGTTTATTAGTTTGCACGGTGGCATTTATTCCTCTGCAAGCGCTCTTTTCCTCTTCAGCCTTCGGTTATGCTTGTGCCGCCTTCATTTTTTCTGCCTGCGGATTCGGGTTCATGATGCTGTGCTTTAAAGGCGTTAAGGAACATTACCGGGCAACGGTTTCAACAGAACATAAGATGGGTATCTTTAAATCATTCTTCGCTATTTTTCATAATCCGCCACTGCTCGTGCTCTGTATCGCGAACTTATGCACGCTGGCCGCATTTAATATCAAATTAGCCATTCAGGTTTATTACACACAATATGTCCTGAACGATCCGCATCTATTATCATGGATGGGATTCTTCAGCATGGGATGTGTGTTGATTGGCGTCATTCTTGTCCCCTGGACGGTTAAATGCTTCGGTAAAAAGCAGGTGTACTTAGCCGGCATGATGTTATGGGCGCTTGGCGATATCTTGAATTATTTCTGGGGTAACAGTTCCTTCACCTTTATCACCTTCTCCTGTATTGCCTTCTTCGGCACCGCCTTCGTCAATAGCCTGAACTGGGCGCTGGTACCGGATACCGTAGATTACGGCGAATGGAAAACGGGGATTCGCGCGGAAGGTACCGTCTACACGGGATATACCTTTTCGCGGAAGATTTCTGCCGCGCTGGCGGGGTTTCTGCCCGGTATTATGTTGACCCAGATTGGCTATGTGCCAAACATCGCGCAAAGCGATACCACTCTACAGGGATTACGTCAGTTAATATTTCTCTGGCCCTGTGGTCTGGCGATTATAGCCGCATTGACCATGGGTTTCTTTTATAAACTCAACGAAGCGCGTTTCGCCTTTATTATCGAGGAAATTAATCAACGAAAAAAGAATAACAATATTCCGGATGTAACCAATAACAATAAAAACATCGCTACTGTAAATCTATAAATAAACCTTGCCGCTATTTCCATCCTGATGGATGGCGGCATCCCTACGCTTAAAAAATGGATTTATGATGAAAACATTAAACTCAATCATTCTGTTATCTTCAGTGATATCAACCTCTGTTTTTGCCGGTGCTTATGTCGAAAACCGGGAAGCTTATAATCTGGCCTCTGACCAGCAAGAGATCATGTTACGCGTTGGCTATAACTTCGATATGGGAGCAGGCATTATGCTCACCAACACCTACACGCTCCAGCGCGAAGACGAGTTAAAGCACGGCTATAACGAGATCGAGGGTTGGTACCCGTTATTCAAACCCACGGATAAATTAACGATCCAACCCGGCGGGTTGATTACCGACAAGAGCATAGGTTCCAGCGGCGCGGTCTACCTGGACGTCAATTACAAGTTTACACCGTGGTTTAACCTGACCGTGCGTAACCGCTATAACCATAATAATTACAGCTCGGTTGATTTAAACGGGGAGCGGGATAATAACGATACCTATGAGATCGGCAACTATTGGAACTTTATTATTACCGATAAGTTTTCGTATACCTTTGAACCCCACTATTTTATGCGGGTGAATGATTTTAATAGCAGCAATGGCAAGGATCATCACTGGGAAATTACCAATACCTTCCGTTATCGGATCAACCAGAACTGGTTACCCTACTTCGAACTGCGCTGGCTGGACCGTAACGTGGAACCCTATCACCGCGAACAAAACCAGATTCGCGTTGGGATGAAATATTTCTTTTAATTACATTGAGGTAAAAAAAAGCCGCTGATATCAGCGGCTTTTTCATCACAAGATTATGAATTAATCTTCTTTCGGACCACGGTTCGCGCGGCGGCGATCGTTTTCCGTCAGGTGACGTTTACGAATACGGATGGACTGCGGAGTCACTTCTACCAGTTCGTCGTCATCGATGAACTCCAGCGCTTGCTCCAGGGTCATCTTAACCGGCGGAACCAGAACCGTGGCTTCGTCAGTACCGGAAGCACGCATGTTGGTCAGTTTCTTACCGGTCAGGCAGTTTACGGTCAGGTCGTTAGAACGACTGTGAATACCGATGATCTGGCCTTCGTACACTTCTGCACCGTGACCCAGGAACAGCTTACCGCGATCCTGCAGGCTGAACAGCGCAAACGCGACGGCTTTACCCTGACCGTTAGAGATCAGTACACCGTTCTGACGCTGACCCACTTCACCCGGACGTACGTCGTCATAGTGGCTGAAAGTGGAGTACAGCAGACCCGTACCGGAGGTCATGGTCATGAATTCTGAACGGAAGCCAATCAGACCACGGCTTGGGATCACGTAGTCGAGACGTACGCGGCCTTTGCCATCTGGATTCATGTTTTTCAGGTCGCCTTTACGCT
>OCAE01000907.1_pt1 | contig 15626 bp, 10 predicted proteins | sample 1495581 | NCBI WGS metagenome assembly OCAE01 (sample SAMEA2580278, study PRJEB22360) | human gut metagenome | biome: human gut; feature: human-associated habitat; material: faeces | place: Denmark | collected 2008/2010 | reverse complement strand
CGCAACTGACGGGCGCCGGCCCTGGCCCGCCAGCCGCTGCCACGGATGGAGTATCCGGCGGCGGAAATGCCGTGCCGACAACAGCAGCAGCAAAATCATCAGTGCGATAAAAACCAGCTGAATAGCCGCCACCAGCCGGATAGTGGATTCGGTCTGATGGTCAATGGCAGATACCAGACTGTCAATCTGACCGACAAACGCGGCCACCGGGGCACGGGCCTCTTCCGGCTGTTTTGCCGCTTCCAGTGCCGGGCGCAGCTTCTGCCGCCAGGTCTGCTCAATAGCCAGAAACTGCTGTTTTATTTTTGCAGGACTCACTGCTTTCATACCGGAAAGCAGTGTTAAATCCGATTCAAAATCATTGAGATATTGCTGTGAATGCCCGCTCAGCGGGATTTCAGATAAGAAACGGTAGCTCTGCATCCGCAATGTACCGGATTTATTAATCGCATGTGCATTGCCCTGCACACTTTCGGTGATCTGATTGGTCAGCCCCATGCCGATCACCGCAAAGACGGTAAGCAGCACCATAAAACCGGTGATTTGAGTGAGAATGGATGTATGTTTCAGCATGCACTGATGCTCCTCTGAACGGACCGGTTATTCTCTCCGATTTCACTAAAAAAACACTTACCACTAAAGTAGTACCACCTAAAACCTTGAGGGATTAGCCTTTATAAACCACACTAATAATACTGATACTAACTTTTTGATTTTACGTATTTTCATCAGATTAACAACCGTACCTCTAAAGTAGAATGACGGTTTTGCGCTTAAAAATCAATCGGTTCACCCTTTGATTAAGATCAGTATCAGTACCTTATAACCCACGTAAAACGCCTTTAATTTCAGCATAATTTTGAGGTGTATTATGGCTCAGATATCCAAAGGCAAGGCAGCCGCGGGCGTCATTACCGACTGGCGTCCGGAAGAGGAAAAATTCTGGGCAGAGAGCGGGCACCGGGTTGCATCACGCAATCTGTGGATCTCCGTTCCCTGCCTGTTACTGGCATTCTGTGTGTGGATGCTGTTCAGCGCCGTTGCGGTCAATCTCCCGAAAGTCGGCTTTAACTTTACCACCGATCAGCTGTTTATGCTGACTGCGCTGCCTTCCGTTTCCGGGGCTCTCCTGCGGGTTCCTTACTCCTTCGTGATCCCGATTTTCGGCGGCCGCCGCTGGACTGCGTTCAGTACCCTGATCCTGATTGTGCCGTGTGTGTGGCTCGGGTTTGCAGTACAGAATCCGTCAACACCGTATGCGGTGTTTGTGATTATCGCCCTGCTGTGCGGCTTTGCCGGGGCAAACTTTGCCTCCAGTATGGGGAATATCAGCTTCTTCTTCCCGAAAGCGAAACAGGGCGGAGCACTGGGTATCAACGGCGGGCTGGGTAACCTCGGCGTGAGTGTGATGCAGCTGGTCGCACCGTTTATTGTGACGTTCGGGGTGTTCAGTTTTATGGGCGGCAGCGGCGTCACGCAGCCGGACGGCTCTGAGCTGTGGTTACAGAATGCCGCGTGGATCTGGGTGCCGTTCCTGCTGTTGTTTACCGCCGCTGCCTGGCTGGGGATGAACGACCTCTCTGCCAACAAAGCCTCGTTAAAAGAGCAGTTACCGGTTCTGAAACGCAAACATCTGTGGATCCTGAGCTTCCTCTATCTCTCCACGTTCGGATCGTTTATCGGATTTTCCGCCGGGTTTGCCATGCTGTCGAAAACCCAGTTCCCGGATATCGTTATCCTGAAATTTGCCTTCTTCGGCCCGTTACTGGGTGCGCTGGCCCGTCCGCTGGGCGGCTTCCTCTCCGATAAATTCGGCGGTATCCGCGTGACCTTTATTAACTTTGTGGTCATGGCAGTTTTCGCCTTCCTGCTGTTCTTCACACTGCCGGGCAAAAATGATGCCGGTTCATTTGCCGCCTTCTTCGGCGTGTTTATGGTGCTGTTTTTCACGGCCGGTCTCGGCAGCGGCTCCACATTCCAGATGATTGCGGTGGTGTTCCGCAAAATCACGACTGACCGCGTGCTGGCACAGGGCGGAACCGAAAAAGAAGCTCAGCATGAAGCCATCACCGAAAGTGCTGCGGCACTCGGTTTTATCTCTGCCATCGGCGCTATCGGCGGGTTCTTTATCCCGAATGCCTTTGGTATTTCACTGACACTGCCCGGCTCGCCTGCCGGTGCAATGAAAGTGTTCGTTGTCTTTTATGTGGTCTGCATTCTGACCACATGGCTGGTATACGGCCGTAAAAAATAATTAATTCAATTCTGATAATCAGAGCAATGTGAGCGCCCGGCGCTTATCGGGGGATTACCGAATGAGCAAGTTTTTAGACAGATTCCGTTATTTTAAGCAGCGCGGAGAAACCTTCTCCGGCGACCACGGACAAGAGCTGAACGTCAACCGCGACTGGGAAGATGGTTACCGCAGCCGCTGGCAGCATGACAAAGTTGTCCGTTCCACCCACGGCGTGAACTGTACCGGTTCATGCAGCTGGAAAATCTACGTAAAAAACGGGCTGGTGACCTGGGAGACGCAGCAGACGGACTACCCGCGTACCCGTCCTGACCTGCCGGATCATGAGCCGCGCGGTTGTCCGCGCGGTGCCAGCTATTCCTGGTATCTGTACAGCGCAAACCGCGTGAAGTACCCGATGGTGCGCAAACGCCTGATCAAACTGTGGCGTGAGGCCAAAGTGCAGCACGCGGATCCGGTCGATGCGTGGGCATCCATTATTAATGATGAGGCAAAAGCCAAAAGCTACAAACAGGCACGCGGACGCGGCGGGTTTGATCCGGCAGACGGGCGGGAGGTGAATGAAATGTTTGCGCCAGCCAATATTGTGACTGCCAAACAGTTCGGCCCTGACCGTATTATCGGCTTCTCGCCGATCCCGGCGATGTCGATGGTCTCCTATGCCTCCGGTGCCCGTTATTTATCCCTGATCGGCGGTGCCTGCCTGAGTTTCTATGACTGGTACTGCGACTTACCGCCAGCCTCCCCGCAAACCTGGGGTGAGCAGACTGACGTGCCGGAATCCGCAGACTGGTATAACTCCTCTTATCTGATCGCCTGGGGTTCCAACGTCCCGCAGACCCGTACTCCGGATGCGCACTTCTTCACCGAAGTCCGTTATAAAGGGACCAAAACGGTCGCGATCACGCCCGATTATGCTGAAATCGCTAAACTGTGCGACCAGTGGCTGAACCCGAAACAGGGCACAGACAGCGCCGTTGCACTGGCGATGGGCCATGTGATCCTCAATGAGTTCCACGCGAAGCGTCAGGCGGAATACTTCACCAATTATGTCCGCACTTACAGCGACATGCCGATGCTGGTGATGCTGGAGCCGCGTGCGGAAGGCGGTTATGTGCCGGGCCGTATGCTGCGGGCGTCAGATCTGGTGGATTCACTTGGTGAGAAAGAGAATGCCGAGTGGAAAACCATCGCCATTGATGAAAACAGCCAGCAGTTAGTGGCACCGCAGGGCTCTATCGGGTTCCGCTGGGACAAATCCCGCAAATGGAACCTGGAGCCGCGTGACGGCAAAAACGGTGATGAGATCACCATGCAGCTGAGTCTGCTGGATAAGCACGATGACGTTGCTGATGTCGCTTTCCCGTATTTCGGCGGCATTGAAAATGAATTCTTTGAAGGTGTGGCACTGGATGAAGTGCTGATGCACAAACTGCCGGTGAAAGTAGTACGTCTGGCAGACGGCAGTGACGTCCGTGTGGCAAGTGTCTTTGATTTAACCCTCGCCAACTACGGTATCGATCGCGGTCTGAATGATGTGAACTGCGCGTCGGATTACAGCGAAATCAAGGCCTATACCCCGGCCTGGGCAGAAAAAGTGACCGGCGTCAGTCAGCATCACATCTCCCGTATTGCCCGTGAGTTTGCCGATAACGCCGAGAAAACCCACGGCCGTTCAATGGTGATTGTCGGTGCCGGAATCAACCACTGGTATCACATGGATATGACCTACCGCGGCATCATCAATATGCTGGTGTTCTGCGGCTGTGTCGGTCAGAGCGGCGGCGGCTGGTCACACTATGTGGGTCAGGAAAAACTGCGTCCGCAGACCGGCTGGTTACCGCTGGCGTTCGGGCTGGACTGGTCACGTCCGCCGCGCCATATGAACAGCACCTCGTTCTTCTATAACCACTCCAGCCAGTGGCGTTATGAAACTGTTCAGCCGCAGGAGCTTCTCTCCCCGCTGGCGGACAAATCCCGCTTCAGCGGCAGTCTGCTGGACTTCAACATCCGCGCTGAGCGCATGGGCTGGCTGCCGTCCGCACCGCAGCTGAACGTGAACCCGCTGACAATCGCGGAGAGAGCAAAAGAAGCCGGTCAGGATCCGCAGGCTTACACCGCAGAAGCGCTGAAGAGCGGTGCAATTCGCTTTGCGGCGGAACAGCCGGACAATCCGCAGAACTTCCCGCGTAACCTGTTTATCTGGCGTTCCAACCTGCTCGGCTCCGCCGGTAAAGGCCATGAGTATCTGCTGAAATACCTGCTCGGCACCGAAAACGGTCTGCTGGGTAAAGATCTCGGCGAACAGGGCAGCGTAAAACCGGAAGAAGCGGAGTGGGTGGATAATGCCCCGGAAGGGAAAGTGGATCTGGTGGTGACACTCGATTTCCGCATGTCCAGCACCTGTCTGTTCTCGGATATCGTGCTGCCGACGGCCACCTGGTATGAAAAAGATGATATGAACACCTCGGATATGCATCCGTTCATTCATCCGCTGACCGCTGCGGTCGATCCGGCCTGGGAATCCAAAACCGACTGGGAAATCTACAAAGGGATCGCCAAATCCTTCTCTGAACTCTGCCCGGGCCATTTGGGTAAAGAGACCGATATTGTCACCCTGCCAATCCAGCATGACTCCGCTGCCGAAATCGCGCAGCCGTTTGATGTGAAGGACTGGAAAAAAGGCGAATGTGACCTGATCCCCGGGAAAACCGCACCGCACCTGATGGTGGTGGAGCGCGATTATCCGAATACCTACGCCCGCTTTACCTCGCTGGGGCCGCTGCTGGATAAACTTGGCAACGGCGGCAAAGGTATCAGCTGGAATACGCAGGAAGAAGTCGATTTCCTGAAAAAACTCAACCGCACCCGCACTGAGGGCGCAGCGGAAGGTCGTCCGGCGATTGAAACCGCGATTGATGCGGCAGAAGTCGTGCTGTCACTGGCACCGGAAACCAACGGCCATGTGGCAGTGAAAGCCTGGGATGCGCTCGGTAAGGTGACGGGGCGCGACCACACACATCTCGCTATCCATAAAGAAGATGAAAAAATCCGCTTCCGCGACATCGTGGCGCAGCCGCGTAAAATTATCTCCAGCCCGACCTGGTCCGGCCTGGAAGATGAGCATGTCTCTTATAACGCGGGTTACACCAACGTTCACGAGATGATCCCGTGGCGCACCCTGAGCGGTCGTCAGCAGTTGTATCAGGATCATGAATGGATGCGTGCATTCGGTGAGGCCCTGGTGGTGTACCGTCCGCCGGTGGATACCCGTGCGGCACAGCCGCTGCTGGGCGCGAAACCGAACGGCTATCCGGAGAAAGCCCTGAACTTCCTGACCCCGCACCAGAAATGGGGTATTCACTCCACCTACAGTGATAACCAGCTGATGCTGACCCTCGGCCGTGGTGGTCCGGTGGTGTGGCTGAGTGAAGACGATGCCCGTTCGCTGGGTATTGAGGATAACGACTGGATCGAAGCCTTCAACAGCAACGGCGCACTGACCGCCCGTGCGATTGTCAGCCAGCGTATCCCGGACGGCATGATCTTTATGTATCACGCCCAGGAGCGTCAGATTAACCTGCCGGGCTCGGAAGTGACCGGTATGCGCGGCGGTATTCATAACTCCGTCACCCGTGTCTGCCCGAAACCGACCCATATGATCGGCGGCTACAGCCACCTGGCATACAGCTTTAACTATTACGGCACTGTCGGCTCCAACCGCGACGAGTTTGTAGTGGTCCGCAAAATGAAAAATGTGGACTGGCTCGACGGTGAGCAGGATGGTTATCAACAGACCCTGAGCGGGCAGGAGAAAGCATAATGAAGATACGTTCCCAAGTCGGCATGGTATTGAACCTGGATAAATGTATCGGTTGCCATACCTGCTCTGTCACCTGTAAAAACGTCTGGACCAGCCGCGAAGGTGTGGAATACGCGTGGTTCAATAACGTCGAAACCAAACCCGGACTGGGCTACCCGCATAACTGGGAAGACCAGGAAAAATGGAAAGGCGGCTGGATCAAAAATATCCGCGGCAAACTGGTTCCCCGTATGGGTAACAAAATCGGCCTGCTGTCAAAAATCTTCGCCAACCCTGACCAGCCGGAGCTGGATGATTATTATGAGCCGTTCACTTACGACTATGATCATCTGAAAAACGCCCCGGAAGGCAATCTGCCGACCGCCCGTCCGCGCTCTCTGATCACCGGTCAGCGCATGACAAAAATTGAGAACGGCCCGAACTGGGAAGATGACCTCGGCGGTGAGTTCAGCCGCCGCAGCGCGGACAAAAACTTCGCCGATATGCAGAAAGAGATGTACGGCCAGTTTGAGCAGACTTTTATGATGTATCTGCCGCGTCTGTGCGAACACTGTCTGAACCCGGCCTGCGTCGCGACCTGTCCGAGCGGTGCAATCTACAAACGTGCGGAAGACGGTATCGTACTTATCGATCAGGACAAATGCCGCGGCTGGCGTATGTGCCTGACCGGCTGCCCGTACAAAAAAATCTACTTCAACTGGAAAAGCGGCAAATCCGAGAAATGTATTTTCTGCTATCCGCGTATCGAAGCCGGTCAGCCGACCGTCTGTTCGGAAACCTGCGTGGGCCGTATCCGTTACCTCGGTGTGCTGCTCTATGATGCGGATCGCATTGAAGAAGCGGCAAGCGCGGATAACGAAAAAGATCTGTATGAGCGTCAGCTCGGGATCTTCCTCGACCCGAACGACCCGGACGTGATCCGCCAGGCACAGAAAGACGGCATTCCGCTGAGTGTGATTGACGCGGCACAGAAATCGCCGGTCTACAAAATGGCGATGGAGTGGAAACTCGCTCTGCCGCTGCACCCGGAATACCGCACCCTGCCGATGGTCTGGTATGTGCCGCCTCTGTCACCGATTCAGTCTGTCAGCGATGCGGGTATGCTGCCGCACAATGGCGTACTGCCGGATGTGGAAAGTCTGCGTATCCCGGTTCAGTATCTCGCCAACCTGCTGACCGCCGGGGATACCGCGCCGGTACTGCGTGCCCTGAAACGGATGCTGGCTATGCGTCACTACAAACGCGCGGAAACCGTGGATAAAACCCGCGATATCAGTGCGCTGGAAGAAGTGGGTCTGACAGAAGCCCAGGCACAGGAAATGTACCGCTATCTGGCTATCGCCAATTATGAGGATCGCTTTGTGATCCCGTCATCACACCGCGAACTGGCCCGTGAGGCATTTCCTGAGCGTAACGGCTGCGGATTCAGCTTCGGTGACGGCTGTCACGGCAGCGATACCAAATTTAATCTGTTTAACAGCCGTCGCATCGATGCCATTGATATCACGCAGAAAACACCGGCAGATGCGCCAATCTCAGAGAGGCATTCATCATGATCAGCTTAAAAATCATCGGCTGCCTGCTGGATTACCCGAGTGAGGAGCTGTGGGCACACCGCGACGAACTGATTGCAGAGATTGAACAGGCGCACGAACTGCGCCTGACTCAGGCTGCCGCACTGATGTACTTCGTCGCTGAACTGACCTCAGAGCCGCTGCTCGACAGCCAGGCGCGCTACAGTGAATTGTTTGATCGCGGCAGAGCCACCTCTCTGCTGCTGTTTGAACACGTGTATGGTGAATCGCGCGATCGCGGCCAGGCAATGGTGTCTCTGCTGGAGCAGTATGAGCAGGCCGGGATCACCCTCAGCAGCCGCGAACTGCCGGATTATCTGCCGGTTTATCTGGAATACCTCTCTGTTATGCCGCCGGAACAGGCTTGTCAGGGACTGAAAGATATCGCGCCGATCCTCGCTCTGCTCGGTGAGCGGCTCCGTCAGCGCGAAAGTCATTACCATGAACTGTTCAGCCTGCTGCTGGCAATGGCGGACAGTGACCTGACACTCAGCGCACTGACCCGTCAGGTGGACGGTGAAGCCCGTGATGACACCCCGGCTGCACTGGATGCGGTCTGGGAAGAAGAACAGGTGACATTCCTGGCCGATAAAGGCTGTGACAATTCTGTTCTGACACAGCATGAGCGTCGTTTTTCACAGAGTGTTGCCCCGAATTACATTCAGGTGGGTGACGCGCCGGTTTCCCCTGCGGCGAAAGGAGTAACTCCATGAATTTCCTGAATACGTTTTTCTTTGATATCTACCCGTATATCGCAGGCGCGGTGTTTATCATCGGCAGCTGGCTGCGCTATGACTACGGACAATACACCTGGCGTGCCGGTTCCAGTCAGATGCTGGATAAAAAAGGGATGCGTCTGGCCTCCAACCTGTTCCATGTCGGGATCATTGGTATTTTCTTCGGGCATTTCGTCGGCATGCTGACCCCGCACTGGATGTATGAGCCGTTTATCACTGTGGCGCAGAAACAGATGCTGGCGATGGTGGCGGGCGGCGCGTGCGGGGTGATGACGCTGATCGGCGGCGGTCTGCTGCTCAAACGCCGTCTGACCAATCCGCGCGTCCGTGCGACCTCCTCAGCAGGCGATATCCTGATCCTCACCCTGCTGGTGATTCAGGTGATTCTGGGACTGGGCACCATTCCGTTCTCCGCGCAGCACACCGACGGCAGCGAGATGATGAAACTGGTCGGCTGGGCGCAGTCTGTCGTGACATTTCAGGGGGGCGCATCAGAACATCTGGAAGGGGTTGCCTTTATCTTCCGCATGCACCTGGTGCTGGGTATGACGCTGTTCCTGATCTTCCCGTTCTGCCGCCTGGTACATATCTGGAGTGCGCCGGTCGAATATATTACGCGCCGCTACCAGTTAGTGCGTAACCGTCATTAATTAACAACAACAGTCTCATCCTTTAAATGCACAGTTTTGGGTGGCTCCGGTCACCCCTTTTTTTATCACCGTGTGATCCTTTCAAAAAAAGTTGAAACAGATAACTGCCTCAGAGGCAAAACAGCCGGTTTCCCTGCCGCTGTAACGTGTCACTAACATTTCCGGCACCTCCACCCTTACTTGAAATCACTTATAAATCAATCAAATAAACCATAATCAGCAGAAACACACTGTTTTATCCCGGTTGTGATGTTCATATTTGCTATTTTTCACTGCTTTTTTGTTATTAAAATGATTTTGTAATCATTAAAAAATAGTTGAATTTAATGTTGACCTGCATCACAAAACTGGTATCATACCCCCATCGAAGCAAAACACGCTTACTAACCTAATTCACAAGCAGGAGTTCATTATGAAAAGTATCAAAACTTTCTTCTCTAATCTGACCCGTGCTGCTGCTATCATTGCAAAATACAGCAAAGCATTCTGATTTATCAGACAGATTTAAGAAAAGCGCCCTCAGGGCGCTTTTTTATTGCCTGCGATCCGGCTTTCAACAAAAGTTGAAGCGACTGACCGGAACAGAGGCATAACCTCTGCTTTTTCTGCTGCCGTAACCTGCCGCTAACATTTTAAATATTTTTTCACCGATTAAAAAATCCTGACAAATCAATTCAGTAAAACACCACCAGCAGAAACACACTGTTTTATCCCGGTTGTGATGTTCACATTTGCTATTTTTCACTGCTTTTTTGTTATTAAAATGATTTTATAATCATTAAAAAATAATTGAATTTAATGTTGACCCACATCACAAAACTGGTATCATACCCCCATCGAAGCAAAACACGCTTACTAACCTAATTCACAAGCAGGAGTTCATTATGAAAAGTATCAAAACTTTCTTCTCTAATCTGACCCGTGCTGCTGCTATCATTGCAAAATACAGCAAAGCATTCTGATTTATCAGACAGATACAAAAAAAGCGCCTTTAAGGCGCTTTTTTTATGTCCGCAGTTTTTTCACCAGATAATCAATCAACACCATCATATGCGGCGGCTGATAACGCGATGGCGGATAAAGCAGCCAGGCATCCCCGCTGTAACGGGTTTTAAAGGTCCAGTCAGGCAGAACCTGAACAATCTCCCCGCTTTCCAGCGATTTACGCGCTGTAAACACCGGCAGTCCGCCAATCCCGAGATGTGATTTCACCCCGCCGAGCCGCACGCCGCTGTGGTTTGATGAATAACGCCCGTGTACATTCACAGACACCACTTTATTCCCCTGCTGAAAACGCCAGCGGGTATCTGCCGCTTCCTCACTGAGAAACAGGCAGCTGTGATCCTTCAGTTCCTGCGGATGAGACGGAGCGCCATGTTCCGCCAGGTATTGCGGCGTGGCACATAAAATATGGCTGACCGTAAACAGCCGCTTGCCGATAAGTCCCGGCGGCGGTTCATTGGTAATACGGATGGCAAGATCGATTTCCTCATCAATCAGATCCATATAGCGATCTTCCAGGCGCAGCATCACATTCACACCGGAATGCATTGCGAGGAATTCATTGATAAGCGGATGCACCATAAAGTAACCCAGTGCTTTTGGTGCCCCCAGACGCACCAGCCCGGACGGTATTTCACTGAACTGCCCGCTGGCACTCATCACCGCCCCCGCAGAGTTGACCAGCGCCCGGCAGTGCTGATATACCGCCTTGCCACTCTCATTCAGGCGCAGCTTGCGGGTCGTACGCTGCAATAACCGGGTATTCAGGGCGCGCTCCAGCCGCGAGACCGCACGGCTGATCGCAGACGGGGTAGCGCCCAGTTGCCGGGCCGCTTCCGAAAAACTGCCGGTTTCCACCACTTTGGCAAATACCGCCATTTCTTCGAGTAATGCGAGGGTTTCATTTGTGATCACAGGGAATAAATCCTTTGCATTTTTGCCGTATTATCATATGACAGTGCCTGCAATACAATGTCAGACAACACGACACAATAATAATGAGGCACACATCACCATGACAGAAAAATGCTACCTGACCAGCCGCGCCTTACAAGGCACCGCCACTGTCCTGGAATGCCGTCCGGCAGAGGACGGGCGCTATGCGGTTATCCTCGATAAAACCCTGTTCCATCCGCAGGGTGGCGGACAACCGGGTGACACCGGCACGCTCGGTGATGCTACTGTTATTCACACCGCTTTTATGCCGGAAGGTATCATTCATTATACCGATATCCCGGTTGCTCCCGGTGAAGTTCAGATGAATGTCGATGCGGAGAAACGTCAGCTGCACTCGCGGCTGCATACCGGCGGACACCTGCTTTCTCATGTGATGGAAACGTTCGGCTGGAAACCGACCAAAGGACATCACTGGCCGGATGAAGGGCGGATCCAATATATCCCTGCCGGTTCCCCGGTGATCGTGGATCCGGAAGATGTCCGCCGTCACTGTCAGGCGCTGATCGACGCGGATCACCACTGCCATCACTATCAGGATGAAGACGGTATGTTTCAGATCCGGTTTGCGGATTTTGAGCCTTACTCTTGCGGCGGCACGCATGTGCAGTCACTCGGTGAAATCGGCACACTGGTGCTGAAATCCGTGAAAACCAAAAAGGGCGTTCTGTCCGTTCAATACGACGTCGTCTGACGGAACCTGTCGTTCTGCGGCGGCACCCCCGCCGCCCCTGTTAATCTGCTGAGGTTATGATGAATCTGTTAAACCAGAGTGAATTTCTGGCGCTTGCGCTCGTTCATTTTTTCATTGTTGTCTCGCCGGGGCCGGATTTTGCCGTGACGCTGCGCCAGAGTATTTATCACGGACGCAAAGCCGGACTGATGACGGCGCTCGGCATCGGTGCCGGAATTTCTGTGCATGTGGTGTACACACTGGCTGGTGTGACAGCCCTGATGCAGGCCACGCCGTGGCTGATGGATACCGCAAAATATATTGGTGCCGCGTATCTTATCTGGCTGGGAATTCAGTTTCTGCGCAGCAAAGGCGCAAGTGCCGCTATCACCCCGGAGAGCCCGGATACCCGACCGGTACAAACAGCCGGAAAGGCATTTTGGATGGGATTTCTGACCAACGCCACCAATCCGAAAGCCATGCTGTTTTTCCTGGCCATGTTCACCACGCTGGTCAGTCCGTCCACGCCGGTGACGGTCAAACTGTTCTACGGCGTGTGGATGTGCGGCGTGAATGCGGCCTGGTTTATGGTCGTTTCCGTTCTGTTCTCACACCAGCGTATCCGTGAGCGGTTTCTCGCGCACAGCCGGTTGTTCGACAATGTGATCGGCACTGTTCTGCTGCTGTTTGCCGGACGGCTTTTGCTGACGGTCTGATTTTTGGTAATTAATGCTGCCTTTTGCAGTTATCGCCAAATTCATTGCCACGTTAATAGTTTGATATGGTAATGTTTAAGGACGTTAATAAATACGTGCAGTTAAGTTCGCATGTATTTACGCCTTGTTGTACCGATGAGGCCGTCCCGGCACTCATCAGTCACCCGGACAGAACGGAGAAGATAATGATTAAACTGAAAGATATAGAACAGGCTCTGCGTCCTCAGCCATCCTACAAAATGCTGATTAACGGCCAGTGGGTCGAAAGCAGTGATCACGCCAAAAGCCAGACATTTAACCCCGCAACCGGTGAATTACTGGCAGATTATCCGGCCGGTACCGCGCAGGATGTCAACACTGCGGTTGCTGCCGCCAAAAAGACCTTTGAAACCTGGCGCCATACCTCCCCTGCTGAGCGTCAACAGCTGCTACTGAAAATTGCCGACCGGCTGGAAGCCGAAAAAGAGCGCTTCGCCACTCTGGAATCCCTCGATAACGGTAAGCCGTATAATGAAGCCATTTCCATCGATTTACCGGCCGCAATTGATCATTTCCGCTACTTTGCAGGGGCTATCCGCGCCCATTCCGACCAGGCCGATGTGCTGGATGAAAACACCCTGAGTCTGGTGATCCGTGAGCCGCTCGGCGTTGTCGGTCAGATTATCCCGTGGAACTTCCCGCTGCTGATGGCTGCCTGGAAACTGGCACCGGTCATTGCTGCCGGGGATACCGTGGTGATCAACCCGGCCAGCCTTACCCCGCTGACCCTGCTGGAACTGGGCCGTATTCTGAATGATGTGCTGCCTGCCGGGGTGATTAACATTGTCACCGGTCGCGGCTCTGTGGTCGGCCAGGCGATTCTTGACCATCCGGATGTGGATAAAGTGGCGTTCACCGGCTCCACCAGCGTGGGTTACACTGTTGCTGCCGCTGCCGCGAAAAAACTGATCCCGGCCACTCTGGAGCTGGGCGGGAAATCCGCCAATATCGTGTTCCCGGATGCCAATATGGAAAAAGCCGTCAAATATGCGGCTATCGCGATCCTGATGAATCAGGGTCAGGCCTGTGAATCCGGTTCACGCCTGTTCCTGCATAAAGATATTCACGATGAATTCCTGAAAAAACTGAAAGCCCGTTTTGAATCTGTCAACGTCGGTGATCCGATGGCGAAAGATACCCAGATGGGCAGCCAGGTCAGTCAGGGACAACTCGATACCATCCTCAGCTATGTGGAACTGGCGAAAAAAGAGGGTGCCACCATCCTCACCGGCGGTGAGCGTCTGACCCGTGACGGGCTGGATGCCGGGTTCTTTATGAAGCCGACAATTATCACCCATGTCACCAACCAGATGCGGGTTGCCCGCGAAGAAATTTTCGGGCCGGTACTGGTGGTGATCCCGTTCAGTGATGAGGATGAGGTTGTCGCGATGGCCAATGATTCCGAGTACGGGCTGGGTGGTGCAGTCTGGACACAGGATATCAACCGCGCACTGCGTGTGGCGAAAGCGGTCAGAACCGGTCGTATGTGGGTGAATACCTACCATGAGCTGCCGGCACATGCCCCGTTCGGCGGTTATAAAAACTCCGGGCTGGGACGGGAAACCCATAAAATGATGCTGGATGCCTATACCGAAGTGAAAAACATCTATATCAGCACCAAAGAGTCATAATTAATTATCATGCAAATGCCCGGCAACGCCGGGCATTTTTTTTACTTATTTATTACTTTTCACTTCCGATGGCGGGTTTTTCCCGGCAGATCGCGCAATACTGTACATCCGCTGCATCATCATCTGATCCGCTGTTTCCGCCACAATAATCACATAGCGTCGCTCTTTCTGGTCATAACGGAAATAGGTGCACTCCGGCTTGCCCCAGCGGTTGTAGTAAACCGCACCATTATCTTCCTGATAGACAATACCTTTTTGCTGATTCAGCCATTCATCAAAACGCCAGCGGTATTTCGGGACTTTAACCAGATGAATGATACCTTCCGCGTCACTGAGTGGATCCCGGAAGCGGTAAATCTCCGTATTATCATCATCGCTTTCAATATGAAGGCCGCCGATATCGCGGACATAATCGCCGCCCTCCTGCTTTTTCAGGCCGATGGCCATTGTTTCCGGCAGAGTGACGGAGATATTTTCTGTCATTCTGATGGTGTCACCGGGAACCGGCGGGAAACCGTTCTCTTTATAAAACTGACGCTGCGTCTCCAGATACGCTTCATAGGAGGCTGCTCTGACATCGGACACGGCTTTCATGCCTGCCAGTTTTTCGGAGGTGTGATCGGCACGGGAAAGCGTCATTTTCAGGGTGCAGTTAAAAAAGCCGCACGCGCCCTCTTTTTCCGTGGTCAGATAGACGGTCTGTCCGCTGTCCGGTGATGTCCAGGTGGTCTGTATATTATTCAGATCAAACGTATCGCCATGAATATCACTGTCAAAACGGTTGCCGCTGTTATCCACCGTGACTCTGCCCGGCTCAAACCAGAAGAATGTGGTATCTTTCAGGCTGACCATGGTATCGCGGATGGCGGCTTTGACATTTTTTTCCGGATCACTGTTCTCCGGTGCATTATCCGCCGGGTTATCATACGTGACGGTAATATTATCAATCACGTAATATCCGTCCGGCGCAGGCGGCGGGGCTTCCTTACATCCGGCCAGCAATGCAATCACCACAGATAAAAAAATGCCCCTTTTCATGACTCATCCTTTATTTAATCACCGGAAACCCGTCGTGATCATAGCGCAAAAAATGAGAAATCCTGACCGGAATTATCCTTAAGTGTATTTATCTGTCCGCCATGAGGTATGATAACTCCCCTGTTTGTTCCGGCCGGGGAAAGGACAATGGCCATTATCACAACACTGATCACCGGTGCCTTAACCGGGCTGATTATCAGCACCACCGGTGTCGGCGGCGGGGGGATAGTGCTGCCAATCCTGACGTATCTCTACGGCATGAATGCCCTGATGGCTGTCGCCACCGCCAATCTTCTCTCCGGGCTGATGAAAGTCGCCTCATCCTGGCTGCACTACAAACTCGGTAATATTCCGCTGCGGCGCGCCATGATTGTGCTGGGCATTATGCTGCCCGCCACCTTCGGCGCCAGTCTGCTGGTGACATGGCTTGCCTCGGTACCGGCCTGGCAGGACATCACGGAAAAGGGTATTAATCTGCTGGTCGTGGCGGCGATCCTGTTTTCATTGTGGCTGTTTATTCAGCGGATGTTTTTCC
>OCAE01000905.1_pt1 | contig 15652 bp, 12 predicted proteins | sample 1495581 | NCBI WGS metagenome assembly OCAE01 (sample SAMEA2580278, study PRJEB22360) | human gut metagenome | biome: human gut; feature: human-associated habitat; material: faeces | place: Denmark | collected 2008/2010 | reverse complement strand
CTGCTGTTCCGCGGGGTCCGCTTGCCGGTCAGCGGCTCGCCCTGACCACGCGCCCCCGGCAGTTCCAGCGGATCGAGCGAGTAACTGCGCCCGGTGGAATCAAGGAATACCACCGGCTGATTACTTTTACCCCGTGCCGCACCGAGGAACGCATCACCCGCTTTGTAGTTCATACCGGACGGGTCGATATCATGGCCTTTGGCGCTGCGCACCCAGCCCATCTGTGACAGCACAACGGTCAGCGGCTCGGACGGCAGAATATCATGGTCGCTCATGGCTTTCGCCTCTTCGCGCTCATTGAGCGGGGAGCGGCGATCGTCACCGTACTGTCTGGCGTCTTCCTCAAGCTCTTTTTTCAGCAGCGTGTTCATACGACGCTCAGAGCCGAGGATTGCCTGTAATTTATCACGCTCTTTCGCCAGCTCATCCTGCTCGCCGCGGATTTTCATCTCTTCGAGTTTGGCTAAATGGCGTAATTTCAGTTCGAGGATGGCTTCCGCCTGAGTATCGCTCAGCCCGAAGCGATCCATCAGTACCGGTTTCGGCTCATCTTCCGAACGGATGATGTCAATCACTTCATCAATGTTGAGATACGCGAGCAGCAAACCATCGAGAATATGCAGACGGCGCAGCACTTTGTCCAGCCGGTGATTCAGGCGGCGGCGCACCGTTTCGCGGCGGTAAACCAGCCACTCATTAAGGATCTCAACCAGCCCTTTAACCGCAGGACGTCCGTCCAGACCGATCATATTCAGGTTAATGCGGTAGCTTCTTTCCAGATCTGTGGTCGCAAACAGGTGAGTCATCACCTGATCAAGATCGATCCGGTTACTGCGCGGTACAACCACCAGACGGGTCGGGTTTTCGTGATCCGACTCATCGCGCAGATCTTCCACCATCGGCAGCTTTTTCGCCCGCATCTGTGCCGCTATCTGCTCCAGCACTTTCGCGCCGGAAACCTGGTGCGGCAATGCGGTGATCACCGCATTACCGTCCTCAATGGTCCACACGGCGCGCATACGCACAGAACCGCGACCGGATTTATAGATCTTACGGATATCTTCCGGTCCGGTGATGATTTCCGCTTCTGTCGGATAATCCGGGCCCGGGATAAACGCCATCACCTCTTCGAGGGACAGAGACGGCTTGTCGATCAGCGCCAGCAGGGCACCGGTTACTTCACGGGCGTTGTGCGGCGGAATATCGGTTGCCATACCGACTGCGATCCCGGTGGTACCGTTAAGCAGAATGTTCGGCAGGCGCGCCGGTAACATTTTCGGCTCCTGCATCGTGCCGTCAAAGTTCGGCACCCAGTCTGCGGTGCCGTGTCCCAGTTCACTGAGCAGCACTTCCGCATATTTTGACAGGCGCGATTCGGTATAACGCATGGCGGCGAAGGATTTCGGATCATCCGGTGCCCCCCAGTTCCCCTGTCCGTCCACCAGCGGGTAGCGGTAAGAGAACGGCTGCGCCATCAGTACCATCGCCTCATAACAGGCGCTGTCGCCGTGCGGATGGTATTTACCCAGCACGTCACCGACCGTACGGGCGGATTTTTTGTATTTGGCGGAGTTGCTTAACCCCAGTTCAGACATGGCATACACGATACGCCGCTGAACCGGTTTTAACCCGTCACCGATAAAAGGGAGTGCCCTGTCCATGATGACGTACATGGAATAGTTGAGGTAGGCATTCTCTGTAAAATTATGCAGCGCCTGGCGCTCCACACCGTCATGAGTTATTTCACTCATTCACTCTGTTCCTCTGACCTTTTGTGCCGTCACGGGGTGACATCACACATCCAATTCCACCCGATCACCCTTTTCCTGCAACCAGTTACGGCGGTCTTCCGCTCGTTTCTTGCCGAGGAGCATATCCATCACCGACATCGTTTCCTGATAGTTTTCCTCACTGATAGTGAGCTGTACCAGACGCCGGGTATTCGGATCCAGGGTCGTTTCACGCAACTGACCGGGATTCATTTCCCCCAGCCCTTTAAAACGCTGCACATTCGGTTTGCCGCGCTTGCGGCTTAATTTATCCAGAATCGCATTTTTCTCGTTTTCATCGAGGGCGTAATGCACCTCTTTGCCGAGGTCGATACGATAGAGCGGCGGCATAGCCATATAGACATGACCGGCTTTCACCAGCGCCGGGAAGTGACGCACAAACAGCGCGCACAGCAGGGTGGCGATATGCAGCCCGTCCGAGTCCGCATCCGCGAGGATACAGATTTTGCCGTAACGCAGGGTGCTTAAATCGTCGCTGTCCGGATCGATACCGATAGCCACGGAAATATCATGCACTTCCTGAGACGCCAGCACTTCATCAGACGACACTTCCCAGGTATTCAGTATCTTACCGCGCAGCGGCATGATGGCCTGGAATTCGCGGTCTCGTGCCTGTTTGGCAGAGCCGCCCGCCGAGTCCCCTTCCACCAGAAACAATTCGGTCTGATTCAGATCCTGGGATGAACAGTCCGCCAGTTTTCCCGGCAGTGCCGGGCCTGACGTCAGTTTTTTGCGCACTACTTTTTTCGCGGCCCGCAAACGGCGCTGGGCGCTGGCAATCGCCATTTCCGCCAGCTGTTCCGCAGCCTGCACATTCTGGTTGAGCCACAGACTGAAGGCATCCTTCACCACGCCGCTGACAAATGCCGCGCACTGACGTGATGACAGACGTTCTTTGGTCTGACCGGCAAACTGCGGATCCTGCATCTTCACGGAGAGCACATACGCACAGCGCTCCCAGATATCGTCGGCGGATAACTTCACGCCGCGCGGCAGAATATTACGGAATTCGCAGAACTCACGGATGCCGTCAAGCAGCCCCTGACGCAGGCCATTGGCATGAGTACCGCCCAGCGGGGTCGGGATCAGGTTGACATAGCTTTCGGTCAGCAGTTCGCCGCCTTCCGGCAGCCACAGCAGCGCCCAGTCCACCTCTTCATTGTCCCCGGCATGTTTACCGGTAAACGCCGCTTCCGGCAGGGTCACCAGGCCGTTGACATTTTCCATCAGGTAATCGGTCAGACCATCCTGATAGCACCAGCGCTGTTCGGTCTCGTTCACATTATCTTTGAAAAGGATCTCAACCCCCGGGCACAACACCGCTTTGGCTTTCAGCAGATGCACCAGCCGGGAAACAGAGAAGCGCGGACTGTCAAAAAACTGCTCATCCGGCCAGAAATGCACACTGGTACCGGTGTTGCGTTTGCCGCACTGCCCGATGACAGCCAGTTCACTGACTTTGTCACCATTTTCAAAGGCAATCTGATAAACCTGTCCGTCACGGCGGACAGTCACTTCGGTGCGTTTTGACAACGCATTGACCACGGAAATACCTACCCCGTGAAGGCCACCGGAAAACTGATAGTTTTTATTGGAGAACTTCCCCCCGGCATGCAGGCGGGTCATGATCAATTCGACCGCAGAGACTTTTTCTTCCGGGTGCATATCCACCGGCATCCCGCGCCCGTTGTCAATCACTTCAACAGACTGATCTTTATGCAAAATGACTTCGACAGATTTAGCGTGACCGGCTAAAGCTTCATCGACGCTGTTGTCGATAACTTCCTGAGCAAGGTGATTTGGCCGCATCGTGTCCGTGTACATACCCGGACGGCGGCGGACAGGCTCCAAACCACTGAGGACTTCAATATCCTCTGCGTTATAAGATGATTGCGTCATGTTGGATTATCGGTTTTTCGCTAAAAAATAAACAAAATACGTGAATGATACTGGCGATAATACCAGTCCCGGATAAATTTAAATACGATTTTTCATTAATGGCCGAGGCCGAGGAACTCAATTATCTGCGGAAAATAGCGCTGAAATCCGGTAAATGCGTGGTTTCCGCCGGATTCAATCGTCTGTTTGCATGCCACCAGATGGGTGACCGCCTGACGGTAATCCAGCACTTCATCGCCGGTCTGCTGCAATAACCAGATCAAATCCGGTGATTCAACGGGATCGGCAAAGATCGCCCGTAAATCCTGCATATGGTGCGGTTCGAGGGTATAACGCTCGCCGGTATAGGGGTTTTCATTCTCCCCGAGATAGTCCTGAAGCAGCTCAAACGGATACACCGCCGGATTGACCACCACAGCAGGGACATCAAATGCCTGTGACAGCCAGAGGGCAAAATACCCGCCCAGCGACGACCCGACAATGCCGGTATTCTCACCGGCCAGCGAGTTCATCAGATCTTCCAGAAACAGTGCGGCGTCATCCGGATAGCAGGGGATCTGCGGCTGTAACATCCGGATCGCCGGATGGTGCTCTGCCAGCCACGCTTTCAGCATCGTCCCTTTTTCTGACAGCGGGGAACTGTTGAAGCCGTGCAGATAAAGGAGCGTTGCCATCAGTAACCGTCCGAACCCAGATCGGGGCTGAATTCATCCGTATCGAGCCGGAACAGCTGTGTCGTCAGCGACGGATTATCACCGGTGGTCAGTTCCAGATAACGCCAGCCCGGCGCGGCGGTATCCAGCGTAAAATTAGTGCAGTGCGGTTTAAACTGGACACAGGTTGACGGCGTGGCCAGCATACGGATGCCATTCCACATCACATCCATATCCTGGTGAATATGTCCGCACAAAATGCCTTCAATATTCTGATAACGGGTCAGAACCTCTGCCAGCATATGCGAGTTGCGCAGACTGTGCTGATCAAGCCAGGTACAGCCGGATGCCAGCGGATGGTGATGCAGCATAACAACGGTATGGCGGTCAGGCTGCTGCGCCAGGCAGTTATCCAGCCAGATAAGCTGGTCATCACTCAGTTCACCGTGCGGCACGCCCTGAACCTGGCTGTCGAGCAGCAGGATCTGCCACTGATCCCCGAGCAGCACCTGCTTGGAGGAGGAGATACCGGCGGCGGCCAGTTCCTGTGCCATAGACGGCTGGTAATCATGATTCCCCGGCAGCCAGACACACGGCGCCGGTAAACGGGCAATACCGTCCGTAAACCGCTGATAGGCCCGGGTGCTCTGGTCCTGAACCAGATCACCGGTGGCCACAATCAGGTCAGCCGGTAACTGCTGTTTTACGATAGCATCCAGCACGGCGTGGTAACTGTGCAGAGTATTAATGCCCAGCAGCGTGTCTGTTTCACCGGCAAAAAGATGCGTATCGGTAATCTGTAAAATTCGGACCGCAGCGCCGTCAGCCACGGGCAAGTGCAACGGGGTTTCCAATCGATGTCCTTGTTATTTTAATAACTAACATATAATGATAACGTGTTTCGGCGAAGAAGATCTGCAATCCCGCACACAATTCCCCGGTTGCGTATAAAAAAATCCGGATTATTTATCCCGCCATGTTGTGCGTATACGTTCATAGTGCAGTGTAAGCCACTGAATTGCAATGACAGTTGCTGCGTTGTCGATCACACCTTTTTCAACCCATTCATACGCCTGCTCACGGCTGACCGCATGAACACGGATGTCCTCATTCTCCTGCGCCAGCCCGTGAACCCCGCCTGCCGCCGCGGTATCCGCCTCGCCGATATACACATACATCCGCTCGGATGTCCCGCCCGGGCTTGAAAGATAGCTCAGCGCGAAAGTGCAGCGGCCGATTTTCAGCCCCGCTTCCTCTTCCGCCTCACGCCGCACCACATCTTCAGCGGATTCCCCGCTTTTATCGATCATCCCGGCCACCGCTTCCAGCAGCCAGGGGGTCTGACTGCTTTCAATGGCGGGCAGACGAATCTGTTCAATCAGCACAACTTCATCACGAACCGGATCATACGGCAAAATAACGCCGGCATTTCCCCGTTCGAAGACCTCGCGGCGGATTTCCGGGCTCCAGCCGCCCTCAAATAACCGGTGGCGGAAACGGTATTCATTAATCTTAAAAAATCCTGAAAACAGGGTTTTCTGACTGATTATCTCCACGTCATCGCTGCTGAACGCAAAAGGCAATCCGGATATGCGTTTCATACTATTTTCTCCGCCAATATATCAATTATCAGTGATAATGACCTTTTTCCTCTGCTGAGATAAAGAAATTTTTATCCCGTTGAGGTAAAGTTAAGCTAATTTAACCCGGAAGGCACAAACGGCTACCTTTATTAGCGAGCGGACTCTGCTAGAATTAAAGCCATTTGGTGCTTCCCGTGAGGCAACTGACAGATTAGCGCTGTGCAAAAAGGAATCCTAATGAAGAAACTGCTTTCTCTTCTCATTGCTGTGAGTGTGGCAGGTTTCAGCTCTGTCACCCAGGCTGAAGACCTCCTGCAGGTTTATCAAAAAGCGAAAGAGACCAACCCGACCCTCCGTCAGACTCAGGCTGAACGTAACCAGGCGTTTGAAAAAATTAACGAAGCCCGCAGTCCGTTACTGCCTCAGTTAGGTTTAGGCGGGGGTTATGAATACACCAACGGTTACCGTGATAACAGTAACCAGAACAGTAATGCACTGAATGCACAGCTGAAACTGACCCAGACAATTTTTGATATGAGTAAATGGCGTCAGCTGAACCTGCAGGAACAAACTGCCGGGATCAGTGACATCACATTCCAGAGCGCACAACAGCAGCTGATTGTGGATACCGCCGTTGCTTACTTTAATGTTCTGCGCGCGCTGGATACCCTGTCCTTCGTACAGGCACAGAAAGAAGCCGTCTACCGTCAGCTGGATCAGACCACTCAGCGTTTCAATGTCGGTCTGGTCGCCATTACTGACGTGCAGAACGCCCGCGCTAACTACGACAGTGTTCTGGCTCAGGAAGTGGCAGGCCGTAACGATGTCGAAAACGCCATTGAAGTGCTGCGTCAGGTGAGCGGTATTTATTACAGCGAATTAGCCTCGCTGGATGTTAATCGTTTTAAAACCAATGCCCCGGATGCCATCGAAGCCCTGCTGAAAGAAGCACAGGAACGTAACCTGAATCTGCTGAGCGCCACACTGAACCGTAATCTGGCGAAAGAGCAAATCAGCCTGGCAGAATCCGGTCACTATCCGACTGTGAACCTGAGTGCAGGCACCGGCGTGACTAATACAGATCTGAGCGGCAGCGGTTATGCAGGAAAACCAAACAGCTATGCAGGCCAGAGCACCATCGGTGTGAACGTCAGTATCCCGCTGTACACCGGTGGTGCTGTGTCATCACAGGTTGATCAGGCTCAGTACGGCTATACCGCCGCCAGCGAAAAGCTGGAAGCGACACTGCGTCAGGTGGTGCAGACCACCCGCTCTTCTTACAACAATATTAACGCCTCAATCAGCAGCGTGAACGCCTACAAACAGGTTGTGACCTCGGCGGAAAGCTCACTCAATGCAACCGAAGCCGGTTATCAGGTGGGTACGCGTACGATTGTGGATGTGCTGAACGCCACCACTACCCTGTATGAAGCGAAGAAAAGTCTGTCCAACGCCCGTTATGACTATCTGATTAACCAGCTTTATATCGGTCAGGCACGCGGTACACTGAATGAAGACGATATCCTGCGTCTCAACCAGGTGCTGGGTAAAACCATTTCCACATCACCGGCTTCCGTGGCGCCGACCACCCGCTGATTTTCGTCTTCTGATGATAAAAGCCCGCCTTCGGCGGGTTTTTTTATGTTTTTGCTATTTTTACGGATAATCCTTCTGCCGGGCAGTGAAATATCAGGTTATATACCGGAAACCGCAATATAATTACCCCCGTAATGTGTACTTTATCCGTAAAAATACCGCCATACCGGTATCTTTTTTTTCTGTTAATCCGATTTAATTGACGTCAGACGCAAAAATCCGATTATTACTTTAATTTAACACAATTTTCCCCTATCCTAGACAGATATTACCTCCCCATAAAACCGTTTCCGGATATAACGACGATGACAATGAAACGCACCAAAAATATTAACCGCGATGCTTTCCGCAAGACCTGGCGTCAGTATCGCCTGGCACCTGTTGCGGCTGCTGTCGGCGCTGTTCTGATGTTAACCGCCTGCGATGAAGCCGATGAAACCGTTGCGCTCTACACCACCGCAGAGCAATGCTCCGCCGCGAACCCGTCACAGGCCGGTGAATGTACCACTGCTTATAACAACGCACTGGAAGAGGCGGCAAAAACCGCACCGAAATATGCCACCCGCGAAGATTGTGTGGCGGAATTCGGTGAAGCCCAGTGTACCCAGGCACCAACAGAACTGGCAAATAACAGCCAGCAGCAGCCTGCCCAGGCCTCCGGCAGCTTCTGGATGCCGCTGATGGCCGGTTATATGATGGGCCGTATGATGGGTGGCGGTGCCGCAAACTCGCAGCCGCTGTTCACGTCCCGTAACCCGGCAAGCCCGGCCAACGGTAAATTTGTTGATGCTACCGGCAAGAACTACGGCTCTGCCACCGGCGGGCGCTCCATGACGGTACCGAAAACCGCCATGGCACCAAAACCGGCCACCACAACCACCACCACTCGCGGTGGCTTCGGTGACAGCGTGGCGAAACAGAACACCATGCAGCGCTCATCCGGCAGCAGCTCATCCTCCCGTTCAATGGGCGGCTGATTTACATGAAACGTACAGCGATTAGCGAGCGCCCTGACTGGCGCGGGAAAGCCGAGGAATTCGGCTTTCATTTTCATACCATGTACGACGAGCCGTACTGGTCAGAAGATGCCTGTTATCAGTTCACTCTGGCACAAATCGATGAAATCGAGGAAGTGACCAACGAACTGCATCAGATGTGTCTTCAGGTGGTGGATAAGGTCACACAAAGTGACGAGCTGATGACCCGTTTCCAAATCCCGAAACACTGTTGGGATTTCGTGCGTGAGTCATGGGCAACCCGCCAGCCGTCACTTTATTCACGTCTGGATCTGGCCTATGACGGCGTTACCCCGCCGAAATTACTGGAAAATAATGCGGATACACCGACATCACTGTATGAATCCGCTTTCTTCCAGTGGATCTGGCTGGAAGACCAGATTGCCGCCGGTAACCTGCCGGAAAATGCCGATCAGTTCAACGCTATCCAGGAAAAGCTGATTGAGCGTTTCGGGGTGCTGGCGGAAGAATACGGGTTCCGTTATCTGCACATGGCCTGCTGTCAGGATTCCGTGGAAGATCGCGGCACTATCCAGTATTTACAGGACTGCGCACAGGAAGCCGGTATCACCACTGATTTTCTGTTTATTGAAGATATCGGGCTGGGCGATCGCGGTGAGTTTACTGATCTTCAGGATCAGGTTATCAGCAATATGTTTAAACTCTATCCGTGGGAATTTATGATGCGGGAGATTTTCTCCACCAAGCTGGCAGATGCCGGTGTACGCTGGCTGGAACCGGCCTGGAAGAGCATCATCTCCAACAAAGCCCTGCTGCCGGTGCTGTGGGAAATGTTCCCGGATCACCCGAACCTGCTGCCTGCCTATTTTGCGGATAAACCGTATCCGGAAATGGAGAGCTACGTCATCAAGCCGCTGTTTTCCCGCGAAGGTGCCAATATCCGTATTATCGAAAACGGCAAAGAAATTGCTGCCGCAGATGGCCCTTACGGTGAAGAAGGTATGATTGTCCAGCAGTTCCATCCCCTGCCGAAATTCGGCGACAGCTATACCCTCGTGGGCAGCTGGCTGGTGAATGATGAATCTGCCGGGATCTGCATCCGTGAAGATAAAGAGCTTATCACCCAGGATCTCTCCCGTTTCTATCCTCATGTCATTATTGACTGACGAATAGTCTCTGGCTGATACAAAAATCCCCGCGATATCCGGCATCACGGGGATTTTTTATAACGAAAAGACATCGTCAGCCGACTTTTACCGTCAGCATACTCAGTGAACCGGATTCAATGCCATCCACCGGCACGATGACAGGCTCACTGCCCTCCCTCATGCCAAGGATATAGAGCAGCGGCAGATAGTGTTCCGGCGACGGATTTGACCGCTTGCCGTCTTCGCGCTCAAGCGCATTCACCAGCGGATGCGGCCGGGTGTCGCTTTCCAGATTATCACGCACGAAATTATTAAAACTCACTGCCCACGGATACGGTTCGGCCTGTGCATTCTGCCAGTCCATCTCACGAAGATTATGCACCACATTACCGCTGCCGAGCACCAGCACACCTTCATCACGCAGTGACGCCAGCTTACGGCCGGTATCATAATGCCACTGTGCCGGTTTGCTGCCGTCGAGGCTGAGCTGCACCACCGGGATATCCGCCTCCGGATACATTTTCACTAAGATCCCCCAGCTGCCGTGATCTAACCCCCACTCGCCGTGATCTTCACCGATATTATCATCACTGAGCAGATCTTTTACCCGCGCCACCAGCGCAGAGGATCCGGGAGCCGGATATTCAGTTTCATGCAGCGCAGGCGGAAAACCGCGAAAATCATGGATAGTGCGCGGATGGGCTGCGGATGTCAGCCACGCCCCCTGTGTATACCAGTGCGCGGAAATCACCAGAATGGCGGACGGACGCGGCATGTGTTCTCCCAGCTGCCGCCAGGTTTCGGTATAACGGTTGGTTTCCAGGATATTCATCGGGCTGCCGTGACCCGCAAACAGAGCCGGTAATCGTTTCATCGCTGACCTCACACAAAAATTGTTCACTGAGATCAGTGTATGCCATTCCGGGATTTATCACGCAGGGTAATCATGATGAAGTTATTCAAAAAATATGACGGCAGAGCGGAGACAAAAATGCCGCTGTGTCAGCAGCGGCATTCTCAGGATTTCAGTCTTGTTCAGTTACTGACCCTGCCAGTGATGTCAGCCCGCTTTCGCCATTAACTGTTCGCGGTACTGCACCAGATCATCAATCGTCACAACCGGCATATCATGGGCTTTTGCAAACACAATGACTTCCGGTGCGCGGGCCATTGAGCCGTCATCGTTGGTCAGTTCGCACAGCACACCGTACGGCTTCAGACCGGCGAGTGCCGCCAGGTCAACAGAGGCTTCAGTATGACCGCGACGGGTTAATACACCACCGTTCTGCGCACGCAGCGGGAATACATGACCGGGACGGTTCAGATCCGCCGGAACAGCGCCATCGGCCACCGCAGCGCGGATGGTGGTGACGCGGTCAGCCGCAGACACCCCGGTGGTCACACCGTGTGCAGCTTCAATCGTGACGGTAAAGCCGGTTTTGAACTGGCTGGAGTTGTTCTCCACCATCATCGGCAGCTCAAGCTGCTGACGGCGTTCGTCAGTCAGGCACAGGCACACAATACCACTGCCGTGGCGGATGGTCAGTGCCATCTGCTCAACAGTGATGGTTTCGGCGGCAAACACCATGTCGCCTTCGTTTTCGCGGTTTTCATCATCGAGTACCATCACACCCCGTCCCTGACGGATAGCTGCAATGGCACGTTCTGCACGTTCAATCGGATTGCCGTAATCTGATAACAGCGTCTGATTCATGGTAAATAAACCTCATCGTAATTAAAAATGATTACCAGAACCAGGGCATCTTAGGAGTTGCATACATATCATAACATCATGCCGCAGCAGGCTGTCACCCGCACAGATAATTGATGATATGCGATCGGACGGGCGGGTATTGCCCGGCTGATGCTGACTCTCTCCCATCCGGACTATAACCGTCGGCCCCGGAATTACACCGGATCTGCTGACCTTCACCGTAGTGAAGCGCTCGCGGGCTTCATTCGCAATGGAATGTTTACCGCCGGTGGGGACTTTCACCCCGCCCTGAGATAGCGTAATTACTATACCTCCGATAAATCATCTCAGCCAGTGGTTATTTTTACCGGGGGCTCAAAATGAGAACTCAGACTGGTTCAGAATCCCGTAACAGGTTACTATTTGCGGCATAACGATCCTCCGGCTCAGAAAGGAAAACTCATGATTGACCCGAAAAAAATTGAACAGATTGCCACACAGCTGCAAAGCGCGCTGCCGAAAGGTGTGCGGGAGATCGGAGCGGATATCGATAAAAAGATGCGTGCCATTTTGCAGTCACAGCTCGGCAAACTGGATTTAGTCAACCGCGAAGAGTTTGATGTGCAGACTCAGGTGCTGCTGCGCACCCGCGAAAAACTGTCGCAGATGGAAAAACGTCTGGCAGAGCTGGAAGCGCGTCTGGCAGAAAAAGGCAGCGAATAACAACAACAGGAGATACGCCGTGCGTATCTCCTGCATAATCAGTCGGTTACCTTGATTTATTGATCGTATTGATGATATTGGTGGTGGAAATGCCATCCTCAAAATTGAGGACTTTTACTTCCCCGCCTGCTGCCCACACTTCCTCACTACCGGCAATCTCCTCCGGACGGTAATCCCCGCCCTTCACCAGCACATCAGGCAGAACAGAAGCAATCAGACGCTGCGGCGTATCTTCCTCAAACGGCACCACCCAGTCCACGGCACCCAGCGCACCGAGCACAATCATCCGCTGATCCAGCGGGTTAACCGGACGGCTCTCGCCTTTCAGACGTTTGGTGGAAGCATCACTGTTCACTGCCACAATCAGGCGATCCCCCAGTTTGCGCGCATTGGCAAGGTAAGAGACGTGCCCGGCGTGCAGAATGTCGAAACAGCCGTTGGTCATCACCACTTTCTCCCCGCGCTGACGGGCATCCGCCACCGCCTGATGCAGTTCTGCTTCAGTCATCACGCCAAAGCCGTTATCACTGCGGCCGCGCACAGCATTTTCCAGCTCAACCGGCGATACGGTGGATGTCCCCAGCTTACCGACCACAACACCTGCAGCGGCATTGGCCAGCACACAGGATTCATCCAGGGTTTTCCCGGCAGCCAGCGAGGTTGCCAGCACACCTATTACCGTGTCACCGGCACCGGTCACATCAAACACTTCCTGCGCCTGTGTCGGCAGATGCAGGGCAGGCTGTCCCGGACGCAGCAGGCTCATGCCCTGCTCGGAACGGGTCACCAGCAGTGCCTGCAAATCGAAATCGCGGATAACGTTCAGCCCTTTTTCTTCGATGTCCGCATTATCGCTGCATTTTCCGGCCACGGCCTCAAACTCAGACATATTCGGGGTCAGCAGGGTGGCACCGCGATAACGGGCAAAATCGGTGCCTTTCGGGTCGATCAGGATCGGCACGCCGGATTTACGGGCCAGTGCGATCATCTCTTCCACATGCGCCAGCGCGCCTTTGGCATAATCTGACAGCACCAGCGCACCGATATGCGGCAGTGCCTGTGCGATACGCTCAAGCATCGGCTGCGGATCGACATCCGAAAAACCTTCTTCAAAATCCAGGCGGATCAGCTGCTGACTGCGGGATAAAACGCGCAGCTTGGTGATCGTCGGGTGTGTCGGCAGGCCGACAAAATCACAGCGGACTTTCACATCATTCAGGCGCTCGGTCAGTGCGCGGGCGGCGTCATCAATACCGGTCAGCCCCACAAGGCGCGAATTTGCGCCCAGAGACGCGATATTCATGGCCACGTTTGCCGCGCCGCCGGGACGCTCTTCAATTTCAGTGACTTTCACCACCGGTACCGGGGCTTCCGGGGAGATCCGGCTGGTCGGCCCGTGCCAGTAACGGTCTAACATCACATCACCGACGACTAAAACTGCGGCATTCTGAAAATCCGGGAGTGTTACTTTCATCCCCTGTTCCACCTTATGAATAACGAAATTATTGCTGATAATATCACAAACCGACTGCCGGACAGAAAATCCGCGTGCAGCAGCCGGGGCTTATTCCCCGAGCCAGTGCTGCCAGCGGGTGCGGACAAATTCGCGCTCAGCGGCAAATTCCGTCAGCGGCACCACGCCGGATTTATCCTGCAAAGAAAGATGATGCAACCTGTCGCGCATCATAATATAGGCTGCAGTCAGCCGCAGTGACTCCTCTTCCGGCATCACATCATAATTTGCCATCAGCTCAAAAATCCGGACATTATCAGACCAGCGGATCAGCGCGTTATTCTCCGGCGCAAAACGCAGCACCAGATACTGAGCGATAAATTCAATGTCCGTGATCCCGCCCGGATCGGTTTTGATGTTAAACACACTGTCGTCACGGCTGCCGAGGTGCTGATACATCTTTTCACGCATCTCACGGACATCCTGTTTCAGCTGTGCGTTATCACGCTGACGACACAGAATATCGCGGCGGATACTGTCAAAACGGGCAGAAATCGCCTCATCACCATACACCTGACGGGCGCGGATCAGTGCCTGATGTTCCCATGTCCAGGCGCTGTTCTGCTGGTAATCCGCAAATGCCTCCAGCGTGCTGACCAGCATTCCGGCCTCCCCGGACGGACGCAGACGCGCATCCACCTCATACAGCACGCCGGATGAGGTGCGGGTACTGAACAGATGCATAATGCGCTGCGCCAGCCGCAGATAGAACTGCCGCGCGTCAATTTCACGCGGGCCGGTGGTTTGTGTGCCTTCCGGACAATCCAGCAGGAACACCAGGTCAAGATCAGAACTGTAGCCCAGCTCCCAGCCGCCCAGCTTACCGTAACCGATCACCGCAAAACCTTTGTCACCGTCGCGGGTCAGATGCGCAGGTTCGCCGTAACGCCTGACCATCTGTCCCCATGCCTGCTGTACCACAGCGCCGATCATCGCTTCTGCCAGCCAGGTAAGGTGATCACTCACTTTCATTACCGGCAGCACACCGGTGATATCCTCTGCCGCAATCCGCAGCAACTGCGCCTGTTTAAACTGACGAAGTGCCTCGAGCTGCTGTTCCTCATCGTCTTCCGGAACCCGCATCAGATACTGACGTAACTCATCACGGTACGCATTCAGCGGCAGCGGCTGATAAAGTGAAGCCGGATCCAGCAGTTCATCCAGCAGCAGCGGATGGCGCGCCAGCTGCACGGCAATCATCGGGGATGCCGCACACAACCGCACCACATGGGTCAGAACCACATCGGATTCCAGCAACAGCTCCAGATAGGTTGTCCGGCTGACAATACTGAGCAGCAGCGGCGTCAGACGCTGCAACACCCGTTGTGCATCAGGCTGAGACACCAGTTTCGCCAGCAGTTTTGGCAGCAGGTGATCCAGCACATCCCGTCCGCGCGGCCCGATGGTCCGCTTGCCGAGATCCTGCCGGAACCCCTGTAAACCGGTAAGAAACCGGGCGGCATCGTCCTCATTCAGGGAAAACAGAGAGGTGATATCGGTCAGTTCCGGCTCACTCTCCCACAACGAAATAAACGGCTGTAAAGCGGTTTCATCTTCACTTGCCTCATCATCCTCACCGATAAGATCGGTAAAAATCTGGTGTACTGCCGCCATTTTGCTGTTCAGCACCGTTTCCAGATCTGCCCACGAAGCGGCATCCATCCCCTGAGCCAGCCGGGCCTGATCCAGCGGTGAGTCCGGCAGCGTCTGTGTCTGGCTGTCATTAATCGCCTGCAGCAGATTTTCCAGCCGCCGCAGATACGCGTAAGCATCCAGCAACTGCGCGACCTGCTCCTCACCGAGCAGCCCCAGACGGGCGATTTCCGCCAGTGCCGCATGCAGGGATTGCGTCTGTAATCCCGGCTCACGTCCGCCGCGGATCAACTGAAAGACCTGGGTGATAAACTCCACTTCCCGGATGCCCCCGGCACCGAGTTTAATATTGTTGGTCAGCCCGCGCCGCCGGACTTCACGGCCAATCATACCTTTCATATTACGCAGAGACTGGATCACACTGAAATCGATATAGCGGCGGGAGACAAACGGGGGCAGCATCCGGCGCCGGGGTGCGCTGGAA
>OCAE01000902.1_pt1 | contig 15688 bp, 10 predicted proteins | sample 1495581 | NCBI WGS metagenome assembly OCAE01 (sample SAMEA2580278, study PRJEB22360) | human gut metagenome | biome: human gut; feature: human-associated habitat; material: faeces | place: Denmark | collected 2008/2010 | reverse complement strand
CAATAATTGCGGTAGTTGGAACAATTGCGGCAACTGCGGCAACTGCCGCTCTTAAAAACTGCCGCTCTTAAAATAACTGCCGCTCTTAAAATACCTGAAGTTTGGGGATTATATTATTCAACATGAATGCTGAAACGGCCAGGGCTTCCCAAAGGGAGGCCCTGGCCCGGAGCGTTAAAAGGGTATATTGCGGCATGTTCTAATCCAGAATGACCTTTACCGGTGAATCCACAATCATGGTATCGGGTGTTACGAGACAGTCATATGCCAGCACATGGACGCCGGCTTCACGGGCCTGCCTGAGCGCGTCCCCAAAGGCCGGATGGGTCATGTCATTGGGGGTAAAGCCACGGATGCCCTTCATCTGGATGACAAACAGGACATAAGCCTCATAACCTTCCTCATGGGCCCTTATAAGGCCCTTTAAGTGTTTGATGCCCCGTTCCGTGGGCGCGTCAGGAAACATGGCCACACCGTTTTCCTCCAGGGTTACGCCTTTGACTTCCATAAAGGCCGGGGACACTGCCTTTGTATCCCGGTCTCTCAGGGAGAATGCCAGGTCAAACCGTGAGTCGCCGTGGGTGACCTCCCGCCGTATGTCACAGGGTACATAAGGTCCAAGATGGGAAAAGGGGGAGCCGGCTTTTTCCGCACAGCCGCAGCTGTCCATGCTGCCGTCCAGTGAGGTCAGCCACTCCCATGCAGCCTTGTTGGGGGCCTGGGAGTCCATATTGATGAACAGATCATTTTTATATACGCCAATCAGGTCATACTCGGTCTTTCTTCCGGAAACGGCTGCGTCCGGATGGAATTCCAGTATAACCGCGGCTCCGGGAATCAGAAGCTCCCGGCACCGGCCGGTGTTTTTTACATGGCATACCACTGTTCTGTTCCCTGTCTTTACATGGGCGATAAAGCGGTTGGGCCGGCTTACAAAGGTTCCGGCAACTATGTGTTCATAGGTCATGATAATGTTCCTCCCGGGCTTATTGGGCCTGTACGGATACCGCGGCTGATGAGGCCCGGCCGGTATGGGGACAGGCTGTATCAGTATACCAGATAAAGGGCGGAAAAGGAAGGTATCCGTGTTTGCAGTTGCGTCTGTCCGGGAAATATGTTAATATTTTGGTAACATTACTAATTGAGAATTTCAAAAGCGAGGAAAAAGAGTATGGGATTAACCTATCAGAGTACAAGAGGCGGTGAAAAGGAAGTGACAGCTTCCATGGCCATCTTACAGGGCCTTGCAAAGGACGGCGGCCTGTTCATGCCGTCCTGTATTCCGCAGCTGGATGTGCCCCTTGAAAAGCTGGCGTCCATGACATACCAGGAAACAGCGTATGAGGTCATGAAGCTGTTCCTGACAGATTATACGGAAAAGGAACTTAAGGACTGTATCGCCAGGGCCTATGACAGCAAGTTTGATACAGAGGAGATAGCGCCTCTGGCAAAGGCTGACGGGGCATATTATCTTGAACTGTACCATGGAAGCACCATAGCATTCAAGGACATGGCTCTGTCCATCCTGCCGCACCTTATGACGACAGCGGCCAGGAAGAACCATGTGGACCGGGAAATCGTCATTCTCACGGCCACATCCGGGGATACGGGCAAGGCGGCCATGGCCGGATTTGCAGATGTGCCCGGCACACGGATCATTGTATTCTATCCCAAGGACGGAGTCAGCAAGGTCCAGGAGCTTCAGATGCGCACCCAGAAAGGGGACAACACCTCTGTGGTGGCAATCCACGGCAATTTTGATGACGCTCAGACCGGCGTGAAGAAAATGTTCGGGGACAAGGACCTGGAAGCAGAGCTTATGGGAAAGGGGTTCCAGTTTTCCTCGGCAAATTCCATTAACATTGGCCGTCTGGTTCCTCAGATTGTATACTATGTATATGCTTATGCCAAACTGTTAGAAGCAGGAGAGATAGAGAAGGGCGAGAATATCAATGTGGTGGTGCCCACAGGTAATTTCGGCAACATCCTGGCAGCCTATTTTGCCAAGCGTATGGGACTTCCTGTAAAGACTCTGGTATGCGCCTCCAATGACAATAAAGTCTTGTATGACTTTTTTACCACAGGAATTTATGACAGGAAAAGAGAGTTTATCCTCACCAATTCACCGTCCATGGATATCCTTATATCCAGCAATCTGGAGCGCCTCATCTACATGAGTACAGGATGTGACGCCCTTGCAAGCGGAAACCTGATGCGGGGGCTTTCCCAGGAAGGAAGATATGAGGTTACGCCTGAAATGCGCGCCTTCATGTCTGATTTTGTGGGAGGTTTTGCCACCCAGGAACAGAACGCTGCCACCATCAAAAAACTGTTTGATGATACGGGCTATCTCATTGACACCCATACAGGCGTTGCGGCTTCTGTATATGGAAATTACAGGAAGGAAAGCGGGGATGACACAAAGACAGTCATAGCGTCCACTGCCAGTCCGTATAAATTCTCCCACAGTGTCATGGAAGCCATTGCAGGCAGAGAAGGACTGGAGGGCAAGGATGAATTTGAAATTGTGGATGCGTTAAGCGCCCTGTCCGGCGTCGCTGTTCCCCAGGCTGTGGAGGAAATCCGCCATGCAGCCGTCCGCCATAACAGGGAATGCGGCGTGGATGATATGAAGAACGAGGTAAAGGACATCCTGGGCATCAGCTGATTTAATGAAAAACATCTTCCTTTTTGTTCGCGTATGCGATATAATGGGTGAGATAGTTAATAAAATAACAAAGTTATAAGGAGGTATAATATGTTAGTTTCAGCAAAAGACATGCTTGAAAAAGCAAGGGAAGGCAAGTACGCAGTTGGCCAGTTTAACATCAACAACCTGGAGTGGACCAAGTCCGTACTGCTGACAGCAGAAGAACTGAAATCTCCGGTTATCCTGGGCGTATCCGAGGGCGCAGGAAAGTATATGACAGGATTTAAGACAGTTGCTGCCATGGTTGAGGCCATGATGGAAGAACTGAACATCACGGTTCCGGTTGCCCTGCATCTGGACCATGGTACTTACGATGGCTGCTATAAATGTATCAAAGCAGGATTTTCCTCCATCATGTTTGATGGTTCCCACTATCCAATCGAAGAGAACATCGAGAAGACAAAGGAGCTGGTTAAGGTAGCACATGCCATGGGTCTGTCCCTGGAGGCAGAGGTTGGCTCCATTGGCGGTGAGGAAGACGGCGTGGTAGGCTTAGGCGAGTGCGCTGATCCTCAGGAGTGCAAGGCCATCGCTGATCTGGGAATTGACTTCCTGGCAGCCGGTATCGGCAATATCCACGGAAAATATCCTGAGAACTGGCCGGGCCTGCGCTTCGATGTACTGGAGCAGGTAAAGGCAGCCGTAGGCGACATGCCTCTGGTTCTTCACGGCGGTACAGGTATCCCTGAGGATATGATTAAAAAGGCTATCAGCCTGGGCGTTGCAAAAATCAATGTAAACACAGAGTGCCAGCTGTCCTTCGCAGCAGCCACCAGGGAATACATCGAGGCAGGCAAGGACCTGAAGGGCAAGGGCTTTGACCCAAGAAAGCTTCTGGCTCCGGGCGCTGATGCTATCCGGGCAACTGTTAAGGAAAAGATGGAGCTGTTCGGTTCCGTTGGCAAGGCCTAATATATGATGTACCGGCTGATTTATAACCTACATCACTATAACAGATGCCAGTTATTAATGCAGCTTCATAATCCTTATTAGAATAAAAATGCATATTTATTTAAAAACCACTTGCAATTTCAGTGGAAATGGTTTATTTTAATAAAGAACAAAGGTGTTCTCTCTCAGAGGGGGAACACCTTTTTATTATATATCCGCGCGGACTTAATATAATTACGTGAGAAGAGATGTATGACCCGGGAGAACTGTGACCTGAGGATTTGGGAAACGATTTTGGAAAAGGAAGATAAAAAGAGAGGATGGATAATTCTATGAGCGATGTATTGAATGTATCGGAGATGTTCGGTAAAAATGTATTCAATGACGCGGTGATGAGGGACCGTCTGCCAAAGAGTGTGTACAAGAAGCTGAAGAAAACCATTGAAGACGGGGCAGAGCTGGACCCCAGTATTGCGGATGTGGTTGCCCATGCCATGAAGGACTGGGCAATTGAGAGGGGAGCCACCCACTATACCCACTGGTTCCAGCCGCTGACAGGCGTGACTGCAGAGAAGCATGATTCCTTTATCTCTGCTCCCTCCGACGGTAAGGTAATCATGGAATTCTCCGGCAAGGAGCTGATCAAGGGCGAGCCGGACGCATCCTCATTTCCATCCGGCGGCCTTCGCGCTACCTTTGAAGCCAGGGGATATACGGTTTGGGACTGTACCTCACCGGCCTTTTTGCGGGAAGACGCCATCGGCGTGACACTGTGCATCCCCACTTCCTTTTGTTCCTATAAGGGAGAGGCGCTGGACAAAAAGACCCCGCTGCTGCGTTCCATGCAGGCTGTCAATGAGCAGGCATTAAGGATACTGCGCTTATTCGGCAACACCACAGCCAAGCGGGTCGCACCGTCCGTGGGCGCGGAGCAGGAATATTTTCTGGTAGACAGAGAAAAATATCTGCAGCGCAAGGACCTGATTTACACCGGACGCACCTTATTCGGCGCAATGCCTCCCAAGGGCCAGGAGCTGGAGGACCATTACTTCGGCGCCATCCGTGAGAGAATCGGTTCTTACATGAATGATGTAAATAAAGAGCTGTGGAAATTAGGCGTGCCTGCCAAGACACAGCACAATGAGGTGGCTCCTGCCCAGCATGAGCTTGCTCCCATCTACGAGGGTGTGAACCAGGCCGTTGACCACAACCAGATTGTGATGGAGACCCTTAAGAAGGTGGCCGGACGCCACGGCATGGCCTGCCTTCTCCATGAGAAGCCCTTTGCAGGCGTCAATGGTTCCGGTAAGCACGACAACTGGTCACTGACCGGGGATGACGGCACCAATCTCCTGAACCCCGGCGACACGCCCCACGAAAACATCCAGTTCCTTCTGGTACTGGCATGTATCATCAAGGCCGTGGATATCCATGCAGACCTTCTCAGGGAATCCGCCTCCGATGTGGGAAATGACCACAGACTGGGAGCCAACGAGGCGCCGCCCGCCATCATATCCATCTTCCTGGGAGAGCAGCTGGAGGATGTAATCGACCAGCTGTGCAGCACCGGCGAAGCCACCCACTCCAAACAGGGCGGTACCTTAAAGACCGGCGTAGACATTCTTCCGGACCTGGATAAGGATGCCACGGACAGGAACCGTACATCACCCTTTGCCTTTACGGGCAATAAATTTGAGTTCCGCATGGTGGGGTCCTCGGATTCCATCGCCTCCCCCAATACTGTGCTGAACACCATTGTGGCAGAGGCCTTTAAGGAAGCAGCAGACATGCTGGAAAAGGCAGAGGACTTTGATATGGCTGTACATGATTTCATCAAGGAGACCCTGGCTGCCCATAAGAGAATTATTTTTAACGGAAATGGCTATTCAGACGAGTGGGTGGCTGAGGCTGAGAGGAGAGGACTTCCAAACATCCGCTCCATGGTGGATGCCATCCCGGCCCTGACAACGGATAAGGCGGTGAAGCTGTTTGAGGCGTTCGGGGTATTCACAAGAGCTGAGCTGGAATCCAGGTCTGAGGTGGAATATGAGAACTATTCCAAAGCCATTAACATTGAGGCCAGGACCATGTATGACATGGCCAGCAAGTCTATTATACCGGCAGTTATCAAGTATACCACACAGCTGGCTTCCTCCATCGCAGCCGTGAAGGGCGTATGCCAGGAAGCCGATGTAAGCACCCAGACAGAGCTGCTGATAGAGACCTCAAAGCTGCTGGCAGAGATAAAGACAGCCCTTGCCCGCCTTTTGGAGGTGACAGAAAGGCCTGCCGCCGCTGAGGGTGGTAAGGTTCAGGCACTCGTCTACCACAGCCAGGTGGTGCCGGCCATGGAAGCACTCAGAGCACCTGTGGACCAGCTGGAGATGATTGTGGATAAGGAACTGTGGCCAATGCCCAGTTATGGGGATTTGATATTTGAAGTGTAAGTTTATGGATAGGAAAGCCAGGTTCCGGAAAATCGTTCCGAGCCTGGCTTTTTAGAGTTATGATTTCAAAATTGGAATATTTTCTTCCATATTTTGAACGCTGTGATGCTGCTTTTTATACTTGCTTTTTTTAACGGGTATGATATAATGTTCATATATTTTTGAAAAGCGATAGATTTGAACATAAAACAGGCAGGGAAGCGAGGATTACACAATGGACAGACATGGACTTGTATGCAGGGCAGTACTGGAGCAGCCGGATATTACCCAGAGAGAGCTGGCCGGAAAGCTGGATGTCTCCCTGGGCACGGCCAATGGTTTGATTAAGGAATGTCTGGCAAAGGGATATATAGGAGAGGAAAGCAGCCAAAAGGGCAAGGCCCGATGGAGGCTTATGCCGGATGGCCGGAAGCTGTTAGACCAATATAAGGTGGACGGTGCCCTTATTATTGCAGCGGGCTTCGGTTCACGTTTTGTCCCCCTGACCTTTGAGACGCCCAAGGGGCTTCTGGAGGTCTTTGGAGAGCGCATGATTGAACGTCAGATTAAGCAGCTTCACGAAGTGGGCATAAGGAACATAACCATAGCAGTGGGATATCTGAAGGAGAAGTTTGAATACCTTATTGATAAATACGGCGTGGAGCTTCTGTACAATCCTGAGTATACCAGTAAAAACACCCTGACCACCATTTACCGGGCCAGGAAGGTGCTGGAGGGGCGCAATATGTACGTCCTGTCATCGGATAACTGGATGCGGGAGAATATGTATCATGCCTATGAATGCGGGGCCTGGTACAGCTCTGCCTTTCAGAGGGGAGAGACCAGGGAATGGTGCCTTTATTTTAATAAAAAGGGGAGGATCACCGGCGTAAAAGTAGGCGGACGGGACCAGTGGGTCATGTATGGTCCGGCTTATTTTTCCCGGGAATTTTCCCGGCAGTTCCTTCCGGTGCTGGAAGCTTACTATAAGACGCCGGGGACAGAGCAGTTTTACTGGGAACAGGTCTATGTGGACATGTTGGAGGGAGAGGCCAGACGGCGGCTTGAGGAGGAAGGCGGCGGACTGCTGGAAGCAGCCCAGGAAGCTGGCGGCCTGGCGGCCTCCCGGTGGGATGAAATAGAGATGGATGTGAACCGTCAGCCGGATGATCAGGTATATGAATTTGAGAACCTGGAGGAGCTGCGTCTGTTTGACCCCCGCTATCAGAATCATTCTGACAATGCGGCCATGAAGCTGGTCGCAGAGGTATTCAAGGTACCGGAATCCAGCATTAAGGATATCCGCTGCCTGAAAGCAGGCATGACCAACAAGTCCTTTCTGTTTAAGGTGGAGGACCGCCACTGCATCTGCCGCATACCGGGTCCGGGAACAGAACTTCTGATTAACAGGGAACAGGAAAAAACAGTCTACGATGCCGTTGCCTCACTGGAAATCACCGAGCATGTGCTGTACATGAATGAAAAGACCGGGTATAAGATAGCAGATTACTATGAAGGTACCAGAAATGCGGATTCCGCAGATTGGGCCGATATGGAGAAATGCATGTCCATGGTGCGCCGCCTTCACCAGTCAGGCATCACGGTGGCCCATTCCTTTGATATCCGGGAGAGGATCAGCTTTTACGAAAAGCTGTGCAGGAGCCACGGCGCCCTTTTGTTTGAGGATTACGAGGAAGTAAAGGGGTGGATGGACTGGCTTATGGATACCCTTGACTCAATGGAACGCCCAAAATGCCTGTGTCATATTGATGCAAATGTGGATAACTTTCTCTTTTTTGAGGACGGCAGTGTAAAACTTCTGGATTGGGAGTATGCCGGCATGTGCGATCCGGTGATGGATGTGTCCATGTGCGCTATTTATTCCTATTACAAGGAAGAGGACATGGAGCGGCTTTTCAGGCTTTATCTCAGGCGGGAGCCCTCGGAAGATGAACTGTTTGCGCTCTATGCCAATGCTGCCCTGGGCGGATTCCTGTGGTGCCTGTGGGCTGTATATAAAAGTATTCTGGGAGATGAGTTCGGAGAATACACCATCATCATGTACCGGTATGCAAAAAAATATTATAGGAAATTACGGAAATTGTAATAAATTTGTTACCAAATGAATATGGGTTTGTGCTATAATCGGAGATATGTAAACGGTTGGGGATTCGTATGCCCCGGCCAGATATACCAGGCGAGGAGGATGACAAATGGGATATAAAAAGTACTGGGCGGCAATGGCGGCAGCCGGTATGATTGGGGCCATGTCATTGGGGTCTGTATTTACCAGCTATGCGGCGGACGGATGGAGTAAATCCAATGATAGTTGGACTTATATCTATAACGGACAGACACATACAGGATGGCTTCAGACCAGCGAGGGCTGGTATTACATGGACTTATCCACGGGACATATGTCCACGGGTTTTAAGCAGATTGACGGCAAGTGGTATTTCTTCAGGCCGAATGGTCTTATGGCCATGGGCTGGATTAATCCTGAGGACGGCAAGTGGTATTATATGCTGAACGACGGCAGCATGGTTACAGGCTGGCTGAAGATTGGCAATGACTACTACTTCATGCGGGGCAACGGTACCATGGCAACCGGCTGGCGTGAGATGGACGGGGCCTGGTATTATTTCCAGAGCAACGGAAAGTGCGTGGTTAATTCCTGGGCACAGATTAAGGACAACTGGTATCTCTTTGGCACGGACGGCAAGATGATGACGGGCTGGGCTAAAGTGGATAATGATTATTTCTACCTGAATACGGACGGCCGGATGCTGATCGGCTGGCTGAGCGACAGCGAAGGCAACAAATATTATATGGATACAAGCAACGGCAAGATGTCCACGGGCTGGAAGCAGATTGATAATTCCTGGCATTACTTCAACAGCAACGGACATATGATGACGGGATGGATTCAGCTGGACGGCAAGTATTATTATCTGAACCCTGCCAACGAGGGCAAGATGATTGCAGGTACCACAGCTACCATCAACGGTGTACAGTATAACTTTGACGGCAGCGGCGTATGCCAGAATGCCAACGGCGTATCGGCCCAGACACCGGGAACTGTGAACAATAATTCCGGCAGTTCCGGCGGCAGCGGCGGACCTGGAGTGTCCGGTTCTTCCGGCTCCGGTATCAGCAGCGGCACACCGGGCGGCTCCGGAAACAGTTCAAACGGCCCGACCAGCGGCAATTCCAATAACAGCCCATCCGGCTCATCAACTGCGCTTGAACCAGGACGGACAGACGGACCAGGTTGATTGACAGCGGTTTAATAAGGGGGGATGTGACAGCGGATGGCTGGACATCCCCTCTTTTTTGAAAAATACAAAGGTATGAGGAGAATACTATGAAAAATACGACGCAGATCATGAGGCGCTGCCACGCACTTGCCCTGGCAGGACTCATTGGAGCAGGGACAATTGTGCCTGCCGGTACATCCCTGGCCGTGGGACCGGGGGAGACCCAGTCCGCCACGGTCATATCTCCTGTAGGACCGGGGCAGAGCTCCGCTGGCAGCACAGGGACTGCTTCCGGAACAGGAAGCACCTCAGGACAGTCTGCTTCCACTGCAAATCCCAATGCGTGGAAGAAGGTAAACGGCGTATACCAGATGCCGGACGGCTCAGCTATCAATAATGTGCTGTTCCGGGGAATTGACGTGTCCAGGTGGCAGGGGGATATTAACTGGAGCCAGGTAGCTGCGGACGACGTGTCCTTCGTCATGCTGGGCACCCGTTCAAAGGGCGCAGTAGACCCTTATTTCCACAGGAATATCCAGCAGGCCAGCGCGGCAGGAGTCAAGGTGGGTGTATACATCTATTCCCTGGCCATGACGCCTGAGATGGCAGTGGAGGAGGCGAATTTTGTTCTCAACCTGATTCACGATTATCCGGTCTCCTATCCGGTGGCCTTTGACATGGAGGATTCCACCCAGGGAACCCTTTCCAAGGATGAGCTGGCAGCCATCGCCAACGCGTTCTGCGGGCGGATTTCAGAGGCAGGCTATTATCCGGTTATCTATGCCAATGACAACTGGCTTGCCAATAAGCTGGATATGAGCAAGATGAATTACCCTGTATGGGTGGCGCGCTATTCCGCCAAACCGGCCTATCAGAATCCCGTTATGTGGCAGGCAACCAGCACCGGCGCTGTAAACGGTATAAGCGGCAATGTAGATATTGATTTCCAGTTCAAGGATTTCACCTCTGTGATTCCGGCGAATACGTGGAGAACCATCAATGGCCAGACCTACTATTACCAGAACTATGCAAAGCAGAAGAACAACTGGATTCAGGATGACGGCACATGGTACTATATGAACGGGGACGGTTTGGTGTCCAAGGGCTGGCTTAACCAGTCCGGCAAGTCCTACTATCTGGATGACACTACCGGTAAGATGATAACCGGCTGGAAATCCGACAGCGGGAAATGGTATTACTTCGGCAGCTCAGGCGCCCTTTCCAAGGGCTGGATTAATGACAACGGAACCTGGTATTACAGCAACCAGGAAGGCGTGATGCAGACAGGCTGGCTGGACGACGGCGGGCGCAGATACTTCCTGGAGGGAAATGGGGCCATGGCAAAAGGCTGGACCAGCCAGAACGGGAAGTGGTACTATCTGGACAGCTCAGGAGCTCTTTCCAGGGGCTGGATCAATGACAATGGAACCTGGTATTACAGCAGCCAGGATGGCGTGATGCAGACAGGCTGGCTGGATGACGGCGGTGAGCGCTATTACCTGAAGGGGTCCGGCGCCATGGCCACAGGTTGGCGTGAGATGGATGGGGCCTGGTATTATTTTGAGGGCTCAGGACGTATGGCCAAAGGCGTGATCGACGTGGGCGGACTCCACTACTATATGGACCCATCCACAGGCCGGATGGCGGCAGGCACCACCGTGGATATAGGCGGCGTGGCCTATACTGCTGACGGAAGCGGAGTGCTCAGCCAGGTTGTGCAGGAAGCGGGAAATGAGACCGGAGACAGCCAGACAGGAAATGTACAGACCCAGGCGCCGGACGGCAGCCAGGGAGGACAGGCACCACAGCCTTCACAGAACGGCGGGGTATCTAACCAGGCACCGGGTTTGGGCCAGGCTGTCACCGGTTCATCCGGCGGACCGGGCGTGGTGGTCACGCCATTAGGGCCGTGACAGCCGCCGCTGGGTTTAATGTAATGGACAATAAGCTCAATCAGGGTATCATTTTTATCAGGATATAACTTCAATATGATGTAAAATCAGCCAAGCGGCGCCGGGAGCAGTCCCGGCGCTGTTTTCTTCTTCCCGCACATATTATGAAGTCTGTAAAGGGAGAAAAAGGTAAAAGCATTTTTATATTGCCCCTGCACATATACTGGATAGATAAGGATGCGAAATAAGAGAGGGAAAACAGGGTGAAGCTGATAAATAAGTCAAAGCTCCTGGCAGCTGTCTGCATAGCGGACCTTTTGCTGCTGGGCGGCCTTATCCATACGGTCAGGGGGGAGATGCCGGCCCATGTGTCTGCCGATGAGGGCTCCTGGGTCAGGGAGGGAGGGGATACCCTGGACCGGGCCAAGGGACTGGAAGGGAAATGTGTGGCTCTGACCTTTGACGACGGACCAAATGAGGATTGCACGGAAAAACTGCTGGACGGGCTGAAAGAGCGGAATGTCCGGGCAACCTTTTTTCTGATGGGACAGAACATAGAGGGAAACGAGGAGATTGTAAAGCGCATGAAGGCAGAGGGCCATTTGATTGGAAACCACAGCTACAGCCATGTGCAGCTTACAAAGGCCGGTTCAGACGCAGTCTGCCAGGCCGTGGACAGAACCAGCCGGATGATAGAAGAGATTACAGGAGAGAGGCCCCAATACATGCGCCCGCCCTATGGGGACTGGAATGAGGAGCTGGAGTGCAGGGTGGGCATGACCACTGTCCTGTGGTCTGTGGACTCCCTGGACTGGAAACTGCGCAATACCAACCGTGTGGTGAAACGGGTGCTTAAGGATGTGGAGGACGGGGATATCATATTAATGCATGATATTTTCCCCACTTCTGTGGAAGCAGCCCTGGAAATCGTTGACACGCTCACGAAGCGGGGCTATACTTTTGTTACGGTGGATGAACTGCTGATTGACTGAGGAGAATACAGATATGGATTTATTTGATTATATGAGAGAAAAGGATATGGAGAAGGAGTCGCCTCTGGCTTCCAGGCTCCGTCCGAGGACCCTGGATGAGGTGGTGGGGCAGCAGCATATTGTGGGAAAGGATAAGCTGCTGTACCGGGCCATACAGGCGGATAAGCTGGGATCCATTATTTTTTACGGACCTCCGGGAACCGGTAAGACCACCCTGGCAAAGGTCATTGCCAATACCACCAGTGCGGATTTCCGGCAGATTAACGCCACAGTGGCAGGAAAAAAGGACATGGAGGAAGTGGTGAAGGAGGCCAAGGACAACATTGGCATGTATGGAAGGAAAACCATCTTGTTTGTGGATGAGATCCACCGCTTTAATAAAGGACAGCAGGATTACCTTCTGCCCTTTGTGGAGGACGGGACCCTGATACTGATTGGAGCTACTACGGAAAATCCGTACTTTGAGGTAAATGGGGCTCTTCTTTCCCGGTCCAGGATATTTGAGCTCAAGCCCCTGGAAAAGGACGATGTCAAGGAGCTGATCCGCAGGGCAGTTTATGACAAGGAACGGGGAATGGGCATTTACGATGCCGACATTGACGAGGATGCAGCTGATTTTCTGGCAGACACGGCCAACGGGGATGCCAGGGCCGCGCTGAATGCCGTGGAGCTGGGGGTACTGACCACTGCAAAGGGAGCGGACGGACGGATTCACATTGATATGGCAGTGGCCCAGGAATGTATTCAGAAAAGGGCTGTCCGGTATGATAAGAACGGGGACAACCACTATGACACTATATCCGCGTTTATTAAAAGCATGCGGGGGTCGGACCCGGACGCGGCCGTGTATTATCTGGCGCGGATGCTGTACGCGGGAGAGGACATCAAGTTCATAGCCAGAAGAATTATGATATGTGCTGCGGAGGATGTGGGAAATGCGGACCCTCAGGCCCTTGTGGTGGCGGTAAACGCAGCCCAGGCCGCAGAGCGCATCGGAATTCCCGAGGCCAATATCATCCTCTCCCAGGCAGTGACCTATGTGGCCACAGCTCCAAAGAGCAACGCTGCCTGTATGGCGGTACAGAAGGCCATGGAAGCGGTGAGGAACGAACGGACTATGCCAGTGCCGGTCCATCTGCAGGACAAGCATTATAAGGGAGCGGAAAAGCTGGGACATGGGGCAGGTTATCTCTATGCTCATGACTATCCCAAGCATTATGTACAGCAGCAGTATCTGCCCGAGGGTATGGAGGGAACCGTATTTTATGAACCTTCTGACAATGGCTATGAGAAGCAGATAAATGCGCATATGAAATGGCTTAAAAGCTGATTTTCTCAAATTTTAACTTTACAATCCCTGATATTCGTGTATATAATAGGGCTATACATAGATTAGCTGGCAGTTTTCTTGATACTGCCGGCAGTCTGTTAGTCCCTGAGCAATTCCCAAATCTGGAATAAACCCCGAATTTGAATGAACAGAAGATAATTTGAATATAGACAGAAGGCGTACACCGGCTTTTTTTGCGGGTGAAGAATTGAATTTAATAAGGAGAAATACTATGCGTGAAAAACTGCAGACCCTGCCTCTTTCAGAACTAAAGGAAATGGCCAAGAGCCGTGGAATTAAGGGCATCAGTTCATTAAGAAAGGCAGAAATTATTGATTTGCTCTGCGATGAGGCAGAGAAAAACCCGGATATAAAGCCGGCGGAAATAAAACGGGAAGTAAAAACGGAAACATCCCGGAGCCAGGAAACGCCTCGGAGTCAGGAGATATCCCGGAGCCAGGAAACGCCCCGGAGTCAGGAGATATCCCGGAGCCAGGAAACACCCCGGAGCCAGGACCAGCCCCATGCCTTTGAGCGTAACCAGTCAAGGAGCCAGGATTATCAGAAAAACCGGAATGACAGCAGGGGAACGGATAACCGCCGCCCTGTTTCAAGAGGGTACGACAGCAAGTATACACAGAACAGGACCCAGACTCCCCAAACACATGGAAACAGCAGTATGAATAACAGAATGAGCCAGAACAGCGCGCCTTCCCAGAACGATGGAGAGCGTTTTGCCAGAGCGGACAATAGAAGTGACGCAATCGGCCTTTCCAGCCAGGATATGGCTGAGTTAGACAGCGGGATTGAGGCAAACGGCATACTGGAAGTCATGCCCGACGGATTTGGATTCATCCGCTGTGAAAATTTTCTTCCCGGTGAAAATGATGTGTATGTGGCACCTTCCCAGATTCGCCGTTTTAATCTGAAAACAGGAGATATTATAGTGGGAAACCGCAGGGTGAAGTCTGCAACAGAGAAGTTTGCGGCCCTTCTCTACATCAAGACGGTAAACGGCTATCCCCTAAGCGCCACGGAGACAAGGCCCAACTTTGAGGACCTGACACCCATCTTCCCTAACAGGCGGCTTCATATGGAAACACCTGGTGAGAGGAATACGGTGGCCATGCGTGTCCTGGACCTTCTGGCACCTATTGGAAAGGGACAGCGTGGTATGATTGTATCCCCTCCAAAGGCAGGAAAGACCACACTGTTAAAGCAGGTAGCAAAGGCAGTTACAACCAATAATCCGGATATGCATCTGATGATCCTTCTGATTGACGAGCGCCCTGAGGAGGTTACGGATATAAGAGAGGCCATTGTGGGTCCAAATGTGGAAGTAATCTACTCAACCTTTGATGAGCTGCCTGACCGTCATAAGAGGGTATCCGAGATGGTGATTGAGCGGGCCAAGCGTCTGGTGGAGCACGGACGTGACGTTATCATCCTGCTGGACAGCATTACCAGGCTGGCCAGGGCATACAATCTGACGGTTGCGCCCAGCGGCCGTACATTATCCGGCGGTCTGGATCCGGCAGCCCTTCATATGCCGAAGCGTTTTTTCGGCGCTGCCAGAAATATGCGCGAGGGCGGAAGCCTGACCGTACTGGCCACTGCCCTGGTGGAGACGGGAAGCCGCATGGATGATGTTGTGTATGAGGAATTTAAAGGCACCGGCAACATGGAGCTGGTGCTCGACAGGAAACTGTCTGAGAAACGTATCTTCCCGGCCATCGACATATTGAAGTCCGGCACCAGAAGGGATGACCTCCTGCTGTCCAGGGAAGAAGCAGAGGCAGTGGATATTATCCGCAAGGCCACCAATTCCCTGAAACCCGAGGATGCAGTGGAAAAGATACTTGACCTTTTCGCAAGAACCAGGAATAACAGGGAATTTGTGGAGAATGCCAAGCGGATTCGGTTTTTCTAGGAATATCAGGCTATGTCCTTTCGTTCCTTTAAAAGGTCGCGGATTTCAGCCAGAAGCTCTTCCTGTGTGGGACCAGCCGGTGCCGGTGCTTCTTCCTTGGCGTCTTCTTCATGGCGTAACCGGCTGCTGATGACGGCAACCGTCTTAATCATAAAGAACATGCACACGCCGATAATGAGAAAATCCAATATATTTTGTAGGAAGCTGCCATAGAGTATGGCGGGCTCTTCTTCCTTTTCCCCCCTTTTTTGTGTAAACTT
>OCAE01000897.1_pt1 | contig 15736 bp, 15 predicted proteins | sample 1495581 | NCBI WGS metagenome assembly OCAE01 (sample SAMEA2580278, study PRJEB22360) | human gut metagenome | biome: human gut; feature: human-associated habitat; material: faeces | place: Denmark | collected 2008/2010 | reverse complement strand
GATCCAGTTCGGTAGGCGGCCTTTTTATCCGCTTTCTGCCCGATGCGAAAGCCGTCATTGGCGTGGCGAGCTGCGACAAGGGACTTCCGGCCACCATGATGGCGCTTGCCGCGCAGCATGACAAAGCGACGGTGCTGGTGCCCGGTGGCGCAACGCTACCCGCAAGGGATGGGGAGGATAACGGCAAGGTGCAGACCATCGGCGCCCGCTTCGCCAATGGCGAGTTATCGCTACAGGATGCCCGCCGTGCGGGTTGTAAAGCCTGCGCCTCCTCCGGCGGCGGCTGTCAATTTCTGGGCACCGCCGGGACATCGCAGGTCGTAGCCGAAGGATTAGGACTGGCTATCCCGCACTCAGCACTGGCCCCTTCCGGCGAACCGGTGTGGCAGGAGATAGCCAGAGCCTCCGCGAAGGCGGCATTGAACTTATGTAAACAAGGCATCACCACCCGGGAAATACTCACCGATAAAGCGATTGAGAATGCGATGACGGTCCATGCGGCGTTCGGTGGTTCAACAAACCTGCTGCTGCATATTCCGGCGATTGCCCATCAGGCCGGCTGCCATATTCCAACCGTTGACGACTGGATCCGCATCAACAAGCGGGTGCCCCGACTGGTGAGCGTACTCCCCAATGGTCCGGTTTATCACCCGACGGTGAATGCCTTCATGGCGGGAGGTGTGCCGGAAGTGATGCTCCATCTTCGCAGTCTGGGATTGCTGCATGAAGACGTGATGACCGTCACCGGCAGCACGCTGAAAGAGAACCTGGACTGGTGGGAACACTCCGAACGGCGGCAACGGTTCAAACAGCTTCTGCGCGAACAGGAGCAGATCGACGCCGACGAGGTGATCATGTCGCCACAGCGGGCACGGGAACGCGGCCTGACTTCAACGATCACTTTCCCGGTGGGCAATATCGCCCCGGAAGGGTCGGTTATCAAATCCACCGCCATCGACCCCTCGGTGATTGACGATCGGGGCATCTATTACCATAAAGGCGTGGCGAAGGTTTATCTGTCCGAGAAAAGCGCGATTTACGATATCAAGCACGACAAGATTAAAGCGGGTGATATTCTGGTCATCATCGGCGTTGGCCCTTCCGGAACCGGGATGGAGGAAACCTACCAGGTCACCAGCGCCCTGAAACATCTGTCCTACGGCAAGCATGTTTCACTGATCACCGATGCGCGTTTCTCGGGCGTTTCCACGGGGGCGTGCATCGGCCACGCAGGGCCAGAAGCACTGGCCGGAGGGCCAATCGGTAAATTACGCACCGGGGATATTATTGAAATTAAAATTGATTGTCGCGAGCTTCAGGGCGAAGTCAATTTCCTCGGAACCCGTAACGATGAAACATTACCCTCACGGGAGGAGGCCACCGCAATATTAAACGCCCGACCCAGTCATCAGGATTTACTTCCTGATCCTGAACTGCCCGATGACACCCGACTCTGGGCGATGCTCCAGGCGGTAAGCGGCGGAACATGGACGGGCTGTATTTATGATGTAAATAAAATCGGCGCGGCCTTGCGCGATTATATGAATAAGAACTGAAAGCAAAAATAAAAACATCCAGACACCTGAATTATCCGGTTACGCATTATTCATCCTGTGCGCAGCCGGATAATGACGGGTCGTTACCCTATGATGAGAGGACGTTATGCCACTAATTATCGTTGTGGCAGGGATTGCTTTACTCCTGCTTTTAACCATAAAAATTAAGCTCAATACGTTTGTTTCACTAATTATTGTCTCGATTGCTGTCGCCATCGCCAGTGGTATGGATTTGAATAAAGTTGTCACCTCTGTCGAATCCGGACTTGGCGGCACGCTGGGCCATATCGGTTTAATATTTGGCTTCGGCGTCATGCTGGGTCGTTTGCTGGCCGACGCGGGGGGTGCGCAGCGAATAGCACTGACCATGCTGAATTATTTCGGCAAAAATAAACTTGACTGGGCGGTAGTTTGCTCAGCCTTTATTGTCGGCATTGCACTTTTTTTCGAAGTCGGCTTAATTCTTCTGGTCCCTATTTTATTCGCTATTGCCCGTGAAGCGAAAATATCGCCGATGTTTATGTGCGTACCCATGCTTTCCGGTTTACTGGTTGCACACGGTTTTTTACCGCCGCACCCCGGCCCGACCGTTATCGCCCGTGAATATGGCGCCGATGTAGGACTGGTACTGATATACGGTATCATTGTCGGCATCCCGACCTTTATTCTTTGCGGCCCGGTACTGAATAAATTCTGCCAGCACATTATTCCGGACGCATTTAAAAAAGAGGGCAATATTGCCTCCCTTGGCGCGACCCGTCGGTTCAGCGAAAGCGAAATGCCTGGCTTTGGGATCAGTTTTCTCACCGCGATGCTGCCGGTTATCCTGATGGCGGTCGTCACCATCATCCAGATGACCCATGCCAAAAGCGCCGCGGATTCAGGCTTGTTCTACAACATACTGCTGTTCCTGGGTAACTCGACGATTGCGATGCTGATTTCACTGCTGTTCGCGATTTATACCATGGGTCTGGGCCGCGGAAAGACGATCCCTGAACTGATGGATTCCTGCGGGAAAGCCATTGCGGGTATTGCTGGACTGCTGCTGATTATCGGCGGTGGCGGCGCATTCAAGCAGGTGCTCATCGATTCTGGCGTGGGTCAGTACATTTCCACCCTGGTCTCAGGCATGGATATTAATCCCATCCTGATGGCCTGGGGCGTAGCCGCGTTCCTGCGTATTTGTCTGGGTTCCGCCACCGTGGCGGCGATCTCTACCGCCGGTCTGGTCATCCCACTGCTGGCAGTACATCCTAATACTAACCTGGCATTGATTACGCTGGCGACCGGGGCAGGATCCTGTATCTGCTCCCACGTTAACGACGCCAGTTTCTGGATGATTAAAGACTTCTTCGGCCTGACCACTAAAGAGACACTGTTGTCCTGGACGCTGATGTCGACGCTGTTATCCATCTGTGGGCTGATATTTATTCTGCTCGCCAGCATGATTATATAATTGTGCCTTCGCCAGTGGATCGCGTTGTCGGTTCACTGGCTCCTCTTTTACACTCGTTTTACGGTTCACTGGTCACAAAATCATCATCTTTCGGCCATTCTTTTGCAGTAATCCCCTTTCACACTGTCTGGCTTCAGAAACATGTCGACGAGCCCGCAGATGATGATGAAAAAGAACTGGCTTCCCTGGCTTATCCTGTCGCCTTCACTGCTTTTTTTACTGCTGTTTACCTGGTTCCCGCTGATTCGTTCAGTGTATGACAGCCTGTTTGATACACGCATGGCAAGCGACGAGGCCCCCTACGTCGGCGCAGGGAATTTCATCCGTCTGTTTGAAGACAGCATCTTCTGGCAGTCGCTGGTGAACAACCTGATTTACATCGCCCTGACGGTTATCCCCGGTGTGGCACTGGCTTTGCTGCTGGCCGTTGCGTTATGGGAAAACCACCGCGTCAATCGCTGGCTACGCACCGCTTTTTTCTTCCCGATGATTATTCCCATGGTCAGCGCGGCGGCGATTTGGCTGTTCATCTTTATGCCGGGAATGGGAATGTTCGACTACTACCTGGCGAAACTGTTCGGCCCCATGAATAACAACTGGCTGGGTCGCAGCAACAGCGCGCTGTATGCCCTGGCGCTGATTGGTGTATGGAAATTCGCCGGCTATTACATGTTGTTCTTTCTAAAAAGCGGTCAGAGCATTCCGCAGTCGGCACGCGAAGCCGCGATGATGGAAGGCGCCCCCCCGACACAGATATTTTTTAAGGTGACGCTACCTCTGCTACGACCGACGCTGAGCTTCGTGATCACAACGGCGCTGATTTATGCCATTACGCAGATAGACCATGTCGCCGTCATGACCCGCGGCGGGCCGGATAACGCCACCAGCGTACTGCTTTATTACATCCAGAATCTCGCCTGGGATACCCACGATCTGGGCAAAGCCTCCGCCGCCACGTTTCTGACGCTGGCAGGGCTGTTTGTCTTCTCCTTTTTTAACCTGAAGCTACTGGAGCGAGGAGCGCATCATGAGCGTTGAGATCTCCCCTGCCATTCCCAGAACGCAACGCGCCACGCGACCGCTGTGGCTACGCCTGCGTCAGTCCAGGAAAGTCACGCTGGGTGCGCTGATGACCTGCCTGGCGCTGCTGTGGGTGAGCCCTTTCCTGTGGATGCTGTCCTCGGCGTTTAGCGCCACAACCTTTGGGGAAGGAATGGCCTCCGTACTGCCGCGCTTCCCGTTAACGCTTGATAACTTTCGCGATGCCTGGGCCAGCGCAAACTGGTTCAGCCTGTACGCTAACACGCTGATCTTCGCGTTTGGCACCTTCGCCGTACAGCTACTGACCATCACCACCGCCGGATACGTTTTTGCCTGCCACGAATTTCGCGGCAAGCAAACGCTTTTTCTGCTGTTTCTTGTTCAGTTGATGATCATGCCCGTCGTGATGATGGTGCCGAACATGATGACGTTGAAAACCTTCGGTCTTCTTAACACGCTGACCGGCGTGATGATGCCTTATTTCACATCGGCATTCGGCGTGTTCCTGATGCGCCAGGCGTTCCTTGCCATTCCAAAAGAGCTGGAGGAAGCGGCGTTGATGGAAGGTTGCCGGTGGTGGCAGGTGCTTTACCGCGTCCTGCTGCCGTCAGTGCTGGCGTTCGCCACCGTCAGCATTACCTATCACTGGAACGAGTATTTATGGCCTCTCATGATGCTTAACGACCCTGACAAGCAGGTGCTGACCGTCGGCCTCGTCTCCTTTGCGATGGGCGCGGAATCGGGCGGACAGTGGGGAACCATTGGCGCAGGAACGCTAATGGTCTGTCTGCCGCTTATGGTGGCCTTTGTCGCCTTTCAGAAACAGTTTCTGAGAAGCTTCGGTTTTTCAGGTATTAAATAAGGAGTGATTTCATGCTGTTAGCCCATATTAGCGACACCCATTTCCGCAGTCACGACCAGAAGCTCTACGGTTTTATCGACGTTAACGCCGGAAATGCAGACGTGGTTTCCCAGTTGAACGCGCTGCGTGAACGTCCACATGCCGTTATCGTCAGCGGAGATATCGTTAACTGTGGCCGCCCGGAGGAGTATCGCGTTGCCCGCCAGATCCTCGGCGCGCTCCACTACCCGCTGCTGCTGATCCCGGGGAACCATGATGATAAGGCGCATTTTCTTGAATATCTGCACCCGCTGTGTCCACAACTGGGCACCGACCCGCAAAATATGCGTTATGCCGTCGATGATTTCGCGACTCGCCTGCTGTTTATTGACTCCAGCCTTGCGGGTCATTCGAAAGGCTGGTTAACCGAAGAGACGCTAGCATGGCTGGAAGCCCAACTATTCAGCGCCGGTGATAAGCCAACTGCCGTTTTTATGCACCACCCGCCGCTGCCGTTGGGAAATGCTCAGATGGATCCGATCGCCTGTGAAAATGGCCATCGTCTGCTGGCGCTGGTGGAACGCTTCCCTTCGCTTATCCGCATCTTCTGCGGTCATAACCATAATCTGACGATGACGCAGTATCGTCAGGCGACCATCACCACGCTTCCCGCAACGGTTCATCAGGTGCCCTACTGTCATGAAGATACACGTCCCTATTACGACATGTCACCGCCGTCCTGCCTGATGCATCGTCAGGTGGGAGAGCACTGGGTGAGCTACCAGCACTCGCTGGCGCACTACGCCGGGCCATGGCTGTATGACGAGAATACCAGTTGCCCAACGGATGAGTACTCATCGCCATGTTAAGACTGAATAATGTCAGCAAAACGTTTGACGGCAAACCGGCGCTGAACTCGCTGTCTCTGGATATTGCCGAAGGGGAATTCGTGGTGCTGGTAGGCCCCGCCGCCTGCGGCAAAAGCACCCTGCTGCGTCTGCTTTCCGGACTGGAAAACGTCAGCGAAGGCGACATCTGGCTACAGGAAGAGAACATCACCTTTCTCTCACCACGCGAACGCAACTTTGCGATGATTTTCCAGAACTATGCGCTGTTTCCGCATCTGTCGGTGCGTGACAACATTACCTTCGGGATGAAAATTCGCAAAGAGGATAAAGCCAGTTGGCAGCCACGCCTGGAACAGGTCTCCCGGATGCTGCAACTGGAGCCGCTACTCGATCGCAAACCGGCCAAACTCTCCGGCGGTCAGCGGGAGGGTGGGGGGGAAGGTTTGCCGGAGGCGATGAACTGTCCGGCGGTCAGCGGCAGCGTGTGGCGATGGCGCGTGCCATTGTGCGCAATCCGCGACTTTTTCTCATGGACGAACCGCTTTCCAACCTTGACGCGCGCCTGCGTAGCGAGGTTCGCGATAGCATTATGGCGCTGCATCAACAGCTCAGGACCAGCACCATCTACGTTACGCACGATCAAACCGAAGCCATGTCGATGGCCGATCGTATCGTCGTGATGAACAATGGTTACGTGCAGCAGGTCGGTCGCCCTGAACATCTCTACGCCAGCCCGGCAAACCTGTTCGTCGCCGGTTTCATCGGCTCACCCGCAATGAACCTCCTCCTTCTGCCTTGCCAGAACGGTCAGGTACAACTCGGTGATATCAGACATCCGCTGCCACCGCTGTCGCGTGACGAAACGCAGGTCTGGCTGGGGATACGCCCTGAACACATCACTGACAGACCGACTGACGGGCTGTACACCCTGCCTGCCACGATAATGCAACGAGAACTGATGGGGGCAGATTATCTGCTCCACGTCAGCACGCCTGTCGGCACACTGCGCTACAGCCGCCGCCATCGCGGCACCGTGCCCGAAAAAGGCGACACGCTTACCCTCGGTTTTTCACCGTCGGATCTTCATCTTTTTCATGCTGAGAAACAGCACAATTTACTCCAGGAGATTGACCATGTTTAAGCCCCTGAATACGAAATTGCAGGCGCTCGCCCTAAGCGGCGCGCTGGCCTTTAGCGGGTCTGCGCTGGCGAAAGAAAAAATCGATTTTATGTTTCCCGCCCCCGTCGATGGCAAACTGACCATGGAGATGACCCGGGTCATCAACGTATTCAATGAATCACAACAGGATGTCGAAGTACGGGGCATTTTTACCGGCAACTATGACACCACCAAGATCAAAGCCGAATCCGCGCAAAAGGCGGGACAACCGCCCGCGCTGGTCATCATGTCCGCCAACTTCACCACCGACCTGGCGTTAAAAGATGAAATCCTGCCGATGGACGAGCTGTTCAGGTTCGGTAATCAAAAAGCGGGGCCATTTTTGCTTAACGAGTTCTGGCCCGCCATGCATAAGAACGCTCAGGTGATGGGCGTGACTTACGCGATCCCGTTCCATAACTCCACGCCAATTCTGTATTACAACAAAGCGTTATTTGACCAGGCGGGTATCAAACAACCGCCGCAAACCTGGGCTGAACTGCAGGCGGACGCGAAAAAATTAACCGACGAAAGCAAGGGTCAGTGGGGGATCATGTTGCCATCGACCAATGACGATTACGGCGGCTGGATTTTCTCGGCGCTGGTTCGCGCCAATGGCGGTAAATATTTCAATGAAGACTATCCCGGCGAAGTGTATTACAACGCCCCCTCCACCATTGGCGCCCTGCGTTTCTGGCAGGATTTGATCTATCAGGACAAGGTGATGCCTTCTGGTGTCCTGAACTCAAAACAGATCAGCGCCGCCTTCTTTTCGGGGAAAGTTGGAATGGCAATGCTGAGCACCGGCGCACTGGGCTTTATGCGTGAAAATACCAAAGACTTTGAGCTTGGCGTCGCCATGCTGCCGGCAAAAGAGCAACGTGCGGTGCCGATTGGCGGTGCCAGCCTGGTGAGTTTTAAAGGCATTTCAGACGCGCAGAAAAAAGCGGCATATCAGTTTCTGAGCTGGCTGGTCAGCCCGCAGGTGAACGGAGAATGGAGTCGCTTTACCGGCTACTTCTCGCCGCGTAAAGCCGCGTATGACACACCAGAAATGAAAGCGTACATGCAGCAGGATCCCCGTGCGGCCATCGCCCTTGAGCAGCTGAAATATGCCCATCCCTGGTACTCCACCTATGAAACGGTCGCCGTACGTAAAGCGATGGAAAACCAGCTGGCGGCCGTTGTCAACGATCCAAAAGTGACGCCGGAAGAGGCAGTTAAAACGGCCCAACAGGAAGCCGATACGCTAATGAAGCCCTACGTTGATAAAAGCGCGCTGGCAGAAGTGAAATAGCTTATTACGCATCGTGTCATTGTGGACAGGCCGACATTACTTTGGCCGATGATACGGTTTTTGTTCCACGGTGACATGTTCATACTCAACTCTCCTGCCGTATGGGAGCGTTGAGTATGGCTATCCCTCAAGAACGAGTCGCTGACGTCCTTTGTCCGTTTTTATTCATTGCTCTCGCGTTGGCAGTCATCCACTCAGCAAGAGAATCAAGTGTCGGACGCAACGATTTACCCAGCTCGGTTATTTCATACTCCACTCTCGGTGGAACTTCAGCGAACACTTTTCTGTTAACCAACCCGCGAGCCTCAAACTGTCGCAACTGACGAGTCAGTTCTTTCTGAGTGATAGGTCTGACTGCTCGTTGTAACTCACTGAAACGAACAGGTTCGCCTAATACAATCAAACGATAAAGGATGGGGATCGCCCACTTACCGGCTATCAGATTCACAAAACTGACCATCGGGCATCCTGTATTACTCTCAGCTAACGTCGAAATATTCTGTGTCATTGGGCTCCCGGTCTCACTTCATTGCATCCCATAAGGTTCCTTAGTATCCAAATGGTGCCTACTTTCCAAAGGATACTAAAGGATAAATAATTACTCCACGAATAATACGTGGGGGTAGGAAAATGGGCAGACTTGAGGGCAAGTACGCACTGATTACCGGTGGTACTAGCGGTATTGGTTTAGAGACAGCACGTCAGTTTCTGGCAGAAGGAGCAAAGGTTGCCATCACCGGTCGTAGTGAAAAAAAACTACTGGAGGCCAAAAAAGAGTTAAGTGACGTGGCCATTTTTCGCATTGAGGCAGGCGACATCCCTCAACAAACTCACTTAGCAACGGCGTTACAGGCGCGATGGCCGAGACTTGATATTTTATATATAAACGCAGGTGATGTTACACATAAGCCACTGGAATCCTGGGATGAGCAGGCTTACGATGCGCTGATGAATACCAATCTTAAGGGCCCATTCTTCCTGATCAAAGCCCTGCTTCCTATGCTTTCCAACCCGTCCTCCGTCATTGTTTGTGGCTCAGTCAGCGCGCGGATTGGTTTTCCACAAAGTAGCGCTTACGCTGCAAGTAAAGCCGCAATACTCTCTCTGGCACGAACACTTTCTGCAGAGCTTCATCCGCGTGGGATTCGTGTAAATGGCTTAAGTCCCGGACCGACTGAAACACCGGCATTGAACAACGTTGGGGGCGGCGTGGACGAAGATAAGCTCCGGGAAGAAATTCGCGCCCTGGTACCCATCGGACGTTTAGGCACCCCCTATGAATTGGCTAAGGCCGCCGTTTTCCTTGCTTCTGATGAATCTTCATTCGTCGTTGGTACTGAGCTACTGGTTGATGGTGGCGTGGGTAATCTATAGCTGAGTAGCCTGGCAGTGGTCTGGTAGAAGGGTTATCAGGCCACAATGCGCAAGGAGCAAAAAGCAAACGCTCAGGAAGAAGAAAAGGGATAAAGCTGATACACCGCCACCATCACTGAGACACTCAATATCACGCTGACGATGAAATAGGTTTTGAATGGCTGCTTTTGTGTTTTATGCCGGAAGAGTTGTTGACCCACCATCGCGCCAGGCCACCCTCCCACAACACCAAACACCAACAGAGTGGATTCCGGTACTCTGCGCCAGGCCTTACGCGCCGCCATTTTATCCACGCCATAAATCACCAGCGTCAGTACATTGGTGAGCAGGAACCAGATAGCAACGGGATGTGAGGTAAAGATGCTGCCGATAGCCGAGAAGATCAGGAGCAAATAACAAAAGCGATTGAGATTCATAGTTTGTGGCACAGTCGATTTTAGCGTGTGTAGAGGCGGCATTATACGCAGTAAAGACACGGGGCCAAAACCCCGGAACAAGTCTCTGAGTAAGTATGGCTTTGGGCGGTTATGCGCGATATTAATCCATGGGGGGCAGATCAACTTAGGCAGGTACACTTGCTTTGTACTAAGATGCCTATTCAACAGGTGCTTTAAGATATCGTCTCAGTATCAAGATGGATTTATCAACATGACCAGAACAGAAAGGCTTCTCGAATTACTACAGATATTAAGGGCGCAAAGATATCCGATCACGGCATCCACTCTTGCAGAAAGATTAGAAATAAATGTACGCTCCCTTTACAGAGATATAAAAACGCTACAGCAACAGGGAGTGTGCATTGAAGGCGGCGCAGGAATTGGATACATCGTTAAGTCTGATTTTCATTTACCCCCCTTAAATCTTTCTCATGAAGAAATCAATGCGATTATACTTGGGCTAAATTGGGTGTCCCATAATACGGATTATGATTTCAAAAATACCGCAAGAAATGCGCTTGCCAAAATACACGCCGTCATTCCCGATGAATTAAAAAATCTTATTGAGAGCCAATCCTATCTGACCGGTCCTTCAGAAAACAATGAGATATTTTTTGAAGACATTCGTAATGCGATTAAAAATCGAAAGAGAGTCAACATAAAGTATTGTGACAAGAAAGAGGTTTACTCTTCTCGAGTCATATGGCCCATCGCATTAGTATATATGGAGTCATGCTGGATTTTGGTTGCATGGTGTGAGATGAGAAATGATTTTCGTCATTTCAGAACTGACAAAATCGAAGAGATTGTGCAACTGGATTCCATGTATAGAGAAAACAGGACGGCTTTATTGAAAAAATGGAGAGAAAAAGAGGGGCTCCGCGAGGGAAAAGAGTACTGACAAAAACTGTCACTGCTAATTTGTATACTACCCCAGATGTAAGACTCCATTCTACTTCGCAGGGGGAATTATGAATTTTCAGAATAAAGTAGCGGTTATAACAGGAAGTACTACAGGTATAGGTGAGGCCGTTGCAGACCAATTACACAAACATGGCGCTAAGGTCGTCATTGTATCCCGCTCGTCAGCGCAGGCTAAACAAAAAGCGAAACGGTTATCTTCACAGGGACAACAAGCGATGGGGATCGGATGTGATGTGTCGCAGCCTGAACAGGTACGGCAAATGATAGATGACGTTATCAAATATTTCGGCAGGCTTGATTATGCTGTAAACAATGCAGGCCTGACAGGTGAACATGGTAAAAATATCACAGAGCAGACAGTTGAAAACTGGAATAAGGTCATTGCCACCTCATTGAGCGGTATTTTTTACTGCCTAAAATATGAAATACCTCAGATGATGAAGTTTGGTGGTTCTATCGTTAATTTATCTGCAGTAAATGGTCTGGTTGGTATTCCTGGATTGGCGCCTTACACCGCGGCTAAGCACGGTATAATCGGTTTAACCCAAACCGCAGCGCTAGAGTTTGCCTGCCAGGGTATTCGAATCAATGCAGTCGCTCCGGGTTATGTCCAAACCCCACGGATGAATGAATTCCCTGAAAACATCGTACGCAGTTTCGCAAATAGCCACCCGATGAAAAGAATGGCAAAAATGCAAGAAATAGCAGACTTCATCTTGTTTTTGCTGTCAGACAGATCAGCGTTCTGTACCGGGGGCGTTTATCCCATTGATGGTGGGTATTTAGCTGAGTGACATTTACCTTAAATCATATTAAACCGTAATAATTATCTCACCGGAATGGTTGGTTCAATGGGAGCGATAAAATACCTCTAGTTAGTGCTTCTGCTGTAGAGTCAGTAATAGCCACATTGCCAGAATCTATTAAGAGGGGTATAGATCATCGGCTCTCCATTGGTTTATACATCATGCCATTAACAACCTCCGCTTCTGGCACTGAGTTGCTAAACTAACTGAGCTGAAGGGCCGTAGTGACCGAGGAGCGGACATTTCCTTAAAAGAAAACTTAAATCTAATATAAAATAAAATTTGGCATTAAATGGACTGGTTAACCTGGATGACTATAAGTATTTTAATTCATAAAGCAGCCTGACTAAATATTTTTTTCAAAGCTTCACTGATAATATACACCTTGGTTGCATCAGAAAATCTACCACCATGTGTTCCTGCCTTTTTGAACAACTCACTGAAAATTTCTTTGATAAGAATTTCATTAACTGCCATTTGAGTTTCTTTATTATATTTATCCATTTCCTGCTGAATTAGTCTTAACATGCTTTCCATTTCAGTAGGTTGCTCATTCATCCATTCAATAAGCGCAGATTCATTAGCAATATCTGGGCTTTCTCTATGGCATTTACTGCATAGTAGAATATAATTTGAGACATCATTACTTCCGTCTAGTGAGTGAGGGATAATATGCGCCCTCTCCAATTTTGAGGATTCGCGGCCACAGCAGACACATACATTGAAATCACACGCATTATCATAGCGCGTATCATCCAAACCTCTTTGAATTCCATTGTCAATCCAGTACTGCCTGATCATTTTTTTACTTGGTGCGTTTTGTCTAGGAATTACTGCCATATTACTGCTCCTCAAGAATTCAAACAGCTGATGAGAGATAAGCTGACCTGCGCCCTATAGATTAACACACTACGCTGTTAGCAACGTCCGCTTCTGACACACAAGCGACATCCAGGCCTCTCCGGCCACCGCATGAAGGGTCGCCAGTTCATACCGCTGCAGGCAGGTCCTCAGCCGCATCGGTCTGGACGGTGCAGTGATTCTGCCCATAAGCCAGATACTCTTGCCTCATATACTGAATGACCGATACTTGACCGACAGCTATGAGCAATAAGCAGAAATTAACGCCCTGTTAAGGGGGAGTAACGCAATATCGAAGCCGCATACTAAGTTAATCACTTAAACCAACACATAGTTAAAATGTTTCGCGTTGCGAATCCCTCCTGAATAGTTTGTTAGGTAATTATTTTTGGAACAGATTGTATCGTAATAGGATTTATACCCAAGCTGGCTCCATCTACGCGTACAATAAATGCACGCAACACTTCCATTAACTGGTCAACAGGTTGAAACCAATACGACCTAATTATGTCAAGGACGTCACTCTGCCCCGGAACTACCATTATCTTATGATTGCGATTGTAAGATAAAAATAGCTCCAACATTCCAATCGCAATATGAAAGTCATCAATTACCGAATGCTCACTACCTAAGATAGCAACAGTTTTAACTGATTGTTCAAGTTGTACATTGTGAACGGATATTTGAGCACCGTTTGGTTGAACCCCTATACCAAAAAGACACATACTGGATTTATTTTGCCAACCGGCACTACCTAATAGTTTATTTCCTTTATTTCCTTCAACCTCACCAAGTAAAGCACTATCTTGAGTATCTCCTGCAAATCGTTTAATCAAAATACACAAATCAACATATTTAATGTCTTCCCAAACATTTTGAATATTATATTTTGTATAACCAAATATGCCTGCATTAGTTTTTTTGAGAAACTCTGCACCGCTGTATGAATCTATGCCACAAACAAAAACCCCATACGAGTGATAGTTTCTCAGTAAATCAAAATTATAATTATTTAAAATATTATCAATCAAAAGTTTAAACAAACCTGTTCCTTCATTACTAGCTAGATAATGGCAAAGGAAGTACTGTAGCCCCCAATTTTGAACGCTTTCTCTCATTCGAGCAAAGAAACCTTGTTCGCTCGTTCCTACAAAGTTCGCAAGAGTTTTTGGCGTAGAAAACGGAATCTGTTTTTGAATATTGAACTCAAGTTGCTTATGCTCATATAAGGCTTCCAAAACAGAACAAAAATGCATTGCCCAGTATGACTTAGAGTCACCAATAATTGATGGTTCAATAATTTGACCGACATTCGAAATCAAAATACTTTACCTTTAGTTACTTAACCTTTGAATATTGTGGCGGCACCCCACTACTGTTCTCTAGCCTGTCATTTTTAGGTTAGCCCATGCAAACTTCCTAAGATAACGCACCTTTCCTTGTTCAGCAACAAATAAATGTGCCTGTTGATTTTCCCAAAGCAGGCTTGTTTTATGGTTAAAGCAAATAAGGCTGTGTATTGAACCAGATTTACAACCAATTTCCGCAATTGGCACTGAGCTGCCGTCGATAAGGTTTAAAGAGCAGCAGTTAGCGAGTAGCTGACACTGTAAGGGCTACTATGGTGCTAACCGCGCATATCGAAGCCGGATTTTTGAAAATCCCTATAGACTTCTGGATTGTTGAAGGCTGGAAATTTGGCTTTATGGGCTGCTGATTTTATCGCTTCGCAATAGGCTTTATTGCCGTTGCTGGTTGATATGTTCAAAGCTGTGCCATCCTGAGCAAATTCAATATGCAACCTGCATTTTTTCCCTTTCCAGTTTTGCGGCTCATCAAGTTTGGCATTTATTGCCGCCCTGATTGCCCGCGCTTTCGCACCCCATTCATCCTGATCATCCCAGCGTCCTGAACTGCAACTCCCCGTTGCCGTGGTCTTATGGCAGCCGGAAGGATGTAACGGCGCGCAACCCGCTAAAAACGACAACCCGCGGCCAGGCTAGCCACAATGGTCAGCATAACGATTTTCCTTACTGTTCCAGACGATCCCACTTCTTGCCCCTCAATCCATCTAAACCTCAGCAATGTTGGCATATTCTTCCGTCATTCCTGGCACCTTTTCAACCATTAATTATCGACATCAACTGGATGTTTCGAATGAGCCTTCTGAATATGTAGAGAGAGGAATAGGCTGCGATTTATTGCCTGATGATTGGCACAAGTCGTTTTTACGTCCGCTTCGGCTCACTGCCGCCCTCTTACCGGAAAATCGCCAGCTCGCTCATCCGCGATACATAAACGCCCCACATTTAAGATATCACCAAGAATGTTAATGATAATTATTTGCATTGATATGATATGTTGAATGCGCTTATAACAAGACATACTTCTCATGGCGGACGATAAGACTCATCGCATGGGAAATAACCTGTGGCTGCGCTGAGATGCAGCATCAATTCAATTTATGGAGATAAGATGAGAAGAATTTCAGTCCGTACGGTGTTGTTGGCCTCCACTATTGCGATGGCAACCGCCACAATGGCATACGCCGATAGCCAGTGGGCAGCCGCCACCACGACCTTTCCCGGCAGTATCCGTGCAGGGTCACGGGACGTTCCTGTTAAGCCCGGAGATAAAACTGTCATCGCGATTAAGAGCCTGCAGGCGGGCACGACCGTCACCCTGCTGAATGGTGCGGAAGTCCTGACACCGAAACCACTGACCGCCGACGAGAAGGGAAACCTCACTATTCCGCTAACCGTTCCAGCCGATGCTGCTACAGGCCTTCATCCACTCACTGTTATCACGCAAAATCCCGCGAGCGTTTCGCAGGTCATGTTGAAATTGTCCCAAATTGTTCCCCCGAAAAACACTGAGGCTTTCAGGCTGCAAAAAATTTCCGTCGGTGAGCGAGCTTACCAGTCGGCAGTTTCAACCGACGGGAAGCTGTTCGTGACCTCTGCACGCGGCCCGAATGATGGTAGCCGCCTGATGAGACTGAACGCCGGAACGCTGACTGTTGAAGCGGAGGCTACGCTGCCTAAAGACAAAAAGGGTGAGCAGATTGGAGTCTTCGGCATCGGTGTTGATAATGTCCATAATCATATCTGGACAACGAACACGCTCGCCGAGACGG
>OCAE01000894.1_pt1 | contig 15776 bp, 15 predicted proteins | sample 1495581 | NCBI WGS metagenome assembly OCAE01 (sample SAMEA2580278, study PRJEB22360) | human gut metagenome | biome: human gut; feature: human-associated habitat; material: faeces | place: Denmark | collected 2008/2010 | reverse complement strand
GTAAATAACGCAGCGGGTTTACGGATTTCCCCTTGTAACGAATTTCAAAATGCAAGCGTGTTGAACTGGTTCCGGTACTACCCATGGTAGCTATTTTCTGCCCCGCCTTGATTTCTTGTTGTTCCCGGACCAGCATTGTATCGTTATGGGCGTAGGCACTCAGGTAATCATCGTTATGTTTGATGATAATAAGATTACCGTAACCACGCAGCGCGTTACCGGCATAGACGACGCGTCCATCTGCGGTCGCGACAATAGCCTGTCCCTTGCTGCCTGCAATGTCGATCCCTTTATTGCCACCTTCGGTAGCCGCAAAGTTTTCGATCACTTTGCCGTCGGTCGGCCAGCGCCAGGTAGAGATTGGCGAGCTGGTTGACGTTGAGCTTGCAGTTGATTCGGTTGCGCTAACTGCCGGAGCCGTTACAGGCGCTGTGACCACAGTCCCAGCAGGCTTGTTGTTCGGCAACATTTTATTAGCACTTTGTTCACCTGAATCCTCAGAATACGTAATTGTTGGTTTCGAAGCAACAGCAACGGTGGAATTTTGTGCAGGGTTGGTCACAACTCCTTGCTGTGCTGCATCCGCCTGGGTGATGGCATTTCCACCGGTAATCGGTGCGCCAGACGCATTGCCCACTTGCAGAGTTTGACCGACATTCAGGCCATACGGGGCCGGAACGTTATTGCGTTGTGCGAGATCACGGAAATCGTTCCCGGTAATCCAGGCAATATAGAAAAGGGTATCGCCTTTCTTAACAGTATAGGTACTGCCGCCCGTATAGCTACCTTTCGGAATGTTCCCATACTTACGGTTGTACACAATACGACCGTTTTCCATCTGCACAGGTTGTTCCGCAACAGGCTGGATCTGTGTTGACTGTGTGGTCGGACGCTGCACCGGCTGGATCTGCGGCGTTTGCTGTACTGTCGACGTCGAGCCCATTTTTGGTGGAGGCGTAATCAGCATACCGGAATTGGTGTTCGTTGATGCACCGCCATCAACGGAACTGACCGGTGCAGGTGGATTCGAGGTATTTGAACAACCTGCCAGCCATAATGAAACCAGTGACAATGCCGCAATGCGGCGAACGGTAAATTTGTGGCTTCCCGCGCTCATTTATCCCCCAGGAAAATTTGATTAAAACCAGTGACGTAATCACCGTGCAAGGCATCGGACTGGGCACTGGAAACGTGACCACGATACGCTTACTAATTCCAGAATATCCAGGAAAACTCCAGGTATTCAGAGCCTGTATCTACGCAAGCTCCCCTTTTACTAAGGGAACGAAGCGTACGGCCTCCACGGTATCGATAATAAATTCGCCTCCCCGACGACGCACCCGTTTCAGAAACTGGTGCTCGTCACCCACGGGTAAGACGAGAATGCCGCCTTCATCCAACTGCATCATCAATGCGGTTGGGATCTCAGGCGGCGCTGCCGTAACAATGATAGCGTCAAAAGGGGCTCGCGCTTGCCAGCCTTGCCATCCATCACCATGACGGGTAGAAACATTATGTAAATCAAGCTGTTTAAGTCGACGACGCGCCTGCCACTGCAAACCTTTAATGCGCTCAACAGAGCACACATGGTGCACCAGGTGCGCCAGAATCGCCGTTTGGTAGCCAGAGCCAGTACCAATTTCCAGCACCCGGGACTGTGGCGTTAACTCCAGCAGCTCGGTCATCCGCGCAACCATATAGGGCTGCGAAATCGTCTGCCCCTGACCAATCGGCAGGGCAATATTGTCCCAGGCCTTATGTTCAAACGCCTCATCAATGAATTTTTCACGCGGCACGGCGGCAAGTGCATCGAGAACAAGCTCATCTCTGATGCCCTGCGCACGTAATTGTTCAAGAAGAGTGTGTACGCGTCTGCTTACCATTGCGTGTCGGCTCCCACGCTGTCTAACCAGTCAGAAACAACTTCATGCGCGCCGTATGCGGTTAAATCGACATGCAGCGGCGTGATGGAAACATAGCCTTCATCGACGGCGGCAAAATCAGTATCCGGTCCGGCGTCGCACTTTTCGCCCGGTGGCCCGATCCAGTACAGCGTATTACCGCGCGGGTCCTGCTGTGGTATCACCTGATCTGCAGGATGGCGACTACCGCAGCGGGTGACGCGGATACCTTTAATCTGATCCAGCGGTAAATCCGGCACGTTGATATTCAAAATGCGCCCGGTGCGCAGCGGTTCACGACTCAGCGCCCGTAAGATACGGCAGGTTACTGCGGCAGCAGTATCGTAGTGTTTATGCCCATCAAGTGAGACAGCCAGCGCAGGGAAGCCCAGGTGACGACCTTCCATCGCCGCCGCAACGGTACCGGAATAGATAACATCATCGCCGAGATTAGGACCTGCGTTAATACCAGACACAACAATGTCCGGACGCGGACGCATTAATGCGTTAACGCCCAGATAGACGCAATCGGTAGGTGTACCCATTTGTACGGCGATATCACCGTTATCATAGGTGAACGTGCGAAGTGAGGATTCCAGCGTCAGCGAGTTGGACGCGCCACTGCGGTTACGATCCGGGGCAACCACCTGTACGTCAGCAAACTCACGCAGCGCTTTCGCCAGCGTTTGTATACCGGGTGCGTGAACCCCATCATCGTTACTCAGCAATATACGCATAATCACCCATTGTGTTAATAAGTTCCCTTACAACACTGGTGGCGAAGCTACCTGCCGGTAGCCAGAAACGTAACTCAACGGTTACGTCATCCCACCAGTTCCAGCTTAATTGTTGTGGATACAGCAACATAGCGCGACGCGACGCGTCGACTTTCTCGCGCAATAACAGAGACTGCAGCGCGGTTTCATCAGCAACAGCGGCTTCTTCAAACGCCAGCGCGTCGCGTTGAGTTCCCCACTCACCGCTGCCCGGCAATGCCGCTGTAATCATCAACTCTTTCTCATCGACGCGACGCTGTAATTCAGTTTGTTCTTCCTGTGTGGCGACAAACCAGCTTCCGCGCCCCGATAATTGTAGCGCATCGCCGTCAACAACTTGATTAAAGTCTGTTTTTTTCAGGCGTTCACTGACTATCTGATTAAACAACGCGCTACGGGCCGCCGACAACCAAAAACTGCGTTTATTGCGATCGCGCACCGGCGCATCGCTTTGCGCCCAGCGCAGCGCCCCTTGCAGGTTGCTGCCGCCGATACCAAAACGCTGAGCGCCAAAATAGTTCGGTACGCCGCGCTCGTTAATTGCCTGCAAACGCGCTTCAACATCATTTCGCTCGCTCACTTCACGCAACACCAGCGTAAATTCGTTGCCTTTCAGCGCCCCTAAACGCAGCTTACGCTTGTGGCGCGCGTACTCCAGCACTTTACAGCCTTCAAGCTCAAATTTGCTTAAATCAGGCATCGCATTGCCCGGCACACGCGCACACAGCCACTGTTCCGTGACCGCATGCTTGTCTTTCTGGCCAGCAAAGCTCACTTCGCGGGCATGAATTTTCAGGAATTTCGCCAGCGCGTCAGCCACAAAACGGGTGTTACAACCGTTTTTCAGGATACGCACCAAAATGTGCTCGCCTTCGCCATCGGGTTCGAAGCCTAAATCTTCGACGACGACAAAGTCTTCCGGATTCGCTTTCAGAACGCCATGGCCTTGTGGTTTGCCATGGAGATACGTCAGATCTTCAAACGCAGTCATTTCGTTGCCTTAATGAGTAACGCCACCGCTTCACAGGCAATCCCTTCCCCACGCCCGGTAAAACCGAGTTTTTCCGTGGTGGTCGCTTTCACGTTAACATCATCCATATGGCAGCCGAGGTCTTCGGCAATAAACACACGCATTTGTGGAATGTGCGGCAGCATCTTCGGCGCCTGAGCAATAATTGTCACATCCACATTACCAAGCGTATAGCCTTTGGCTTGAATACGCCGCCAGGCTTCACGCAATAATTCTCGACTATCTGCACCTTTAAAGGCCGGGTCGGTGTCCGGGAATAGCTTACCGATATCCCCCAGCGCAGCCGCGCCCAGCAGAGCATCGGTTAACGCGTGCAACGCCACGTCACCATCAGAATGCGCCAGCAATCCTTTTTCATACGGGATGCGCACACCACCAATGATAATTGGGCCAACTCCTCCAAAAGCGTGTACGTCGAAACCGTGTCCAATTCGCATTATGCCTTCTCCTGATATACACAGCGTCCTCCAGGCAGCCTGAAGGATGATGTATCTAGATAGTTCGGGTCAGATAAAATTCCGCCAGCGCCAGATCTTCCGGGCGGGTGACTTTGATGTTGTCAGCACGCCCTTCGACCAGCTGCGGATGAAAGCCGCAATATTCCAGCGCCGAAGCTTCGTCTGTAATAGTTGCACCTTCGTTGAGTGCACGTGTCAGGCAATCGTGCAATAACTCGCGCGGGAAAAACTGCGGCGTCAACGCATGCCATAAATCGGTGCGATCGACCGTATGGGCGATGTCTGTTCGCCCCGGCTCCGCGCGTTTCATTGTGTCGCGTACCGGTGCGGCAAGGATCCCGCCGGGACCGCTGGGACCCTTGAACACTCCCCGCCGGTACGGCTGGACTCGCTGATTGCCAGCAAACGGGCCAAATCATCCTGGTGCAGGCACGGACGCGCGGCGTCATGCACCAGCACCCAACGGGCCTCCCCTGCGGCTTGCAAACCGGCAAGGACAGAATCGGCACGCTCGTTGCCGCCATCCACCACCGTAATTTGCGGGTGCGCAGCAAGTGGAAGTTGGGCAAAGCGACTGTCGCCTGGGCTGATAGCGATGACGACTCGCGTCACCCGGGGATGAGCCAGCAGCGCATCAACCGAGTGTTCAAGAATGGTTTTATTGCCAATAGAGAGGTACTGCTTAGGACACTCTGTTTGCATTCGGCGGCCAAACCCGGCAGCCGGCACCACGGCGCAAACGTCCAATAAAGTGGCTGCCATGTTAAATCCCTGGACGGTTTATCGATTGTTTTGCCCTGCAGTCTGAGCGCGTTTAGACGCGTCAGGCACCAGACGATAAAAGGTTTCGCCCGGCTTAGTCATGCTGAGTTCGTTGCGCGCACGCTCCTCAATAGCCTCTTGTCCGCCATTGAGATCGTCAATTTCGGCAAAGAGCTGATCGTTACGCGCTTTAAGTTTCGCGTTTGTAGCTTGCTGCGCAGCAACATCATCGTTGACGCGACTATAGTCATGTATGCCGTTCTTACCGAACCACAGCGAATACTGCAGCCAGACTAATAAAGCCAGCAACAGCAGCGTTAGTTTACCCATCCTGCCCCCTGAAAAACGGCATTAATATCCCATAACTTCCGCAGACAACTTTACATCAACGGTCGGGAATGCCGCGACAACGCGGGCAAATGTACCACATTTGCCCGTTGTTACGTATACCCCGTGTAAGGAGAACATAATCTCATTGTTGGTTACGGTTTGAATTATGACCAGAGAGTGAACAACGTCGGCGATTGTTAAATAAAGGCGTTTGCCTAACCCAATAACCATAAAAACAGTGCGCCAAACATCGCCCCAACCACCAGCAGGGTACAGGTAATGCTCAGCAGCAACCTTCCCTTCAATAGCGAGTGCAAGGCAATACCCGCGACAATCGCCACGGGCAGCAACGCGAGGAAAAAGGGCCAGGTATAAATGAAGAAAAACAGTGTATTAGGGCCATACATCAGACACGGGAATCCCAGCGCCAACAACCACGCGATAAAACCGACCACAGCCCCCGGTAGTGACCAGGTGGTTTCGTCGTCGGCGGCGAAGGTATCTGACTCTGTAATAGTAATGTTATGGCTGTTACGCATATCTAATCCTGTGACCGTGACTGACCGGGCATGTGAGCTCGGGTGTCTCAGGATCTGATAATATCTTCCTGCCTCAGCAGGTCTAATAATTGGGGTACCAAATTTGTTACCAATTGTTCACCATCAAGATGAATCTCTGGCGATTCAGGCGCTTCGTATACCGAATCAATTCCGGTGAAATTGCGTAACTCACCCGCCCGCGCTTTTTTATACAGCCCTTTTGGATCGCGTGCTTCACACGTTGCTAATGGCGTATCGACAAAAACTTCAATAAAACGCCCTTCGCCAACCCGCTCACGAACCATTTTGCGCTCAGCGCGATGCGGTGAGATAAAGGCGGTCAACACCACAAGCCCCGCATCCACCATCAGGTTAGCCACTTCACCAACCCGGCGAATATTCTCCTTACGATCGGCATCACTAAATCCAAGATCGCTGCACAGACCGTGACGCACGTTATCGCCATCCAAGAGATAAGTACTCACCCCCAGCTTATGCAACGCTTCTTCAAGCGCCCCTGCTACCGTGGATTTACCGGAGCCTGACAGCCCGGTAAACCACAGCACAACACCACGATGACCGTGGCGTTGTTCCCGCTGTTGCGGTGTAACAGGATGGGCATGCCAGACGACGTTTTCGTCATGCAGCGCCATTATTTTCCTCCCAGCAGATCGCGCGCACCCCAGTGTGGGAAGTGGCGACGCACCAGTGCATTAAGCTCCAGCTCAAACGCGCTGAACTGAGAAGCCGCGGCGAGCTCCTGAACAAGTGGCTCACGCACCAGTCCCGCGCCAACGGTAACGTTGGTCAGGCGGTCAATAATTATCAGCCCGCCCGTCACCGGGTTCTGCTGATAGGTATCCAGCACCAGCGGCTCATCAAAGGTCAGATTAACCAGACCGATGCCGTTCAGCGGTAGCGCTTCAACGTCACGTTGGGTCAGGTTGTTTATATCGACCTGATATTGCACGCTATCAACGCGTGCGCGGGTCTTCTTGCCTGCGACTTTGATGTCGTAGCTTTGTCCAGGCGACAGCGGTTGTTCCGCCATCCACACCACATCAATGGCAGCGCTTTGAACCGCCGGCAACGCCTCACCGGCATCAAGTAACAGGTCGCCCCGGCTGATATCGATCTCATCTTTCAGCACCAGGGTGATCGCTTCACCTGCATGCGCTTCCTGTAAATCGCCATCAAAGGTCACGATCCGCGCTACGCTGGACTCAACGCCGGACGGCAGTACTTTGACGCGCTGCCCGACCTTCACGCTACCGGAGGCCAGCGTTCCGGCATAACCACGAAAATCCAGATTCGGTCGGTTCACATACTGCACCGGGAAACGCATCGGTTGCGTATCAACACTACGTTGAATCTCAACGGTTTCCAGCACTTCCAGCAGCGTCGGACCGCTGTACCACGGCATACTGGCGCTTTGCGAAGCCACGTTATCGCCTTCCAGCGCAGAGAGCGGCACAAACCGGATATCCAGGTTGCCCGGCAGTTGTTCAGCAAAAGTAAGATAGTCTTCGCGAATACGGTTAAATGTCTCTTCGCTAAAGTCCACCAGATCCATTTTGTTGATCGCCACCACCAGGTGTTTGATCCCAAGCAGCGTGGAGATAAAGCTATGACGACGAGTCTGATCCAGCACGCCTTTACGCGCATCGATCAATAGGATCGCCAGGTCGCAGGTCGACGCACCGGTCGCCATGTTACGGGTGTACTGTTCATGCCCGGGAGTATCCGCAATAATAAATTTACGCTTCTCGGTAGAGAAATAACGGTAAGCCACGTCGATGGTGATGCCCTGCTCGCGCTCGGCCTGCAAGCCGTCAACCAATAACGCCAGATCGAGCTTTTCGCCCTGGGTGCCGTGACGTTTGCTGTCGTTGTGCAGCGATGAAAGCTGATCTTCGTAAATCTGACGCGTGTCATGCAGCAAGCGACCAATCAGGGTACTTTTCCCGTCATCCACGCTGCCGCAGGTTAAAAAGCGCAGCAGACTTTTGTGTTGCTGGGCGACCATCCAGGCTTCAACGCCGCCTTCATTAGCAATTTGTTGTGCAAGTGTCGTATTCATGGCGGCTCCTTAGAAATACCCCTGACGTTTCTTCAGCTCCATGGAGCCCGCCTGGTCGCGGTCAATCACGCGGCCCTGACGTTCACTGGTGGTTGAGACCAGCATCTCTTCGATAATTTCCGGCAGCGTCTGCGCATTCGATTCCACCGCGCCCGTCAGCGGCCAGCAGCCGAGCGTACGGAAACGTACCATGCGTTTTTTAATCACTTCCCCGGGTTGCAGATCGATTCTGTCGTCATCAATCATCATCAACATGCCGTCGCGTTCAAGCACCGGACGCTCCGCCGCCAGATACAGTGGCACGATGTCGATATTTTCCAGCCAGATGTACTGCCAGATATCCTGTTCGGTCCAGTTGGAGAGCGGGAAGACGCGAATACTTTCGCCTTTGTTAATTTGTCCGTTGTAGTTGTGCCACAGCTCCGGGCGCTGATTTTTAGGATCCCAGCGATGAAAACGATCGCGGAAAGAGTAAATACGCTCTTTGGCACGCGATTTCTCTTCGTCACGACGAGCACCGCCAAACGCGGCATCAAAACCGTATTTATTAAGCGCCTGCTTCAGCCCTTCGGTTTTCATAATGTCGGTATGCTTGGCGCTGCCGTGGACGAACGGGTTGATGCCCATCGCCACCCCTTCCGGGTTTTTATGCACCAGCAGTTCGCAGCCGTAGGCTTTCGCCGTACGGTCACGAAACTCGTACATTTCGCTGAATTTCCAACCGGTATCAACGTGCAGTAATGGGAACGGCAGCGTGCCAGGATAAAACGCTTTACGCGCCAGATGCAGCATTACGCTGGAATCTTTGCCGATGGAATACATCATCACCGGATTAGAAAACTCGGCGGCCACCTCACGAATGATATGGATGCTTTCCGCTTCCAGTTGCCGCAGGTGGGTAAGTCGTTTTTGATCCATAACCGTTCCTATGTAATGCCGTTATTTTGCTAACGATGCTCAGATAACCTGACTATAGGGAGGGCAAGAGGGCGAATGAAATTACGAATTGGAATGAGTAGTTCCTCAAAGGAATAACGATCCGGAAAAGCAAATATCAAAAAGTGCTTAAGCTACCGGATTTCGGGCATTTAGGAGCAAATGAAATTGTTTTACCTCGATCACAGTTTCATACTAGCGGCTGAAAATTTCTGCTTGGTATTTAAGGACTCATTATGTTTTCCGCAACGCGCCACCTTATTGCTGCCATGGCGCTCGGCGCGTGTTTTATCCTTCCTGCACAGGCAACATCCTCCAAACCTGGCGATATCGCAAATACCCAGGCTCGATATATCGCAACGTTTTTCCCGGGCCGCGTGACGGGATCTCCGGCTGAAATGTTATCTGCTGATTATATACGTCAGCAATTTCAGCAGATGGGCTACAGCAGTGATATTCGGACGTTTAATAGCCGTTATGTTTATACCGCCAAAGATAACCGAAAAAACTGGCATAACGTAACGGGAAGCACCGTTATTGCAGCACATGAAGGCAAAGCGCCGCAGCAGATTATTATTATGGCGCACCTCGACACCTACGCCGCACAAAGCGATGCCGATTCAGATGCCAATCTGGGTGGATTAACCCTGCAAGGGATCGACGACAACGCCGCAGGTGTTGGCGTGATGCTGGAACTGGCGGAAAAACTCAAAGACGTGCCGACGCAGTACGGCATCCGATTTATCGCCACCAGCGGCGAGGAAGAAGGCAAACTGGGCGCGGAGAACATCCTGAAGCGAATGAGCGCCGCCGAGAAGAAAAACACGCTGCTGGTTATCAACCTCGATAACCTGATTGTCGGTGATAAGCTCTATTTCAACAGCGGTAAGAAAACCCCGGAAGCGGTGCGAAAACTGACGCGCGACCGGGCACTGGCTATCGCGCATAGTCGCGGCATTGTAGCCAGCACCAATCCAGGCCTGAACAAAGACTATCCGAAGGGAACAGGATGTTGTAACGATGCGGAGGTCTTCGACGACGCGGGTATTGCTGTGCTCTCCGTTGAAGCGACCAACTGGAACCTGGGCAAGAAAGATGGCTACCAACAGCGCGCCAAAAGCGCCTCGTTCCCGTCTGGCAACAGCTGGCATGATGTGCGACTGGATAACCAGCAGCATATCGATAAAGCCTTACCGGGCCGGATAGAGCGCCGTAGCCGCGACGTAGTACGCATTATGCTGCCGCTGGTAAAAGAACTGGCGAAAGCAGGTAAATCCTGAAGAAGAAGCCCGGTAATAAGTAAACGTTACCGGGCTTTTAACAGTTAGCCTTCGTGCAGCCCGCACTCTCTTTTCAGCCCAAAAAACCGCGTCTCTTCTTCCGCCATTCCCGGCTCCCATTTGCGGGTGGTATGGGTATCGCCGACTGACAGATAGCCCTGATCCCACAGTGGATGGTACTTCAGACCATGCTTTTGCAGATACTGGTAAACCGTACGGTTGTCCCAGTCGATGATCGGCAGAACTTTAAACACACCACGCTGAATAGCCAGCACCGGTAAATGCGCACGACTGCCCGATTGCTCACGGCGCAGACCGGCAAACCAGGTCTGCGCGTTCAGCTCCTGCAATGCCCGGTTCATCGGCTCGACTTTGTTGATGTCATTGTATTTTTCAATGCCCTCAACGCCCTGCTCCCACAGTTTGCCATAGCGCGCTTCCTGCCAGGCCGCACTTTCCTTCGCCCGGTAGACTTGCAGATTAAGCTTGAGCTTGTCCGTTAACTCGTCAATAAACTGGTAGGTTTCCGGGAACAGATAACCGGTATCGGTGAGGATCACCGGGATATCCGGGCGAACCTGATTTACCAGGTGCAGGCTCACTGCCGCCTGAATACCAAAACTTGATGACAGTACATATTCGCCAGGCAGGTTTTCCAGCGCCCACGCCACGCGATCCTCGGCGCTCAATTTTTCCAGTTGGTCGTTGGTTTGCGCCAACGCCATAACACGTTCAACTTTCGGCAGTTCGTTCAACGCGTTGAGATCGAGTTTGGACATAAGTTCCTCACTGTTTGCCTTGCCTGATGGCGCTGCGCTTATCAGGTCTGCCGATTCAGCAGACCCGATAAGTCAATTTCACATTATTCCCAGAAATCCCGGGCAGGATCGAGCACCGGGCGAATAATGCCCGCACGCACCGTAAAGTCACCGAAGCCTTCACCCGCTTCGCGCTCTTTCGCCCAGCGCCCAATCAGTTCATCCAGCGATGCCAGAATTTCCGGCTCGGTGATGTTCTCTTTAAACATCCGGGGAATGCGAGTTCCAATACGGTTGCCCCCTAAATGGAGGTTGTAACGTCCGGGCGCTTTCCCCACCAGACCAACTTCCGCCAGCATCGCGCGGCCGCAACCGTTCGGGCAGCCAGTCACACGCATGACAATATTTTCATCACTCAGGCTGTGCTTCGCCATCAGCGTGTCGATGTTGTCGATAAACGTTGGCAGGAAGCGCTCGGCCTCCGCCATCGCCAGCGGACAGGTTGGGAACGACACGCAGGCCATCGAGTTTTCACGCTGCGGAGTGACCGCATTCATTAAGCCACTCTTCTGCGCAATCTTCTCGATCTTCGCCTTTTCACTCTCAGGAACACCTGCAATGATCAGGTTCTGGTTCGCGGTAATACGGAACTCACCTTTGTGGATCTTCGCGATCTCAAGCAGACCGGTTTTCAACGGACGGCCCGGATAATCCAGGATACGGCCGTTTTCAATAAACAGCGTCAGATGCCATTTATTGTCGATCCCTTTCACCCAGCCGATACGATCGCCGCGACCGGTGAACTCGTACGGGCGGATAGGCTCAAACTTGATCCCCGCGCGGCGCTCAACTTCAGCTTTAAAGGTCTCAACGCCTACGCGTTCCAGCGTGTATTTGGTTTTGGCGTTTTTACGATCGGTACGGTTACCCCAGTCACGCTGAGTCGTCACCACCGCTTCCGCCACGGCCAGTGTATGCTCAAGCGGCAGATAACCAAATTCGCTTGCCGTCCGGGCGTAAGTTTTCTTATTGCCATGCTCAATGGACAAACCGCCGCCCACCAGCAGGTTAAAGCCCACCAACTTGCCGTTTTCCGCAATCGCCACGAAGTTCATGTCGTTGGCATGCAGATCGATGTCGTTCTGCGGTGGGATCACCACCGTGGTTTTAAACTTACGCGGCAGATAGGTTTGACCGAGGATCGGCTCCTCGTCGGTGGTCGCAACTTTTTCCTGATCAAGCCAGATCTCTGCATAGGCGCGGGTGCGCGGCAGCAGATGTTCGGAGATCTTTTTCGCCCACTCGTAGGCTTCGGCGTGCAGCTCAGATTCATACGGGTTGGAGGTGCACAGCACGTTACGGTTCATATCGTTGGCGGTCGCCAGTGCGTCCAGGCCGACGGAGTGCAGCATCTGATGTACCGGTTTAACGTTCTTCTTCAGAATACCGTGAAACTGGAAGGTCTGACGGTTGGTCAGACGAATGCTGCCGTAAATAGTGTTGTCATGGGCGAACTTGTCGATCGCCTGCCACTGTTTGGTGGTGATCACTCCACCCGGCAGACGACAGCGCAGCAGCATCGCGTGACGCGGCTCCAGCTTTTGCTCGGCACGTTCGGCGCGAATATCGCGGTCGTCCTGCTGGTACATACCGTGAAAACGGATCAGCAGGAAGTTGTCGCCTTTAAACCCGCCGGTCAGGCCGTCGTTTAAATCTTCGGCAATGGTACCGCGCAGATAGTTGCTTTCCAGCTTCATACGCTCAGCGTCGGACAGTTTGCCTTCGACCACCAATGGTCCTGGATGTTTTTCGCTCATTAGTAGACATCTCGCTGATAACGGCGCTCAATGCGCAGCTCACTTAAAAATTCATCCGCCGCTTCGATATCCATACCACCGAATTCGGCAATCACTTCCAACAACGCCTGCTCAACGTCTTTCGCCATACGATTGGCGTCGCCGCAGACATAAATGTGGGCACCGTCGTTAATCCAGCGCCACAGTTCCGCGCCCTGTTGGCGCAGTTTATCTTGTACGTAGACTTTTTCTTTTTGATCGCGGGACCAGGCGAGATCGATACGGCTCAGTACGCCCTCTTTGACGTAACGCAGCCATTCCACCTGATACAGGAAATCTTCGGTAAAGTGCGGGTTACCGAAAAACAGCCAGTTTTTGCCTTCGGCTCCATCAGCCGCACGCTGCTGCATGAAGGCACGGAACGGTGCAATTCCCGTACCCGGGCCAATCATAATCACCGGCGTCTGCGGGTTTGACGGCAGGCGGAAATTGTCGTTGTGTTCAATGAACACGCGAACTTCACCTTCTTCTTCCACGCGGTCGGCGAGGAAACTGGAAGCGCCACCAGCACGGGCGCGACCTTCTATCTCATAACGCACCACGCCCACGGTGACGTGCACTTCGCTTTCCACTTCCGCCTGAGAAGAGGCAATGGAGTACAAACGCGGCGTCAACGGACGCAGAAGATCAACTAACGCCTGAGCATCCAATTGCGCCGGGGAAAAGCGCACCATATCGACGATGGGCGTGGTGGCGGCATAATGCTGCAACTGTGCTTTGTCACCCACTAACGGCAGCAATGTTTCGCTGCGGGTTAAGGTGGCATAGTTCTCCACGATATTGCCGGTATTCACCGTCAGCTCGAAATGCCACTGCAACGCTTCAGCGAGCGACAAGGTTTTGCCTTCAACCGTCACCGGTTCATCACCTTTCAGCCACAGCAGTTCAACCAGCTCTTTGACCAGCGCCGGGTCGTTCTGATACCACACGCCCAGCGCGTCGCCCGGCTGATAACGCAGGCCGGAATCGCCTAAATCAATTTCAATATGGCGTACGTCTTTTTCAGAGTCACGGCCGGTAATTTTCTGATTCACCGCAAGCGACGCCGTCAGCGGCGCTTCTTTGGTGTACGGACTGGTGTGTACTTCATTTACCGCACCGCTCGCGGCAACTTGCACAGACGGTACCGCAGGCGCACGTGCTTTCAGGACATCAACCAAACGGGCACGCCACTGCGCGGCGGCGGCCTGATATTCGACGTCGGCATCTACACGATCGAGCAGACGTTCACCGCCCAGCTCAGCCAGTTTCGCATCGAAGTCTTTTCCTGACTGACAGAAAAACTCATAGGAGGTGTCGCCAAGACCAAACACGGCAAAAGCGGTGTTATCGAGCTTTGGCGCTTTTTTCGAGAACAGGAATTTATGCAATGCCACGGCTTCTTCCGCCGGTTCACCTTCCCCTTGCGTCGACGCCACCACGATCAGCAGTTTTTCATTGGCGATTTGTTTGAATTTATAGTCGCCAGCGTTGATCAGAGTGACGTTGAGCTTCGCGGCGATCAGATCATCGCGCAGGGCTTCCGCCACACGACGCGCATTACCGGTTTGCGAGGCAGAGATAAGCGTAATGCCTGGCATTTCAGCGACAGGCGCAAGCGCCGCTGCATTGCTACCAGGCTGCTGATTCAGCACGCCCCAAAAATAGCCAGAAACCCACGCAAGCTGTGCGGGAGTGAAATCGGTCGTGGCTGCCTGAAGGCGTGCCAGTTGCTCCGGGTTTAGCGGTAGCAGAGCGGAAGGTGGGGCCTGTGTCGTCATGCGTTGTCATGTTCCAGTAAGCAAAGCGGATTTCAGCAATAAAACCCAAACTGAAGATAAGGTTAACGGCGGGGATAGTAACAATTAAAGAAGGGATAGAAATAACAAATAACCAAATGGACTAACCTGTTTTAGTTATAGTCATTAACGACAAAAACGATTTAATAACTATATGATATTTAAATAGTTATCAAACATTAACAGCGTAAATATGACGTTCTGATGCTTAGCGCCCTTTTAACTAATGATAAAAATTGTGCTTTACGGTACCCTACGGCGGTTTTTCGCATTCTTGAGAGTAAATAATGTCCACCACCTTGTTTAAAGATTTCACCTTCGAAGCCGCTCACCGCCTGCCGCACGTACCGGAAGGGCATAAGTGTGGCCGCCTGCATGGTCACTCATTTATGGTGCGTCTTGAAATTACCGGTGAAGTCGATCCGCATACCGGTTGGATCATGGATTTTGCTGAGTTAAAAGCCGCGTTTAAGCCGACTTACGACAGACTCGATCACTACTATTTGAACGATATTCCTGGCTTAGAAAATCCAACCAGTGAAGTGCTGGCCAAATGGATTTGGGATCAGATTAAACCTGTGGTCCCTCTGCTAAGTGCTGTAATGGTGAAAGAAACCTGCACAGCAGGCTGCGTGTACCGCGGCGAGTGATTGTAGGCTTGCCGGATGGCAATGCGTCTTATCCGGCCTGCAACGAGCAACAAACTCTGGCCGGGTAAGCGAAACGCTCCCGGCACAGTTATCAGGCAATATTCAGATATTTATGGGTTTGCATCGACAGACGCCAGTTTCGCGCAATACAGGTATCAATACACAAACGCGTCGCATCTTCTTTCTGGCTGATTGGCTGTAAGGCGATGATTCGTGGTTTGTCGTCGCTCAACGTCGCCAGCAGTTCATCCAGCGCTTCAATATCGCGAACGCGACCAACCGGATGTTTGATTTCATTCGCGCGCTCCAGCGCCTGCGACAGCACATCATAACCGCCACGCATATTTACCTTCGGCGATACGGTCACCCAGGTATTCGGCGTACAGCGTACTTCGTGGGTACCACTGGTTTCAATCTGGCAGCTAAAGCCGTTCTTTTCCAGCAGGTCAGTCAGCGGCATCAGGTCATGAATGCAGGGCTCGCCGCCGGTGATCACCACGTGACGGGCGGTATACCCCTGACGCGAAATGACTGCCAGCAGATCCTCACTGCTCGCCGCCCCCCATTTGTCGCTTTCTTTGGTCTTGGCCAGGATGCTGTACAGGGAGACTTCCCGATCCTCAAGCTTATCCCAGGTGTGTT
>OCAE01000888.1_pt1 | contig 15889 bp, 8 predicted proteins | sample 1495581 | NCBI WGS metagenome assembly OCAE01 (sample SAMEA2580278, study PRJEB22360) | human gut metagenome | biome: human gut; feature: human-associated habitat; material: faeces | place: Denmark | collected 2008/2010 | reverse complement strand
GAGGCGGCAGCCGGTAACAGCACCAGGGTTAACACCATGGCAAGGTCTTCGACAATCAGCCAGCCGATAGCTATCTGACCGCGCTGGCTCTCTATCAGCTGCCGCTCTTCCAGGGCGCGCAGCAGCACCACGGTACTCGCGGTGGATAAGCTCAGACCAAATACGATCCCGGTAAATAATCCCCAGCCGAACAGGCCGGAAAGGCCGAGACCCAAAATGGTGGCGACAGCTATCTGACAGATAGCGCCGGGAATAGCGATATTTTTAACCGCCAGCAGATCTTTCAGTGAAAAATGGAGTCCGACCCCGAACATCAGCAGAATAACCCCGATTTCCGCCAGTTCCGGTGCCAGAGACGTATCGGCAACGAATCCCGGGGTAAAAGGGCCTGCTAACACACCCGCCGCCAGATAACCCACTAACGGGGAAATCTTTAACCGCTGCGCTAACATACCGAGTAAATAAGCGAGAACGAGACCGCCAACAATAGTTGTGATAAGAGGCGTTGAATGCACTTTTTTCATTCTCCTTTTGATTTGTGGTGTGAACGGATGTGGGCTGACTATAAATATAATACATGTTTTCGTGATATAAATCGCGTTAAAAATATAACTAATTATGTAAAAAACAGGACTTAACAGCAGATACCATTCAGCTTTAACTATTTTCAGCTTATTCTGCTCTTTGTGATCCCAGTTGCTGCCATCATTGGTTTACTTTAATTGTTTACATTATTGTTAATTAACAATGCGTTGAGGTTAATTAATCTGTTTTTAATATCGATAATGATATATTTATAAAAATAACCTGAAAAAAACAGGTTTAATTGCGATATTTATGCCGGTAACAGCACGGTAATCTCTTCGCAGTACAAAATAGCCGCACTGTCACCGGGTGAATAAATACCCGATTTTTCTCTGTTGTATATTGATATTTAACGATTTTTTAAGGATACGTTCTCGTATTTGTGCGGATCCGGAAAATGACAAAATATTGATTCAGGTCGCACTTTTTTTTACTGTGTTTACCATAACCGGTGTAAAAATTTGTGAATTTTCATCATACTTTCAGCAGAACGCCGGAGAGAGTTGCTTCTGTGCCGGTATCATTATTCAGACACACAGGGAATGACCATGACATTTACACTGAAAACCACAGCCTGTGCGCTGGCGGTATCTGCAATGCTTTTTCCGGTGCTGGCGAATGCCTGGGAAAAAGATAAAACCTATGACATCACCATTCTGCACACCAATGACCACCACGGCCATTTCTGGCAGAACGATCACGGTGAATACGGCCTGTCCGCTCAGAAAACGCTGGTGGATGGCATCCGTAAAGAGGTGGAAGAGAAGGGTGGGTCACTGTTGCTGCTCTCCGGCGGTGATATCAATACCGGTGTGCCGGAGTCTGATTTACAGAATGCCGAGCCGGATTTCAAAGGGATGAACCTGGTCGGTTATGATGCAATGGCGCTGGGTAACCACGAATTTGATAATCCTCTGGAAACACTGCGTATTCAGGAAAAATGGGCCACATTCCCGTTCCTGTCCGCCAATATCTATAAAAAAAGCACCGGTGAACGTCTGTTTAAGCCGTATGCCATCTTTGATAAGCAGGGCGTGAAAATCGCGGTAATTGGTCTGACAACGGATGATACGGCAAAAATCGGGAACCCGGGTAACTTCCCGGATACCGAATTCCGTGTCCCGGCAGACGAAGCGAAAAACGTGGTTGAAGCCCTGCGTGAAACTGAAAAGCCGGACATCATTATCGCCGCCACCCATATGGGTCACTACGATGACAGCAATCACGGCTCCAACGCCCCGGGGGATGTGGAAATGGCGCGCAGCCTGCCGGCCGGTTATCTGGATATGATTGTCGGCGGTCACTCACAGGACCCGGTCTGTATGCAGCCGGAAAACAAGAATTATAAAATCGCCGATTACGTTCCCGGCACCCCGTGTGCGCCGGATAACCAGAACGGCACCTGGATTGTACAGGCTCATGAATGGGGCAAGTATGTGGGACGGGCGGATTTTCAGTTCCGCAACGGTGAGTTCACGCTGAAGCACTATCAGCTTATCCCGGTGAACCTGAAGAAAAAAGTCACCAAAGAAGACGGCACATCAGAGCGGGTGTATTACACCGCTGAAATCAGCGAAAGTCCGGAAATGCTGAAATTGCTGACACCGTATCAGGAAAAGGGTGATGAGCAGCTGAATATTAAGGTCGGCTCGGTTGACCGCAAACTGGAAGGTGATCGCAGCAAGGTCCGTTTTGTACAGACCAGCATGGGTCATTTGCTGCTGGCGGCGCAAAAAGAGCGGGCGAATGCGGATTTCGCCATTATGAGCGGCGGCGGTGTGCGTGATTCTATTGAACCGGGCGATATCACCTACAAAAATGTGCTGAAAGTGCAGCCGTTTGCCAATGAACTGGTGTATATCGATTTCAAAGGCAGTGAAGTACTGCCGTATCTTACCGCCGTGGCAAATATGAAAACGGATTCGGGGGCTTACGCACAGTTTTATAATGTCGGCCTGACCCTGAATAAAGACGGTTCGGTGAGTGATGTGACGATTGACGGCAAACCGTTGGATCCGGCAAAAACCTACCGTATGGCGACACTGAACTTCAATGCGATCGGCGGGGATGGTTATCCGAAAATTGATTCTCATCCGGGCTATGTCAATACCGGCTTTGTTGATGCAGAAGTGCTGAAAGGCTATATTGAAGCTCATTCACCGCTGAAAGCCGCCGATTATGAGCCAAAAGGCGACATTATATATAAAAACAACTAATTGACTGTCTGAGTAATAAAAAATCGGGGGCACTTCAACCCCCGTTTTTTTATTCGGTTTATCAGTCCCGTTTCGCGATCGGGGCAAATTTCCCGTCCAGCACTTTCGCCAGATCCTGCGGAGCCAGTTCGATATCCAGGCCGCGTTTGCCGCCGGAAACGAAAATAGTGGCAAATTCCTGAGACCCCTCATCAATCAGGGTCGGCAGACGTTTTTTCTGCCCCAGCGGGCTGATCCCGCCCACCAGATAACCGGTGACTTTCTGTGCATTCACCGGATCGGCCATTTCCGCTTTTTTCACACCAAGGGCTTTAGCCACTGCTTTTAAATCAAGCTGTTCTGATACCGGGGTGACGGCCACGGCGAGGTGTTTATTATCACCGTTCAGTGCCACCAGCAGGGTTTTGTATACCTGACGGGCATCGAGATTGAGTTTGCGGACCGCTTCATCACCGAAATTATGATCATTCGGATCATGCTCGTAAGGATGGAGGGTGAATGAAATCCGGTTTTTTTCCAGAAGTTTTACAGCCGGTGTCATAGATCTTTCCTTGCAGATAATTCAGACGGCAGTGTCACAAGGCCTGCCAGTTTAACACAAAATGGACGGCAGATTATGGTCGCCGTAAAGATGCAGTGCGCCGACCGCCACCACATAATTGCCGGGCGGCAGTTGCGTCAGCCGGGTTTTCCAGGCGTCGTTGCGGCTTATCATCAGATGCTGATATGTCTGCTCGCTGAAGGTGGCGGGCAGTGGCTGCGCAAGTTTTTCCGGCCGGTAATCCCCAGCCGAGCATAATCTGAAGTGCCCGCGCATTGTCATGCCAATAGGCCAGGGTATCTTCCAGCAGGCTCAGTCCTTCGTCCGGGAAATCCAGCAGCATCTGCAGTTGTGCCTGTGTGCCTTCCAGCTCAAAAACAGGGATATTCTGCCCGTGAGCGGCATTGAGCATCTGATAGTCAATGCCGTAATGTGGCCGCAGTCCGAGACTTTGTGCCTGGGCGGACTGCAGGATCAGCGCCACCTGCCAGGCAGGCAGGGTATCCAGGGTCTGTACCGGCTGGCGTTGTTCCTCACAATACCGGCGGTAGTCGTTTCTCAGGTGCTCCGGTAAGCGCTCACTTACCGGCAGACGGGGGGATTCCGGGTCTTGTCCCGGGAACGGTGGTGCCGGACGGGTAATATCGGCTTCCACAATCAGGCCATCAGCATGGTTAATTCTTTCCAGCAGCGGGCCGGGCAGCGGATACATGGCTTCCGACCCCATATGAATACTGCCGACCAGATGCAGTGAGATATCTCCCGGCAATGTGAGGTCAACCGAGGGCCAGGTGCAGCCACCCTGCGGATCAGGCGGGATAAGGTAATCTTTCAGCCGGCGGAACAGTGTTTTCATGACGACTCCTGTCGTGAAACGATACCTTAGTTGACTGCAAGCGCGCTTTTTTTTCAACCCTGATAAGTCATATCCGGTTAATCAGCAGCAAAAAAATAAGGGAGCGAAGTATTCGCTCCCTTAAGATAGTGACTGATGATTTAATCTTTCGGTTTAAAACGTAACAGCCGGTTGGCGTTACTGACCACGGTAATGGATGACAGCGCCATTGCCGCCCCTGCCACTACCGGATTCAGCAGTGTGCCGGTGAACGGGAACAGCACCCCGGCGGCGATCGGGATCCCGAGGGTGTTATAAATAAAGGCACCCAGCAGGTTCTGTTTCATGTTGCGCAGTGTCCCTTTCGAGATAGCCACCGCATCAGCCACACCGTGCAGGCTGTGACGCATCAGGGTGATTGCTGCCGTTTCGATGGCGATATCACTGCCGCCGCCCATGGCGATCCCCACATCTGCCCGTGCCAGTGCCGGTGCGTCATTGATACCGTCACCGACCATCGCGACACGGCGTCCGGCCTGCTGTAATTTTTCAATGGCAGCGGCTTTGCCGTCCGGCAGTACACCGGCGATCACTTCATCAATACCGGCTTCTTTGGCGATAGCCCGTGCGGTCACTTCGTTGTCCCCGGTCAGCATCACCAGGCGGTATCCCTGTTTGTGCAGACGCGCCAGCGCACTGACACTGTCCTCACGCAGCGGATCACGGATGGAAAGAATCGCCGCGATTTTGCCGTCAACCGCCAGCATGACCGGGGTCACGCCTTTGCCGGCCTGTGACTGCACCAGCGCATCCGCTTCTCCGGCGGTGCTGATTTTTTGTGCCTGCATCAGTGCATGGTTACCCAGCAGCAGTGTCCGGCCTTCAGACTCCCCGCTGATCCCCATTCCTGCCAGGGTACGGAACTGAGTAACAGACGGTAGTGTCAGCGCTTTCGCACGTTCAGTGATGGCACGGGCCAGCGGGTGATTAGAACCGCTTTCCAGTGCTGCTGCGAGACGCAGTACATCATCATCACTGAAACCATTAAAGGTATGGATCTCCGTTACCTGCGGCATCCCTTCAGTCAGGGTTCCTGTTTTGTCGAAAACAATGGTGTCGAGGGTGCTTGCCTGCTGTAATGCATCCGCATCCCGCACCAGTACACCAAACTCAGCGGCACGTCCGACACCGGAAATAATCGACATCGGTGTTGCCAGCCCCAGTGCACACGGACAGGCGATGATGAGTACCGTGGTAATAATTACCAGTGCATAGGTTATCTGCGGTGCCGGGCCGAAGAAGTACCAGACGGCACCGGCGATCAGAGCGATAACCACCACAACCGGCACAAAAACGGCTGAGATTTTGTCCGCCAGCTGACCGATTTCCGGTTTGCTGCTCTGTGCCTGGCGCACCAGCTTAATGATGCGTGCCAGCGTGGTTTTGCTGCCGACGGCAGCGGCACGGAACAGTACAGTGCCGTCCTGCACGGTGGTCCCGGCAGAAACGGTATCGCCGGTGGTTTTCTGCTGCGGGATAGGCTCCCCGGTCAGCATTGCTTCATCCATCCACACTTCGCCTTCCGTGATCTCACCATCGACCGGCACGCGGTCACCGGTGGTCAGGCGCAGGATCATCCCCGGTTGCACATCGGCCAGTGGTACATCTTTTTCCCCTTCCGGTGTTACCACACGGGCGGTCGGCGGAGTCAGATCCAGCAGGCGTTCCAGTGCTTTTGATGAACGCTGACGGGCACGCTGCTCCAGCATATGACCCAGGTTGATCAGACCGATAATCATGGCGCTGGCCTCATAATAGAGGTGACGCGCCTGTGGCGGGAACACGTCCGGCCAGAGGTTTACCGTGATGGAATAGAGCCACGCGGCACCGGTGCCGAGCGCCACCAGGGTATCCATCGTCGCACTGCCGTTTTTCAGGGATTGCCAGGCACTGCGGTAGAAATGTCCGCCCGCCAGAACCATCACTGCCAGGGTGACGATCCCGATGGTCAGCCAGATCCCGTGGTTCGCCGGGGTCAGCATCATATTGTCGCCGATCATCCCCCAGATCATTACCGGGATACCGACCGCCAGTGCCAGAGCCGCCTGCCAGCGGAACCGCTTCATGTTAGCGACCGCCACTTCCTGCTGGCGCTCACGGCGTTTGGCATCATCCTGAATCAGCTCTGCGCCGTAACCGGCTTTCTCCACGGCGGCGATCAGCGCATCCGCAGAAGCGTGACCGGTGACCAGCGCACTGCGCTCTGCAAGGTTCACGCGGGCATTCTCCACGCCGTCCACACTGAGCAGCGCTTTATGTACTTTGCTGACACAGCTTGCGCAGGTCATACCGTCGAGCAGAAAGGAGAGACTGTCGTCGTCCTCTTCAATCACCGGCATGGCAGGGGTATTGTCCGGCGTGGCCGGAATATCGCAGTGCTCCGCTGCCGCTGACTCAGTCTGAGACTGCGTCAGCGGTTCAGATTTTGGGGAGGCGTTTTCTCCCGCCACCACTGCCTGATAACCGGCGGCTTCCACCGCACTGATTAAGGCCTGTGCATCAGCGCTGCCGTACACTTTCGCTTCTTTGGTATCAACCACCGCAGCCGCAACACCGTCAACCGCTTCTAATGCACTTTGCGTTTTCGCGGCACATTTCATACAATTCAGCCCGGAAAGCTGTAAAATTGTACCGGGTTTGTCTGCAATCTGAGCCTCGTAACCCGCGTCTTTGATAGTACTGATGAGGGATTGCGCATCCGCATCGCCGGTTACTTTGGCGAAATCAAGGGTGACCACCGCAGATTCAACATCCGGGCGGGCGTCGAGTGCTTTTTTCACACTGGCGGTGCAATGTCCGCAGGACAGCCCCTGTAACGCAAGAATAGTGGTATTAGCCATACTTTTTTTCCTTACATGTTTCGCATCATCACGCCGCATATCAGTACACGGCGCAAGAGAAAAAATTCTGTTCGGGGGAACGGGAATTTTGATTTACGATGATGTTAAACCTTCCCTCAAGGGTAAGGTCAAGGAGAAGTTATGAATATCAGCGATATTGCACAAAAAACGGGTTTAACGCCAAAAGCGATCCGTTTTTACGAAGATAAATCTTTGATCACGCCACCGGAACGGGGTGAGAACGGATACCGGTATTTCAGTGAACGGCATGTCGATGAACTGACCCTGCTGCGCCAGGCAAAAGAGGTCGGGTTCACGCTGGATGAGTGCCGCGAGTTGTTATCGCTGTTTCGTAATCCGAACCGCCACGCGGCGGATGTGAAATCGGCGACACTGGGTAAAGTGAAGCAGATTGAAAAAACCATTACGGAGCTCACGGCTATCCGTGATCGCCTGCTGGCGCTGGCTGATTCCTGTCCCGGGGATGATAGCGCCGAGTGTCCGATCATTGAGCATCTTTCCGGCTGCCGCCACAGTAAACCTGCCTGCCATAAATAATCCGCGCGTCTGCCCGCCGGGCGGACGCCGTCTTACATCCTGCCGGTTAAGTTTTTCTTATTTCTGCCGATAACAGATAAAAGCGCGGCTTTTTTTCATCCGGCGTTATACCGGAGAAAACCGGCGTTTCTGTCCGCTGCGGCGGTAACTGACGCAAAGGATAAGTAAGACGAATTGACCAAACTGCTGACATTATTCCGCTGTATCGTATTACCGGGGCTGTTTTTCTGCCCGTTAGTATATGCGGCACCTTTCCCCGCTGCGGCGGAAAATCCGGGCGCTGATGCCTCGCGCCGGGCGATGCAGGATGCCGCACAACAGGTCAGTGACCTGCTGGAACAGCAGACCTACCGGCAGCTGAGCAAGCCGCAGACGACTGTCCCTCCCGCAGGGCCGTTACTGCGTGCGGCAGAGAATGAACACTGTCTGCCGGTCAGCGGCGTGTATCTCTCCGGTATCACACTGTTATCTCAGGACGACCTCCGCTCACTTTCACCACTGCCCGCAGACTGTATCCGCAGCCGTGATATTAATGTGCTGGTGGCGGAACTGATGGAGCGGTATCTGGAGAAAGGCTATATCACCGCGCGGATCCGTTTTCTGCCGGTCAACGATTATCACGAGCTGGGGATTGGTGTGACGGAAGGAACGGTGGAGCGGATCGGCGGCGCGGATCGCGGCGTTAATACGGATCTGTTGTTTCCCGCTCTGGCCGGTAAGCCGCTGAAAATCACCGAACTGGAGCAGGGGCTGGATCAGGCAAACCGCCTGAAATCCAATCATGTCACGATGGATATTTTGCCCGGCAGCGAACCGGGCGGATCGGTAATCCGGTTGGTTAATCAGCGTGGTACGCCGGTCGGTTTCTCTCTCAGCGCGGATAATTACGGGCAGAAAAGTACAGGACGCAATGTTATCCGCGCCGCCGTCACCGCAGACAGCCCGGCAGGATTGTCTGATTTTGTCAGCCTGAGCGGCTCCGCCACAACCGGTAACCCGGCGGCGCGTTACAGTCGTTCCGGCATGCTGTTTTACTCCGTGCCTTACGGCGCATTGACGATCAGCACTTACGGCAGTTTTTCCCGTTACCGTATCGATCAGGCGCTGCGCTATAACCACGTTATTCTGCGCGGGGACAGCGCTCAGGCCGCGCTGCGGGCAGATTATGTCATCTTCCGTAACCGCTCACGGATTGATTCACTGATGGCGCAGATGACACACAAACGCAGCCGCAACTACCTCAATGACACACTGATTGGCGTCAGCAGCCCGTCCCTGAGTATCGCCGAAGCCGGTTACACCGGGCTGATTCTGGTACCGGGCGGCGTTATCAGCACTTCTTTATCGGCGGAAAAGGGCACCACACTGTTCGGGGCAGATACCCGGAACATGCTGCCGGGCTCGGATCCGCAATACACCAAAGGCAAATTTTCACTCAGCTATGTTCAGCAGTTTTCGCTGTCGGAAGACGCCTGGCTGTTCAGCAATCATCTGGCCGGTCAGTACACACAGGATCACCTCCCCGGGGTGGAGTGGCTGACACTGTCGGATAACAGCGCGATCAGAGGGTTTCACGACGGCTCGTTATCGGCGGATAAGGGATGGTACTGGCAAAACACCCTTTCCCGCCGTTTTATCCGGCAGGGGATCTCGGTAACGCCCCGCGCCGGTGCGGACTACGGACGGGTTATGGCTCAGTCCGGGCAGGCGGGATGGCAGTCTGCCGCGGGTATCGCCGCAGGAGTGAATGTCAGCTACGGCGGCGCACAGCTGGATGCGCAAATCAGCCGCGCCCGGACCTCTGTGGCGGCACTGCCCGCACAGGACACCCTGTTTTCCCTGCGCCTGGGATATCAGTTCTGATCGGCTCCGTCAGTCGTTGGATGGTAAGGAAATACAATGAAAAAAGAACGCTTTAAACTCTCTTCTTCAGGTAAGGTGGCCGCGTGGATGGCGCTGGCCTTTGTCACGCTGAACAGCGCAGCCGCAGGGATTGTGGCGGGCGGCGGCCCGGACGGCCCCGGCGTTTCGCAGATAAACGGAACGGATATTGTTAATATTACAGCGCCGAACAGTAACGGGTTGTCTCATAACCAGTATATTGATTTTAATGTGGATAATCAGGGTGCGGTCTTTAATAACGCCCTGGCCGCCGGGCAGTCGCAGCTGGCGGGTATGCTGGAAGCCAACAAAAACCTGAACGGACAGGCTGCCGGGGTGATCCTCAACGAGGTGATCAGCCGTAACCCCTCTCTGCTGCTGGGTCAGCAGGAAGTGTTCGGCATGGCGGCGGATCTGATCCTTGCCAACCCGAACGGGATCAGCTGTCAGGGCTGCGGCTTTATCAATACCAATAATGCCGGGCTGATCGTGGGTAATCCGCTGATTGAGAACGGGATGATCAGTGCGTACAGTACGCCGGATAATACAAATTCACTGACGATCGGACATAGCGGGATCACGACCGGTAAGGTGCTGGATCTGGTCGCGCCTGCGATTAATGCCGACGGGGAGATCCGCGCGGCGGCACTGAATGTGATCACCGGGAACAATACGGTTTCCGCTGATATGCAGACCATTTCTGCCGGGGAAAATGCGGTTCCGCTGGACAGCTATTATCTGGGCGGCATGCGCGCGGGGAAAATCCGTCTGGTGAATACCGCGCAGGGCAGCGGCGTGAAGCTGGCCGGTAATATTGATGCCGTGAATGGTTTCGATGCGCAGTCACAGGGCGCTTTAACACTGACCAGCGCACAGATCACCGGCGGGGATATCCGCCTGAGCGGCGATACGCTGCGCACAGAAGGACAGTTGCGTAACGAACATCAGCGGACAGAAGACAAACGCAGCGGGCAGTCGGTCACCGGCGAAACCCGGCAGGGGCGCTACACCCGCACCTCGCTGGACGGCAAAAATATCACGCTGGTGGCACAGCAGGAAGTCCGGCTGACCGGCACTGATCTGAATGGGCTGGAGATTGCCGTTCAGGCCGGCACCATCACGCTCGACAGTGACCGGGTTGCGCAGTCAGACACCCGGACGACTAATCAGTGGAAGATGTCGTGGGAAAATAACGAAACCCGTAAAGACGAAAGCATCCGGCAGGAAACCAGCAATCTCCGGGCTGACGGTGATATCCGCCTGGCGGCCAAAACCGGTGATATTACCCTGAAAGGGGCAATACTGGCGGCCGGAACGCATCTCAGTGCGGATGCCAAAGGGGATATCCGGCTTGAGAGCGTGACCAACTCCCGCACACAAACGGTGTCCGGCAATAAACGCAATGAGACGGCAAAACTGCTCAGCGGCACACATGACGATATCACGTCAAAAGAGCAACTGGTGAAAACAGAACTGACGGCAGGCGGCAATCTGGGACTGAATGCCGGTCATGACATCCGGGCTCAGGCGGCACAGATACACGCCGGACAGGATATGATCATCAACAGCGGCAATAATCTCACTATTGGCACGCAAACCGCGACACAGCATCAGGGGCATACGGAGAATGTCGCCTCGTGGGGCGGGATCGGTGGCGGCTCCCGTGAAAACCGGGCCACCACGGAAGAGACGGCGCACGGCTCTGACGTTACCGCAGGCGGTAAGCTCTGGCTTTCCGGCGGCAACGGCGTGACCGTCACCGGCAGTAAGGTAAAAGGCACACAGGACAGTCTGGTGCAAACCGGGCAGGGGGCGCTGGTGATTGAAAGCGGCATCAGCCGGACAGCAAAACACATTGATAACCGTGATGGTGGTGCATTTAACATCACCCGCAGTACGCTTCGTGAAAACAGTGAAGATACCAGGGTGGAGCGCAGTGAGCTGAAATCAGAGGCCGATCTGCGCCTGGCCGGGAAAAATGATATCACTATCGCCGGAAGTCTGATTGAAAGTGCGGGTACACTGAAAATTGATACCCCCGGGGATATTAATGTCCGTGCGGCACAGGCGCAAAAGCAGTCTGATAAAACAGAAACCACACTCAAAATCAGCGGCTATGCCAAAGAGGATGAAGACAAACAATATCGCGCCGGTCTGGATATCAGCCATACCCGTGAGACGCAAAAACAGGATTCTGTCACGCAGCAGGGCAGTGAACTCAAAGGCGGCAGTGTCTCTGTCACCGCCGGAAACGATCTCACGCTTACCGGCTCCTCTCTGACCACCACACAGGGGGATGCGGCGCTTTCGGCTGAAAATATCACCCTGAATGCGGCGGATAACCGTGAGATCCGGACACAGCAGAAAGGGGAATCTCACGGCGGTATTTATCTGACCGGCGGCATGGACAAACTCGGCGGCGGGCTGAGCGGTGGTCACACTGAAACCGGCAGGACACAGGAGCAGCATCAGGCGGTGACCTCCGGCACACAGGTGCAGGGCAATCTCACGCTGACCGCCGGTAAAACCCTCTCCCTGGAGGGCGTGTCACACACGGTGGGCGGCGCTTATACGGAAACGGCGCAGACTTCGGAACACCGGGCAGCGCACAACCGTGATCGCACCACCGAAACCACCAAAGGCGGCGAAGGCCGCCTCGGTGTTTCGCTGGATTACAGTAAAGTCTCCCGTCCGCTGGTGAAAGCCGGTGAAAATATCGCGGAAGGCAATATTGCCGGGGTGGCTGACAGTGCTGCTGCCACCGGATTGCCGGATATTGGCGTGGATCTGAGCGGCAAAGGGGAAAACCGGCAGACCATCAGCGAAAACACACAGGCGAAAACCGCCTCTGTTAATGCAGGATCGGTTGCCGTGAACGCGACGGATCGTGTTCTTGATGAAGGAACACAGTACCGGGCGGATAACGGCGGTATTGCGATCAATACCGGCGATTATCAGTCAGTGGCGGCAGCGGATACACATCATCACGCTGAATCTGTGACAGAGGGTAAAGGAAGTCTGCGTGTGGCGACATCCACCGGACAGGATGTTGCGATCAGCGCGGAAGGCAGCGGCGGTCATCGTCTGGCAACAGAGAGCAGCAGTAACGCGGTAACCGGTTCACTGTCGGCGAAAGGGGATATCTCTGTGCAGGCGGGGCGTGATGCGGCATTGCAGGGCGATACACTGCGCAGTGAGGAAGGACACATTTCTGTCCGTGCCGGTGACAATCTGACGCTGGATCAGGCGGGTGATACTCACAGCAAAACCGTCAGCGGTTATGATGCCGGGGCGCAGGTAAATGTGGAATCGCTCAACCTGAAAAATGCCGGTGGTGGCCTCAGCGGCGGACGTGAAGTGTATAACGAAAGCGGCACAACGGCGAAAACCGGCGTGATTGAGGGCAAAACCAGCGTGGTATTACAGGCCGGAAACGACCTGACCGCCAACGGTACCGCTGTCAGCAGTGACGGGGATGTGACGGTGAAAAGCGGGCACAACACGCTGCTTAACAGCGCGGAGAGCACGAATACCCTTTCCGGACACCAGTGGCACAGTGGTGTACAGGCTAATGGCGGTAAAACAGAGACCGGCAGCAGACTCGGCGGCGGTGCGGATTTCAGTATCAGCAAACAGTCTGAAAACGTGACTGACCAGCGCGGTGGCAGTCTGCGCAGCGGCGGTACTGTTTCTGTTTCTGCGGACGTCATGCGGGATGATGCGCTGCATCTGAAAGGCACGCAGATTGATGCACAAAATACCACACTGACTGCCCGTGACGGCGGTATTGTGATTGAATCGGCACAGAAAACCACGGACAAAGCCAACCGGAATGCGGGCGGAAACCTGAATATCGGCACCTCACGCAGCACGGAAAATCCGGAAACCGGTTCGCGGCATAATATCAGTGCCGGTCTGAAGGGCGGGATCGACAATCAGCAGACGGTAACGCAGAAAAACGCCCTTGCTGACAGCCGTAATCTGACACTGAACAGCCGCAATGACACGCAGATCCGGGGCGGGAAACTGACGGCGGATACGGTCAGCGGGCGTGTCGGTGGTGATCTGATCGTTGAAAGCCGGACTAACACCGAATCCGTTCTGAACGTTGACGCGGATCTGTCGGCGGCACATACCAATGATGAGGGCAGCAGTACTCTCTCACAACTGGCCAATGCCGGTACCCCGAAGTTCGCGGATGACATCAAAGCGGGTCTGGAAAACGGGTTGGATAAAGCGGCGGATTCTGTGCGGGAAAATGCCGGAGCCGGTGCAGGTACGATGGCAGATAAAGTGAAATCCGGTCTGACATCCCCGTCCGGTATGACCGGCAATGTTAAAGCGTCCTTTGAAACCCGCTCCTCAGAACAGGTGGGACAGCAATCCGGACTGACCGCCCGTGAGCAGGGTAAACTGCGTACCGGTGGCAGCACTATCCTGACCGGTGCGGTGCTGGACGGTCTGCCGGATACGGGTAACACGGAAATGCGTTCAGTGGCAGTCAAAGAGACCGGCACCCGCATTCACGGCGAACTCCCGCTCAATGCCGGGCAGGCTGTCAGTGCGGTTAAGGACGGGATCGTCAACGGAAAATCCCCGGTGGGAATTTCTGTCACGAATGATCACAGCATTGTGAACAGTAAAGTGAAGTAATTATTATGGACGATAACGTATAACGTAGCGTAAACGGCTCTGAATAAGGGCCGTTTTTATTCCGGCTTTATTTTTTGGATTAATTACTTATTTAACTAATTGATTTCAATATTTTAATTATCGTTAAAAAGGGAATGGGAAAGAGCATTATTTGATGTAAAGTTAAATTACTGCAATAAGAAATAACGTGTGATATCTGTGTATACTGTGTTTATAAATCACCGGTAATGGGGCGCTAATATGAACGATAAAAAGTTACAACGACGACAGGTTCACGCCGACATGCCGAAATTGATCCCCGCAGCGGGTTTTAACCGGAAATTAAATCTGCCCTCTGAAAACAGCGAACTGACAGTACTGTTTCTGGCCGCCGGTACGCATCCGTTTTTATTGCCGGGCTATGAGGTAAAAGAGGGCTATCAATTTATTAAATCAGGTAAAAAGCAGCAGTACAGGCTGGTGACTACCGGGGATTTACCCGAAACCGTTTATCTGGTTGAGCTTTGCTTCCGCAATGACATCGTTGCCGGTCAGACAAGTTGCACACAAATTAAGGTATGGCGGACAACCAATAACAAACATCAGTCTGCTGTAGCCGACCTGCCGCGGCACTTTTTCCGCTGGCTGCTGGATACCTATCATATTGTGGTTACCGATGAAGAACAAACCGGTGACGGACGGCGTTTTTGGGAAGTGATGATTTCATGGGCATTGGCTGCCGGTTTTTATGTTTATGCTTCAGATGGCGGAGAGCCGGAAAGGCCACTGTTTGTTATTCAGGATATGGAATCCTTTTTTGAATATTGGAGTGATTTTTGTTGGGGGAATGATCCCGATACCCATACATATCGCTTAATTGTCATCAGTAAAAAAGAAATAAAATAACGATCCCCCGTATTTCCTGTCCCGATCAATTCCCCGGCTGAAAAAATAATACGTAAATTTAACCAAAATACTTATCCGTGATTAGATCGTAAATTAGTGAAATACACCATATTTTGAGAGTAATCCAGTGATTGACTTTGTATTATGCGATCTGCGTAAAAGAAAAATCAGCGGGTAATAGATAGCGTAAACGCAATTTATAACTCAATGGAAGGTGTTCTCTATGAAACGTAGTGTTTTATCTCTTGCTGTGGGTGCTGCACTGGTTATTTCTGATGCAACGGCATGTACCACTATTTTTGTCGGTGAAAATGCGTCTTCAGATGGTGCGCAATATATTGCCCGCAATGAAGATATGAATCCGGCAAACCCGAAAGTTTTGCAGGTAAATCAGGAAAAAATCAATAAAGACACTGAGTTTAAAACCAACTTAAATAAATTTACCTATACGCTGCCGGAAAAGGCAATGCGTTATACCACTATCCCGGAATGGAATGATAAAGGTCAGTTCCGCTTCAGTTCCAACGGTTTTAATGACGCCGGTGTCGGGATCAGTGCTACAGAAACGATTTTTGCCAATGATGCATCATTAAAAATTGACCCGTATGTCGAAGACACCGGGATTATTGAAGATGCGATTCCGGATGTGGTATTACCGTATGTCTCTTCCGCGAAAGAGGGGGTAATGCGGTTAGGGAAAATTATCGAAGAAAAAGGGGCCGGTGAAGGTTTCGGTGTGGCCTTTATTGATAAAGACGGCATCTGGTATCTGGAAACCGGCAGCGGCCACCAGTGGATGGCCGGGGAAATTCCGGCCCATACCCAAGTCTTAATT
>OCAE01000885.1_pt1 | contig 15926 bp, 12 predicted proteins | sample 1495581 | NCBI WGS metagenome assembly OCAE01 (sample SAMEA2580278, study PRJEB22360) | human gut metagenome | biome: human gut; feature: human-associated habitat; material: faeces | place: Denmark | collected 2008/2010 | reverse complement strand
CCATCCAATAAAATACTACCATTCTTCATATCTGCTACTCGGATATACTTATATCCAGTATCTTCATCAGTTAAAGATCTTCCTGCCGGTATTCTTTTACCACCATTCACTGAGACTATTTCTCCTAGTTTGACCCACTCCCAATTTTGGGGAATATCAAAAGGAATATCTTCTTCAGTTAACTCATCAAGAGCAGTTTCCTTTTTAATTTTTTTATCTTTGATTAACCGTTTTTTCTCTTGTTTGATTTTCTCTATTAATTCCTTCGCAGTACCCTCCTCTTCCCGCTGTTCTACAAGTTTTCCCTGTATGGCAAGTTGAAGGATACTGTTCTTTAAGTCCTGTGCATTCATTTAATTACCTCCAAGCATAGAAGTAATCTGTTCTAATACATGATCGATTTCTGCATTAAGAGATGCCCGCTTCTCCTGGTATTTTTGAATCAAATCCATCGGCTCAAGGATTACTTCTTCTTCATGAGGGAACCCGCACAGATCAATGTTGTAACTTCTTTCTACGATATCATCGATTGAGTATCTCTTGGCTTTCGGGAAACCATCCACTTCGATTTCTTCTCGGCTTTCCCACCAGCTAAGAGCATCATTGAAATGTTCCAGCTTCATTGGTCTGGTCTTTGAGAAGTTCTTATAACCCTCTGGCATATCCACACGATAGAACCAGGTTTCTTTGGTCGGCTCTGTATTATCAAAGAATAAAATGTTGGTTCTAATGGATGTATAAGGTGCAAAGACGCTGTGAGGCATTCTGATCACTGTGTGGAGGTTGAACTCGCTCATCAGCTTTTTCTTGATATTAAACTTTCCGTTATCTGTACCAAATAGGAACCCATCTGGTAAGATGACTGCCGCACGTCCATTTTTCCTTAGTCTGAACATAATCACATTCATAAAGAGGTCAGCTGTCTCAGAACTTCTCAGCTCCGTTGGAAAGTTGACTTTGACGCTGTCCTTTTCGCTCCCCCCATAAGGCGGATTCATAAGAATCACATCAAAAGGCTCCATCTTTCGAAGTTCCTTGTAATCTGTCTCTAAGGCATTACCATGTAGGATATTTGGATCATCAATATCATGGATCAGCATATTGGTGACACATAGCATGTGGGGCAGAGATTTTTTCTCAATACCATAGACAGACTTGTTGTAGATTTCTCTGTTTTCCAGGGAGTTGCCTACCTGTTTATCCAGTTCATTGAGGGCAGAGGTCAAGAAACCACCAGTTCCACAGGCAAAGTCTCCGATTCTATCGCCTAGGACAGGCTTTACTACTTTAACCATAAAGTCTGTCACTGCCCTTGGTGTGTAGAACTCACCGGCGTTACCAGCACTTTGAAGGTCTTTTAGGAAAGACTCATAAATGGCACCAAACTCATGGCGCTCCTTGTATTCGGTAAAGTCAATCTCATCAATGATATTGACTACTTGCCTTAGAAGCACACCATCTTTCTGATAGTTGTTAGCATCTTCAAAGGCATAACGAACAATGACCTGGCTCATTGGTGTGTTTTCATCAATTTCAAGATTCTTTAAAGTTGGAAATAATGTGTTGTTGACAAAGTCCAGGAGGGCATCCCCTGTGAGTGCTTCTCCATCTTTTCTGTCTACCGCCCAATCTCTCCATTTAAGTCCTTCTGGAATGATGGACTTGTAATTGTCATTTAACAGCTCCCATGTTTCTTCTTTTGCATCATATATTTTTAAAAACAAAATCCACACGATCTGCTCAATTCTTTGGGCATCACCATTAACGCCCGAGTCATTTCGCATGACATCCTGGATTCTTTTCACAAAGTTGCTAATCGCCATTTTATCTACCTGCCATCTCTATTTATGCGTAATATATTTCGTTTTCTAGCTCCTGTACTGCTTTCAAATAAGCTTCCTTACCACCAAAAGCTTTGACAATCTTCATCGGGCTGCCAATTTTCTGGAACTCTTTCAGTTGAAGTACTTTCGTATCTTCAATCTCCTTGATGCCATCATTGGCGTATTTATCAAGAAGGGCTTCAATAACCTCTTTGGCTACATCTGAATATTTGTACAAATAATGTCTTTTCTTCACATTCTCTGCCCGTTCCTTCTTGGTCAGCGGTGCCTTATCATAGGCTATGTGGCAGATGAGATCAAAGTCATCCAGCTCCGTTTTTCCCAATTCTTGTCTTACCGCTTCAAGAAGCACACCGTCATCCTGGAGTTCATCAATGATGGCTTGCTTCCTTTCAGCTTCTGTCCAGGTGCGCAGGAAGTCATCCAATCTTGAATACTGCTCAAGGATGTTTTTCTTTGTGTAGTCAATAAGACTTTCAGTAATGAGCTTGCCATCCTTATCTACATACTGGACTCTTTCTGATAGAACTTTTACCAGAACATCGCCGACATAATATTTTCTTGGTTTGTCTTCGCCTTCATCATCAAAGGGTGGAGTATCATCGGTTACATATTCGCCATCATCTTCTTTAACACCATCAGTACCTGTATCTTCTCCAGTACCTTCTTCACCTTCCTCTGTAGGTGTTTCAGGCTCATCCACTGGGTCATCACCCCCAAGGTCAATGACCACTTCTGGCTTACCATCAAAGGCAGGATCGGCAAAGAGTCTGCTGGCATTTCTAAAGTCCATGATGGTGAAGTAGGTCTTGCCGTAATCTTCTAGAAGGCGTGTGCCACGCCCGATGATCTGCTTGAATTCGGTCATGCTGTTGATGTTGTTCTCCAGTACAATGAGTTTACACATCTTGGCATCCACACCTGTGGTCATGAGTTTGCTGGTCACTGCTATCACCGGATAAGGGCTTTCTTCATCAATGAAATTTTCCAGCTGCGCTTTACCGATATCATTGTCACCGGTAATCCTCATGATATAACGGTCATTTTCCACATAAAGATCCTTATTTTCATTAATCAGTGATTGACGCATCCTTTCTGCGTGTTCAATGTCCACACAAAAAACAATGGTCTTACTGAACCGATCGGTCTTTTTCAGGAACTCGGATATTTTAGCTGCCACCACCCGGGTTCTATCGTCAATGACAATACTTCTATCAAAGTCTTTGACGTTGTACTCTCGGTCTTCTATCTCATAGCCATGCTTATCCACTTTGCCCGCTTCTGGGCGATAGCCTTCAAGGTCTTTATCCAGACCGATACGAATCACTTTATAAGGCGCAAGGAAACCATCATCAATTCCCTGCTTTAAGGAATATTCATATATCGGCTCTCCAAAATAAGTGAAGCTAGAGGCTTCCTTTGTTTCAATTGGAGTAGCTGTACAGCCAATATGTGTGGCTTCAGTAAAGTAGTCCAACACTTTTCGCCAGGCTGATTCTTCTTTAGCACTACCCCGGTGGCACTCATCAATTACAATAAGGTCAAAGAAATTTGGCTGAAACTGGCGATAGGCTTCTTCACCATCATCACCAACTAGTTGCTGATAAAGTGCCAGATAAATCTCATAGGAACTATCTAGATTTCTATTCTGCACCTTGGTCATCTTTCCACTAAAGGGTTTAAAGTCTCCGGTCATGGTCTGGTCAATCAGCACATTCCGATCTGCCAAGAAAAGAATCTTCTTCTTTAATCCAGATTTCCATAAACGATAGATCATCTGGAAGGTCATGTAAGTTTTACCGGTACCTGTGGCACTAACTACAAGGACACGATTTTGTCCTTTGGCAACAGCATCTACCGCTCTATTAATAGCCACCCGTTGATAATACCGAGGGGTTTTATAATTAGGTATGTAGTAATAAGGCTCCAGCATAACTTTTTCTTCAGTCTCATCAATCCCCTTATCAATTCTGTATCTTTGGTACAGCGCTTCTGGTGATGGGAACTCTTCTAATTTCAGTTCCTTCACTTCACCTGTGATGAGGTTCTGCTCCACAAAGCCATCTCCATTTGAAGCATAGACATAAGGAACATCCAGTGCCTTGGCATAATCAATGGCTTGTTGAAGTCCAGCACCTACAGGCTGTGTATTGTCCTTTGCTTCCACAATGGCTAGAGGGAAGTTGTTTTTATAGGACAGGAGGTAGTCAGCACTTTTCTTTCTGCCTCTTGCCGTAATATTTCCACGCAAAATAATACGCCCTGCTGTAAAAGCGTACTCCATCCGTATTTGCTTGTTATCCCATCCCGCATTCTGTATAGCAGGTGTGATATATCTTAATTTGATATCTTCTTCAGACAAATGGCTTTTCCCCATGAACGCTCGCCCCCTTCATTTTATTTAAACGATGTCAATCGAACTTAAACTCCATGATGTCACCGATATTACACTGGAGGCATTTACAGATTTTATAAAGGCTCTCCATGCTTACCGATTCCCCTTTACCGAGACGAGCGATAATATTATAGGTAATGCCGGCTTGATCTTTTAAATCAGTTTTATTCATCTTCTTGTCGATCAAGAGTTTCCAAAGATTATCATAGCTAATCACCATGAATCGCACACCTCCAAGGATGTAAAATATAGTTAAGAATAGTATAACACATTACTAAACGAAATAGAAAGAAAACCTTACATTATTGAAAGGTCCTTTTATAAGCATCATTTAGGATTAGGATAACTATTTTATCAACTCACCACGTTTTTGCCAGCAATCCTATCAACTCACAAGCTCAAAAGTCAATCTATCCACTCAATCTTCCATTCTGCCATTCTTAGATAAGTTCCCTCAAAGAAAAAATCCGCGATTATCCTTCCGGCTTATTACCAGACCTCAAATCACGGAAAGCCTTTATTTACTTATCTTATTACACGCTTACTTCTCAACCCTTGACATCAATACTACCGTCTCAACATGAGTGGTTTGTGGGAATAGATCAACTGGCTGGACTTGTTTTGTCACATAGCCTTCTTCTGCAAATAGCGCTAGATCACGTGCTAATGTGGCTGGGTTGCAAGAAATATAGACAATGCGCTCTGGCTTAACCGCAGCTGTTGTCTCGATAAAGCTAGCTTCTAGACCTTTTCTTGGCGGATCGACAAAGACAACAGTTGGCTGAATGCCTTCACGTAACCATTGAGGCATAATCTTCTCCGCTTTGCCTACAAAGTAATGAACATTTTCTAAGCCATTTCTCGCAGCATTTGCTTTGGCATCTTCGACCGCTTCAGCAACAACTTCCATTCCGAGAACTTCTTGGACACGATCAGCTAAACTGATTCCGATGGTTCCGATTCCGGCATATGCATCCACGACAATGTCATCCGGCTGTAGATCTGCTAATTCAAACGCTTTTTGATACAGCACTTCTGTTTGGGCCGTATTGACTTGGTAGAAAGATTTGGCAGAGATTTGGAACGTCTTATCGAACAATTGGTCATCAATCGAAGCTTTTCCATAAAGGACTTTCTCTACATCACCCATGATGACATTGGTTTTTTCTTCATTGATATTTTGGATCACCGATACTACTTCAGGAAGCTCTTCATGAATGACTTCAGCAATCTCTTCTCCTTTGAAAAACTTCGCTTTTCGTGTGACTAAAATGACCATCATTTCTCCTGAGTGGTGTCCGCGACGGATCACAACGTGTCGTAAAAAGCCTTCGTGAGCTTCTTCGTTGTAGGCTTTGACGTTAAAACGCTGCAAAATGTTCCGCACGGTTACGATCGCTTGATCGATCGCCGGATCTTGGATATAGAAATCTTCGATTGGCACCAAGGTATGACTATTTTTGCGGTAAAAACCAGTAGTCAACTGCCCTTTGATTTTTTGAACGGGAATTTGCGCTTTGTTACGGTAGCCAAAAGGTTGTTCCATGCCGATCGTAGGCAATACCTCAACTTGCGGCATTTTCGCGACTTTTGCTAAAACATTCTCTACTTGTTGTTGTTTGAATGCCAATTGCTTTTCGTACTTCAAATGACTCAAAGGTGCGATACCGGTTCGCAACAAATCTTCATTAGGCAGTTCTTGACGATCTGGACTCGTTTGTAACAGTTTCATCACTTTGGCAAAACCGAATTTGTTGCCAACTTTCAACACTTTGACTAACGCACGTTCGCCGGGTAATGTGTTTTCAATAAAAAGTAAATAGCCATCGACTTTGGCGATGCCGTTTCCTTCATGGGAAAGATCTAAAATATCGACCTCAAGTTCCTGATTCTTCTTAACAGGATAATTTTTCATAGGTTTCTCCTTTGTACTTGCTTTTCTCATTTTAAAAAGGAATCACTGAAATTGCAAGCGCTGTTTATTTCGATGATGGCTCTTCGCCAACATTTTGAACAAAAAACATCCGAAGGATAGAATCGGCTGATTGCTTTTAGGCTCTGCGGCGAAGAGCCGCTGCACCACAAGAGCAATTCCTTTTCCATCCTTCGGAAAATCATCTACACGAGAAGTCTTAGACTTCCTTAGGTGTTTTATTTATCAGCTGTTTTTCTTTTTCTGTGATTTTTCCCGTTCGCTCTTGTTCAAGATTTGTTTTCTCAAACGAATGCTTTCTGGGGTTACTTCACAGTATTCATCATCGTTCAAGAATTCCAATGATTCTTCCAAAGAAAGAATGCGAGGTTTCTTGATAACGGATGTTTGGTCTTTGTTTGCTGAACGAACGTTAGTCATTTGTTTTGCTTTCGTGATATTAACGGTTAAGTCTTTGTCACGAGAGTTTTCACCAATGATCATTCCTTCGTATACTTCGGTACCTGGTTCAACAAAAACAGTTCCCCGTTCTTCAATACTCATGATCGAGTAAGTCGTTGCTTTACCTGTATCGATAGAAACCAGTGCGCCTTGATGACGACCACCGATTTGACCTTGGATCATTGGCAAATATTGATCGAAGGTGTGGTGCATGATGCCGTAACCGCGAGTCATAGATAAGAATTCTGTCGTATAACCGATCAATCCTCGAGCAGGTGCCAAGAAAATGATCCGCACTTGTCCATTTCCTGTATTGATCATGTCTTGCATTTCTGCTTTACGCATGCCCAATGATTCGATGACTGATCCCATGTATTCTTCCGGTGTATCGATTTGAACACGTTCAAATGGTTCACATTTCACGCCATCAATTTCACGTTCAATGACTTCTGGACGAGAAACTTGCAATTCAAAGCCTTCACGACGCATATTTTCGATCAAGATCGACAAATGAAGTTCTCCACGGCCAGAAACGATCCATGAGTCAGGTCCAATTGGATCAACACGCAATGACACGTCTGTTTGCAATTGAGCCATCAAGCGCTCTTCGATTTTACGTGCTGTAACGAATTTTCCTTCACGACCAGCAAAAGGAGAATTGTTCACGATGAATGTCATTTGCAATGTTGGTTCATCAATATGCAGCACAGGTAATGAATCTTGGTGATCAATTGGTGTCACTGTTTCACCAACGAAGATATCTTCCATTCCGGAAACCGCGATCAAATCACCGGCTTTGGCTTCTTGGATCTCTAAACGTTTCAAACCAAAGAAACCGAAAAGTTTCGTTACACGGAATTTTTTGACTTCTCCATTTAATTTCATCAATGCAACTTGGTCGCCGACTTTGATTGATCCGCGGAAGACACGGCCAATTCCGATACGTCCAACATAATCATTATAATCAAGCAATGATACTTGGAATTGCAAAGGTTCGTCACTGTTGTCGATTGGTGCTGGAATGTGTTCAATGATCGTATCGAACAATGGCGCCATCGTTTTTTGCTGATCAGCTGGATCGTCTGATGCACTAGATGTACCGTTGATTGCAGAAGCGTAAATGACTGGGAAATCTAATTGGTCGTCATCTGCCCCTAATTCAATAAATAATTCCAACACTTCATCGACAACGTGTTCTGGACGAGCAGATGGTTTATCAATTTTGTTTACAACAACGATTGGCACTAAATGTTGTTCCAACGCTTTTTTCAAAACAAAACGTGTTTGCGGCATCGTTCCTTCATACGCATCAACAACTAAGACAACACCGTCGACCATTTTCATGATTCGTTCCACTTCTCCACCGAAGTCCGCGTGTCCTGGGGTATCCATGATGTTGATTTTTGTGCCATTGTATTCAACGGCCGTATTTTTTGCTAAGATCGTGATACCACGTTCTTTCTCGATCGCATTTGAATCCATCGCCCGTTCTTGTAATTGGGTATGGCTATCTAACGTTTGGGATTGTTTCAATAATTCATCAACTAATGTAGTTTTTCCGTGGTCAACGTGGGCAATAATAGCGACGTTGCGGATATCATTTCTAATATTCAATTTATAAACTCCTTTTTTGGTGACATTGCACTCGACAAGCCATTATACCAGAATTTCTTTCTGAAATATAGTGCAAAGTTTTCATTTTTACAGAAAAAAACAGATACCCGTAGATATCTGCTCGTCATTTATTGATTTGCGATCGTCAATAATTCTTGAAATGCTGTTGGTGTGCCACCAATAAACAATTCCCGACCATCTAGAGCAAGTTCCTCTCCGGTGATATTCGCCATCTTCAAACCTAATGTTTCCATTAAGATACCGCCAGGGGCATAGTCCCATGGCGCTAGGTTGGAAATATAGCCTGCGCGCTGACCTAAGACCAGCGCAATCAATTCGATGCCCGCACAACCGGTCATCCGTACACCTAGTGCCCGTTCACTCATTTCGACTTCATGATGACGATTATGCATCAACATGGGCGCATTTAATCCGATCAATCCTTCCTCTAAAGCGATATCTTTCGGCGGATCGATTTTTTTTCCGTTGCAAAAGACCCCAATTTCCGGACCACCCCAAAGAAATTCATTTTTCATGACATTATAAACAAAGCCAAAACGTCCTTGGCCTTCTTCATATACAGCAATCATGATACAGAAATTCTCTTTTTCCAACACGAAATTCATGGTTCCGTCAATAGGATCAATGATAAATACTCGTCCACTAAAATCTGAAAGTCGATCTAAACCATTTTCTTCCCCTAGAATTTTTGCTTCTGGGTCAAAGGCTTGAATCTTCTCAATTAGAAAATCCTGCGTCGCCTTATCCAGTTCAGTCACCAAATCTTTCCGACCTGATTTTGTTTCAACGATCAGAGACTCTTTATTTAGGTTTTCTTTGATTTTTTCCCCTGCTGCAATCATCCAGCTATGGATTTCACTAACGATTTCTTGCATGGTTGCTTTCTACTCCTTCATTTTCAGTTTACCGCTTGTCGTCTTGGCCGCTTGAACCGTTCGATACAATGAGTATCCGCTCAAGTCTTCGAAATCTCTGCCTAAACGGCGCTCTTCCCCAATACTTGGCACAACTTTCTTAAACTGCTGATAAGCTTCTAAAAACTCCGCTGCCGGGATCCCTTTCTCGTAGGCTTGTTCTAAGCGATCCCATAGATTCATTACAATAACCATTTCATCTGTTGACCAGTCCAGATCTAGAGGATATTGATAATCACGCATTTTAATCACCCCTATTCGTCCTATTCAGTGTACCATAAAAATACAAATTGGTCAGAGACTCTGTCGCAAAATAAAAGAGGACAGCTCTCAATGAGAGATGCACCCCCTATTTAAAAAAATGAACGAATGTTTTGAAGAAGACCCCATGATGCCTAGGCTATATCGCCTTTTACAGACTTAATCGAGCTTAGTCCTAGCTCTAACTAAAATACGAGATACCTTAACTCATTCCACGTTGGTTCATTTAGATAGTTGTGCTAGAACTTCAGTAAAGTCTTTAACATAATAGCGTAGGTTTTTTCTTCCCTTAATAAGGATCGTATGTCCCTCGTTTTCCAAAGCGCTTTTTTGTTTCTCGATTCCGCCTGGATACTTAGGGTTTAACTCCCCATTCGCTTTTAATGTCCGCCAGAAAGGAATTTTATCTGTTTTTCTTTGTTCACTAGCCCATGCTGCGATGGAAACAAAAATACCCGCGGTGATTGGATCTGTGAAATCGGCGCCATACCTTTCTGCCAGATACTCGCGAATCTTTCTAATCGTCATCACTTGGCCTAATGGGATACGCCCCATGATTTGATTGTAATCCACTGGAGGAGCCAAAAGCATTCTCTTTCCCCCATATTTCTCAATACTCTTTTCATCTATGATTTGCTTGATTTTCGGCATTCCTTTCGTCTCATGGAGCATCTTATTGAAATCTTTCTTTTTTTCATCGACCATACTAGTCCCTCCTTTACTTTCAAAGTACCGCCTTCTAAATCAAACTGCAATGAGAAGCTTCAAATTATTTTGAAAAAGCATGCAAAAATAAAAAATTCTTGATGATCTGAACGGATTTCCACCAATTCACGCTGATATAAAACTTTGTATATTCTGTGCCCCATTGCCATGGAATAGGGAAAGAACCATCTTCTAGCTGGTTCTCTGAGATTTTAGCGGCTTCTTGCTGACAAAGTTCTTTATCAAAAATGGTGAGCATTTGTTCTTTCGAGAAAAAAAGTCCGATGGTTTGCTGGTGTAAGAAGTGAACCATTCTTCTGGGTCTTTCGAGACGGTTTGACGAATTTGTTGGAACAACACTTCTTGAAAATTTATGTTCTCCAAAAGAGGTTGATCATGTGTTTTTTTACAATAGTTTAGTATTTCCAATTAAACGACTAATGTATGCCTATCATCGTTGTCTCATTGAGAAAGCTTCAATGGCGGTTTGAAGGATTCCCTCCGTTTGTTGAGATAAACCAGTAGCTTCCACGCGGATGATCATACCAGCAAAACTCACGGTGGGATTATTAGCCGGCACACCTACAGGACTCTCCCACCAGATGGCATGGGGGTAAAAGCAGTCGGAGGTACTTGGTTCCGCCATTTCCCTTCAGAAAAATCTTTCGCACTGGACAACTACCTCAAGATCCCCTGTATTATAGGATTTTTAGCATCAAGGCAATTGATCTCTCATAAAATACTGCAGGCAGCTCACGCCGCAATCGGGGTGCTGTTGGGTTTCCAATTGTCTGGCTCTAAGCCGTGACCAAAGCCGCCATCCTCGTTTTGATAGACCTCTAACATCTGTAAAACATTCTCCCGACTACCGTCTTCAAAATGAATCTGCCAGCGTGCAAGTTCCAATGGACGTACATTCTGGTAAATAGATTGTCTAGCTTTTTCAAAAGGTTCCCTATTTTCACGCTCCTATTCAGTCTTGTTCAGATCTGTTCAGACTTGTTAAGGCTTGCTAAGACTTATTGGTTACTTTGATTATGACCTAATTTATTATTCGTTACAACGCTTACACTGCTAGAACTATCCCTTCATTGATCTTCTATTTTCTTTAACGACTGCTTTTTTTACTCTTGCGGCTAAACTTTACAGATAAATGCTAGTCGTCTTTCTTGAAAAGCATTCTTTTGGTGTTTCCTTTTCCTTGATGTTACAGTAAGAATAGCAAGAATAAAGGAGGATTTCATTTGCGCTTAGAAAATAAAAAAATCATCGCGTTAGTCGACAATGATTTCGAGGATTTAGAGCTTTGGTACCCTGTTCACCGTTTGCGAGAAGAAGGCGCTCAAGTGGATTTAGTTGGCGAAGAAGCCCATAAAAGCTATAAAGGAAAATACGGAGTTCCTGCAGAATCCGCGTTTGCTTTTGACGACATCCATGTGGCTGATTATGATGCCATCTTAGTCCCTGGCGGTTGGGCACCGGATAAACTGCGCCGATTCCCACAAGTCATTTCTTTTGTTCAAGCAATGGACAAAGAAGAAAAAGTCATTGGTCAAATATGTCATGCCGGCTGGGTCTTGATTTCCGCGAATATATTGCAAGGAAGAAAAGTGACTAGCACCCCTGGCATAAAAGACGATATGACAAACGCCGGAGCTACTTGGGTGGATACACCAGTTATCACCGACGGTCATATCGTTTCAAGCCGTAGACCACCTGACCTGCCCGATTATATGCGGGAATTCATCGCTGTTTTAGAAAAGAAATAACCCGGCTAGGCTGATTCACTTTAACGAAAAAGAGTGGCGAACAATCATCGCCACTCTTTTTCGTTATCATTTTTGAACATTGCTCTAGCTATTTTTGTCATTCCTTGTCTGCTATTCGGAAAGATCGGAAACAGCAGAGGCCTTTGGCAGCTTACGGATCCCCCATAGCGTCAATAACGCTCCAATCAAAGCAAAGCACGTGCCGCACAATAACATCTGCCAGACACCGAAGTTCTGTAAAAGGCTGCCGCCTAAGATATTCCCCAGCACACCGCCTAATGTCGTCGCAATAATGATCAGCGTTTGTCCAAATACCCGATCTTCATCTGCCAATACGTGATTGAAGAGATAAGCAGACGCTGGGATAAATAAAGCAAAACTAAAGCCCTGCAATAGGTGTGTCATTTCCATCATAACAATCGTGCTGATAAGCAACATCATTACTCCTCTGACTGCAAATGCGATACTAGAAAACAAAAGCCAAAACTTGCTGGACTTTCTTTTGACCAAATGTTCGAAGAATATCATTCCTGGCAACTCGCATAATGCAGCAATCATTAATGAAATTCCTACTTCTTTGCTGCCGCCTCCGATCGAAGCAAAAATCTGTGCCAAGAAGCTATTGATCATTGTGTGAAAGCTGAACAGAAAGCTGAATCCTATAAATAACAAAAGTAAAAAAGGATATTTTTTTCCTAACCCACCCGAATGCTTCTCTTCTATCTTCAACGGCAGAACCCTTGTCTTCACTGTGGGCAGCAAAAGTAAGAGGACAAAAAACAGTCCTGCTTCTACTAATGCCATTATTGGGAGAAGCGCAGCAGAATAGCTCGCCAACAACTGCCCTAATAAGAAAGAGGTTGCGGCATATCCTAGTGAACCGCCTGCTCTCGAAAAACCAAAATTAATCCCATAGCCGGTGTTCACATACTCAAATGCAAGAGCATTGATAAATGACTGCATGGAAACTAGCACGATTGCACCAATGATAAAACTGATAATCGTCAGTGCTGGCAGTAATAACCCTACTAGAAGAGCGATAATCAGGCTCAGTGTCATCCCTTTTAGGACAGCAATCAAGGGAATCCTTTTTCTTTTAATGATCACTTGACTGATGAAAGGCTGAAGCGCGGCTGAAAAAATATTGATAAGTGCTAAGATCCCACCGATTTTTGCTGGATCGATCTTAAAATAAATCAGAAATAATGTGGCAAATCCATAAATTGAACAAAACATCATCCAATAAAGAAATTGCAGACTTGTATAATAGAGACGAATCGTTTTCCCACCCAATTGTTTACGCATACAATCCCCGCCTTCATCCGTTTTAGATAGCAACTTAATATAGCATAATTCAGACAGATTTGCTACAGCAATCAAGTAGGCAACCGTCAGTATTTTATGCCATTCACTGATACTTGATCACATAAAAAAACTCGCTCATCGAAAGGATGAACGAGTCTTCTATCATTAAATATGGATTGGTAAGCCTAATGCCAACTCAGCAGCATCCATGGTGATCTCACCTAAAGATGGATGTGGGTGGATCGTTAACGCGATATCTTCTGCGTTCATACCTGATTCGATTGCAAGAGCCAATTCTGAAACCATGTCACTTGCACCTAAACCAGCGATTTGCGCACCGATGATCACATTGTCTTCTACTGTTGTTACTAAGCGTATAAATCCTTCTGTTTTACCAAGAGACAATGCACGACCATTTCCAGAGAATGGGAATTTGTAAGCTTTCGCTTCAATTCCAGCATCTTTTGCATCTTTGATCGTCATACCGACAGAAGCTAATTCTGGATCAGTAAAGGCAACCGCTGGCATTGCTTTATAATCAACAGCAACTTTTTTACCAGAAATGGCTTCAGCAGCAATTTTTGCTTCATAACTTGCTTTATGAGCAAGTGCTGCACCAGGTACGATATCTCCGATTGCAAAGATGTTTGATACGTTCGTACGGCCTTGTTTGTCAACTGTGATTAATCCACGTTCGCCAACTTCGACACCGGCTTGCTCTAAGCCCATGTCATCTGTATTCGGACGTCGACCAACTGTAACCATCACATAGTCAGCTGTCACTGATTCTTCTTTGCCATCAACAGCGTATTTAACCGTTACACTATCGCCATTATCAACAGCTTCTTTAGCCATTGCATTAGTAACGATCGTTACGCCTTTTTTAGCGAAGTCTTCTTCAACTAATTTAACCATATCTTTTTCATAAGTTGGCAAAATTTGAGGAGAACCTTCAAGAATCGTTACTTCTGCTCCAAGGTTTGCATAAGCAGCACCAAGTTCAGAACCGATGACACCGCCACCGATAACAACGAATTTTTTAGGCACTTCTTTCAATGCCAATCCGCCAGTAGAATCAAGCACACGTCCACCGAATTTGAAACCAGGGATTTCAATTGGGCGAGAACCTGTCGCGATGATTGCATTATTGAAAGAATAAGTTTGAGCTGAATCAGGATGAATCACACGTAATGTGTGATCATCAACAAAGAAAGCTTCCCCTTCAATTGTTTCAACTTTGTGTTTTTTCAATAGGAAGCCAACACCTGAAGTCAATGTTTTCACAACTTTGTTGTCTTTCCATTCTTGTGTTTTAGCAAAATCAAGAGATACGTTTTCGCTTGTTACACCAAACATTGTCGAATCTAGTGATTCTTGGTAATGATGTCCTGCTGCAATCAATGCTTTTGAAGGGATACAACCAACGTTTAAACAAACACCGCCAATGTATTCTCTTTCAATGATCGCAACTTTTTGTCCCATTTCCGCTGCGCGGATGGCAGCTACATAGCCGCCAGGTCCCGCACCGATTACAACTGTATCTAATTCAACAGCAAAATCTCCAACTACCATTTGTTAATCATCCTTCCATCATTAATAGCTCTGGATCAGCTAATAGACGTTTGATATTATTCATTGCTTGTTGCGCTGTTGCACCATCAACAATTCGGTGGTCAAAGCTCAATGAAAGTTTCATTACGCGGCCGACAACGATTTCGCCCTCAGCATTGACGATTGGTTGTTGCGCGATTGTACCAACACCCAAGATAGCTACTTCAGGGTAGTTGATTACTGGTGTGAACCAGCCACCACCTACAGAACCAATGTTACTGATAGTGATCGTTCCATTGCGCATGTCATCTGCAGAAAGTTTGCCGTCATGAGCAAGTTTAGCTTTTTCGTTGATTTCATCAGCGATAGCAAACATTCCTTTGCGGTCTGCATCTTTGACATTTGGTACATATAACCCATGATCCGTATCCGTAGCAATACCGATATTGTAGTAGTTTTTGTACACAATTTCTTGTTTTGCATCATCGATTGAAGCATTCAAGATAGGGAATTTTTTGACTGTAGCAGTCAATGCTTTTACAACATATGGCAAGAAAGTAAGTTTTGTGCCATTGGCAGCAGCAACTTCTTTAAATTTCTTACGATTATCCCAAAGATTTGTTACTTCTACTTCATCATGCAATGTTACATGAGGTGCTGTATGTTTGCTGTTGACCATTGCTTTCGCAATTGCTTTACGTGTTGGAGTTAATGCTACACGTTCTTCTAAATCACCCAAGTTAGACTTGAAGGCTTTAGCTGGTGCTGCTGGTTTGCTTTCAGCTGCTGGTGCTTGTGCTTCTTCTTTTGCTGGAGCTGCTGCTTCTGCAGTTGCTGAAGCTCCGCCACCAGATAGGAAGTTCTCAATGTCTTCTTTTGTCACGCGGCCACCTTTGCCAGTTGCAGTTACTTGTGTGATGTCGACATCTTTTTCACGAGCAAATTGACGGACAGAAGGCATTGCTAATACACGTTTGTTTGGATCAGCAGCTTCAACGACACTTGCTGAGCCAGAAGTTTCAACTTTTTCTGGCGCTGCAGTTGGCGCTGCAGAACTAGCAGCTGGTGCACTGTTGTGTCCTGGAGCATCGATTTCTACTAATACATCACCAACATTAGCAACTGTTCCTTCTGATACAAGGATATTTTTTACAGTACCTGTGACTGGAGATG
>OCAE01000879.1_pt1 | contig 16061 bp, 14 predicted proteins | sample 1495581 | NCBI WGS metagenome assembly OCAE01 (sample SAMEA2580278, study PRJEB22360) | human gut metagenome | biome: human gut; feature: human-associated habitat; material: faeces | place: Denmark | collected 2008/2010 | reverse complement strand
CAGCCATTTCAATCCACTCCGCCATCGCTAGCGGAGACCGAGAGATGGCCTGATAGACGAGCAGATAGCAGAATTTCAATCCACTCCGCCATCGCTAGCGGAGACAAACAGGTACATGAGTTATTCGCGGCATAGGAGATTTCAATCCACTCCGCCATCGCTAGCGGAGACTACGGTGTCCTATCTGTGATTTAAATGTTCATTTTATTTCAATCCACTCCGCCATCGCTAGCGGAGACTGAAACCCGTTTCTGTAGAAATATATGTTGATGAATTTCAATCCACTCCGCCATCGCTAGCGGAGACACTTTCTGGCGTTTGGTAAGTCGGCGTCGGAACTATTTCAATCCACTCCGCCATCGCTAGCGGAGACTGTTCCACCGACGCTGTCTGTTACAACTCCGGCATTTCAATCCACTCCGCCATCGCTAGCGGAGACTGTTATTCGTGCACAGATTGACCGCGCGATGGCCATTTCAATCCACTCCGCCATCGCTAGCGGAGACGTATTTTGGATAATCCATTTTGCAACTGGTCTAGATTTCAATCCACTCCGCCATCGCTAGCGGAGACCAATCGGTACCCCGAGATGATCAGCAATCGTCTATTTCAATCCACTCCGCCATCGCTAGCGGAGACCAAACCCCGTGTTCTGGATTCGAAGCGTCAGGGGAATTTCAATCCACTCCGCCATCGCTAGCGGAGACAATAGGGATCACCGGTTCCGCTTTTTTGTACACGCATTTCAATCCACTCCGCCATCGCTAGCGGAGACAAGGAACTGAATGAGATCGGGACGGAGATTAACATTTCAATCCACTCCGCCATCGCTAGCGGAGACAGCAAACTCGCACATATTACACCATACAATCAGCAATAATCATATGCAATTTGCACACATTTCATCGAATCAACTCATCCAATCCTCCCATTTCCCCTCCATAACCGCAAAATTCTCGGTGCGAACCTCCCAGGGATTTTATGATCACTTCTGGTTCGCACCGTAATTCACAGGCTAGAAAATGAGAGGTTTTTCTACATTTACACCTTTTTCGACACCAAAATGTTCCACCTTCGTGTCATGTTTGTTGCCCAGATAATAAAACCTCAAGCTGTCAACACGAACATCAATCAGGTCCTTCAACGCCGCTTTTAACATCACACACTGGGCGTTATCCACAATACATTCGAATACCGAATTTTGTACCCTGGTACCATAGTTTACGCATTGCTTTGCGACCTTACGCAATCTCGTCTTTCCCGCAGCGGTCTCGGTATTTACATCATAGGTGATCAGCACCAGCATAGAGAAACGCCTCCTACTTCCAGAAAAATGGCGGATACTCGTCCAAATCTCCTCTTAAATATCGTGCCAACAACATTGCCTGTACAAAAGGAATCATCCCCCACTCCACCTTTTCACCTAAATAAGGATGCGTTATGACTTCCTTTTTTCTGTTTTGCCACTCTGTCAGCAATAGCTTCCTGGCCCGGTCTGTCATTATCACAGCGCCGTCTTCCTTCTTTGAGAAATCTTTTCCACTAACCATTTTTCGGTTGATCAACCCTAGTACGAAACGGTCTGCGAGCACCGGGCGGAGTTCCTCTATCAGATCAAGTGCGAGTGACACCCTTCCCGGCCGGTCCGTATGCATAAATCCCACATAAGGGTCAAGCCCCACCGTTTCCAGCGCAGAAGCCACCATATTAGTTAAGAGAGTATATACAAACGACAGCATCGCATTTACATTATCTAACGGCGGCCGTTTATTTCTCCCCGAGAACTTAAAATCTTTTTTCTGCTGTAAAATCAACTGATCAAATACACGAAAGTAAACACTGGCGGCTTCGCCTTCATACCCCCTAAGCTGAGCCATGTCCGTACATTCCCAAACAGAATTTAATGATTGCTGCATAAATGCAGACGCACGCTTCAACGCATCAACATCCACCTGTAAACCATGATCCCTGGTCGCACGCTCCAGAACCCATTTTCCATTATATATCTTTCCCAGGATACAATTCTTTGCTACGCCCAGGCTGAACTCCGCATTTTCGGACGCTTCATACTGCTTCTTTCTTAAAATGACATTTCCTCTGACACCGCCAGTCACTCTTGCCAGAAATTTTCCCTGAGGCGTCATAAAACACAATGAAATATCGCGCATCGCGCAGCCGCCCATCAGTGCAGGACTGATCCCTCTGTATCCAAAACAAACAATTGCCTCGAGATTATGCAGGGGAATACGCCCCAGTTCCTCCTCTTTTTCCAGAATCACCACATTTTCGCCATCCAAAGAGAGATAACTGTCCGGGGAAGTCACATATAATGTATTTAATAATTTTTTCAAAGCGCTTCCTCCTCCGTAATTTTGTCATGCACATATTCCTTAACTGAGGGCGTTTTTCCCAGCTTCGGCATACAGATCTCTTTCAAAGAACAGGCATTACAGCTCTTTGACCACTTTACCTTAGGAGTGTACTGCTTATCGAAAAGCTGATGCATTTCCTGAAAATACTGCCTTACTTGAGACCTCATCTCCTCTGTAAACAGCACCTTCTCTCTATGCCGGATTTCGCCATAATAAATGGCGCCTTCTGTAATTTCCGCAGAAAGCATTTCCTCCAAACACATGGCCTGTGCGGTAAGTTGTAAGACATCTACGGGAATATCTTTCGGCTTTCCTCTCTTATACTCAATCGGATAGACTTCAAACAACCCTCTGTGACCATAGAGAGGAACGCCATCTTCCTTTCTTCGAAACTCCACAATATCACAGGCCCCGGAAATCCCCATCGTTCTGGACTGCACCACTAATCCCCGGCTGATAATCACATCAGATCTCTTCTCGGTGGCCCAAATATCATGAGCGCGCTCATGAAGCAGTTCCCCCTCTGCAGTTCTCTCATTCTCCTGCCACTGCTGCTCAATGTGAATGAGTGCCCATTGTCTCCTGCAAAATGCGAAATGCTGGATTCCTGAAAGCATCAGATAATCCTCTTCCTTGTAATCCATCATATTTTCCTTATAACTTCTACAGTTTCCGGAATCTGTTCCTCATGTATGGAAATCGTATAATCGCCGTATTTTCTGGGATAATCCACATCGTCGTGCTTCCTCACTTCTACAGCATCAAACAGCTTATATGCCGGACAGTCGCCCAATTCTTTGCTGTGTTTAAATACGATCAACTCCCGCACTGCCATCTTACCTCTGGCGGCAGAATGATCGATCTCAAACATATTGATGATTGCTTCCCACAAAAGTTCCAGATCTTCTTCCGAAAAACCGGTAACCTTCCTCGCCAGATTCGCCGATATGTATCCCTCCGTCCGGTACAATGCGTATGGTACAATATTCTTTCGTCCCATTTCCGTGCTCTTACTTTCCGCATCTTTTTCCGTAGTGATTGCAACTCTGGTAATTGTCACTTCCTGACTCACAATCGGATCAATACTTCTGGAAAATCCAAGCTGGACTGGTCCCCGAACCTGTCCACAGTTTAATGCAGCCTTTACAAAGGTCGTCATCACTGCACCAAACGTACGAATATCGAAAAAATTACGACACATGAAATCACGAATCTTACGGTCTACCTCCGGATCTTTTTTCTTTAAATCTTTTATGCCCTTATCATCAGTCCCCAGGTAATCATAAGCGGTGCTATCGCTTCTGTTTAACGGTACATCTTCTTTAATGTATATTTTATACCCCTCGCTGTCCTCCTTCACCGTTTCCACGTAATTGCGTATCTTACGTTTTATACAGACATCCGTCACGATTCCATAACCACTTTCCGGATCAATTCTGGGAAGATTTCCTGCATCAGGGTCACCATTGGGGTTTCCATTTTCCACATCAAACAAGATTACAAACTCATACCTGTTTTTGATAACATCTGCCATCTTACGCTTCCTCCTTTGATTTTTTCTCATATCTCTTCTGAGTCTGATGATAATACCCCAGAATAAATCTGTCCTGAGCATCTAAATTCAGCCGTTTTGGCACTTCCGTTATCTTGCTTTGAAGGGCCCCAAGCATTTTTTCATAATAAATTTCCCTGCCTTTATTGTTCATCTTCCGCAAGTGGCTGTTTTTCAGTTTAAACAGAATTGGAAAGATTGATGAGGGTGTTGCACATGCTGAATTGAAATAGCGGTCTTTTATGGTCGCATTAATCCCCGGATTTGCATCCTCCTGTATGGCTTCCAGCACAGCAAATTCCTGCCCCAGTATGTACGCAACATCATTGCTGTTTTCATTCATTTCCATAGTAATTTCCTCCTCGCTGCAGCCTCTGTTTTTTAACAGATACGCCTTAATTATGGCAGCTCTGCCTCGCGTAATTTTGTAAATGCGGCTGTCACTGTCATCCTGCTCTGACCGTATTCTTCCAAGGACCGCCTGGTGCATGCTTTCCGGATAATTGCTCCCCGAAATAATCGCCCGATACAGACTTCCCGCCATATTGGGAGCCGGTTTCTTATCCTTAGACTTCTTGTTCACCGTCTCAGACAATAATCTCCATACCCCCAGATACTCCATATGATCACCTGATGGTCTCACAATGCGCAGACGATCGTAATGTTCTTTCACATGGCGCAGAATATTTCCAAAGCTATCCTGATAGAAAAACCGCACAGACAGTCTTGCAGCATTGGGAGACAGGCCCAAAATATAGAATTTCTGATCCAATGAAAGACTTTCCTGAGTACCGTTTTCATCTACTTTCTTACCTGCCGCCAAATTTTTAAAAACACCGTCCACTATCTCCTGATTATCTGCCGTTGGCTCCATCATAAAGGAAAATGTCCGGTTATACACCTCTTCCCCATCTTCCGACCAATAAACAATCGCCGTATCACCAATCATGGTCATATGGTCTCTGTCCGCCAAAAGATAGTTTAGTGCAGTCGTGTACGCATAGGCGGCATAAGTGCTGACCGGCGCATTATAGCTCTGCTCTTTTCCATACGATTCAAAGGCCGGCGCATTAAACGATACCAATGCAGCCCCGCTGGACTGAGCACCCGGTACGCCTTTAATCGTTCCATGAATTCTCGCAATTTCTGCCCGTTTCCCGGTCACGAGGCATGTCCCTTCCACGCCGTCTCCTGGCTTTTGACTGTAGGTTTCCCAGGCTGCTTTAACAGCGGGGTCATCCTGGGCGAACTCGTCCCCGATAAAGAAAATTAAATTTCCACCTGCCGTAATCTCTTCCAACCCCTCCGACAGGGCAGTATGTTCCATGGCTTTTTCAGGCTTCCAGGTTTTAAAATACAGAACCACCGCTCTGGCTGCTTTGCCTCCCGTTTCTTTCAGGATTTCCAGATGTTTCTCCTTTGCCGCCTCAAAACACTCCACAGAGCGCTCCGGCTTTCCTTTATTATCGATACCGAGCAGATAACTGGAATTATCACAAAGAAAATTGGCCGATACGCCGGAGGAACGAGCCACCATCTGCGGAACCTTCCTGATCGTTGGCACTAAAGCGGTCTTCTTCCCCCTTAAGACTGACTCTTTCAAAGGAATGATGCGGAGCAGTTCCCCTGCTTCTGAAAGTTCCAAAGCGAAAGAGATCTTTGCCGAACACCAGCCCAGACTGGTTATTTTCCCCTTTCGTTCCAAACTCTCATAGTATGTTACCAAAGACTGCAGGATCATCGTACCACCTCCTGATCCCGGACATCTAAAACTCCATCCTTTAAGACAGCGCGGAAAAATAAAGGCTGTATATCTTCCGGATTGGAATAATCAAAATCGTAGAACATATAGCCCAGTTCCCTTTCCATACCTTTATATTCCGTCGTTACATCGTCGTCCTCGTAGAGTTCAAATTTGGCAGGAAATTCCCGGCAGCCGAAGTATGGCGTATGGTAACACTCTCCCCGTCTCAGCCTACGCATAATAATGTCTTTAAACTTCCCCGGGTTATCGCAGTCGCTTGCATGATCTGTCATGTCAAAATGTGCTTCGATTACATAATCCACATCCTTAAGAAGTATTGCCGCCCTCTGTACAATTTCCTGACGGCAGCTGATCAACAGCGGTTTATTTCCTCCATTCATAACATTTAAAACACTGCTGGCTAAGACCTTGCTTTTCACCTCATTTCGGCGTATGCTGGTAAACTGGATCGGCTTTCTCACATAAATTTTGTCAATCACCCATTTCATACCGGGATGCCAGTAGACCGCCTCCAGCATTCCCCTCGCCGCCGAGGGCGTGATCACATCGTAACTGCATCGTTCTACTTTCATCTCCGGCCGGGAAAAGAGGGCCAAATCCCCCCATACCCGCACCCGTACACCACGGCTCATGTTTTTCCTCCTTCCAATCATCATCTTTCTATAATAATTATAAAAAGACCGCCTCCCCTCTTTCTGCATTCAAAATCAATCCCATTTCATTGGTATACTGCTCCGGGTTTCTCAAACGATAGAATTTTAAATCCAGTGCCTCCAGTTTACCTGCGCCATTTAAATTTTCAAAATCTTTTTCAAATATATGAATGCTGTAATGTCCCGCTTCCCGGACAAGCTGACGGGAGTGTTCACCCCAGCGTATTCGCTGTACAATCTCCTGGGCCTTAAATTCCTGATCGATCAGAATCGTCTTTGTGTTGCCCTCTTCAATTAATGAAAACTCATCTGCAATATCTGCAAATGGAAATAAAAGGGAACGGCCGCCCTTTTCCAGCTGCTCCACAATCCCTTTTACGTCTAACCCCTTTTCCCCTTTATAATAATAGAGACGTTTGAAATATCCTTGAATTGCCTCCAGTGACGCAATGTCCTCATATTTTTCTGCAGTCTGTTCACCAGCCACAATGGGCTGTTTTAATTCCGGAGGAAGATGGATATCCGCTGATTTCTCCAGGGTAAATACTAAAGTATGGCAATCATCCTTCCTCCTTTTTCCTTCACGATTACATCTTCCGGCTGCTTGTATAACAGAATCAATTCCTGCCAGCTCCCTGTACACCATTTGAAAATCAAAATCAACTCCTGCTTCAACAAGGCTGGTAGCAATCAGCCTGCACGTTTTTCCCTCTTTCAGGCGATCCCTTATCTCCCGAAGCAGCCTCTTTCGATGCTCCGGATACATCAGAGTAGACAATTGATACGTCCCCTCTTCCTTTACCGCCTCGTAAATTTTCTGTACCTGCCGTCTACTGTTTAAAATACACAGCACCTGGGTTTCCTGCTTTAATAAAGCGACTAACTGTTCTTCCGATATTTCCCCTATTACCTGAATGTCGGTTCTTCTAAAAAACTCATACTGCCCCTTTACATCCGGGCATATTTCTTCGCATTTCATTGTACCCGGGAAAAACGCTTGCAAAGAAGGCTGAGTTGCGGTGCACAGCACGGCGCTGCAGCGATAATTGACAATCAGCTCGGTAATTGCCCGTATACATGGCTGCAAGTATCTCACCGGAAGCATCTGCGCCTCATCAAAAATAATAACGCTGTTGGCAATATTATGGAGTTTTCTGCATTTTGATGTTTTATTTGAAAACAGGGATTCAAAAAATTGAACATTGGTCGTTACGATCACTGGTTTGTCCCAATTTTCCGCAGCCAGTTGGGACCGCCCCAATTCCTCCTCGCTCTCGAATACCACATTACAATGATCCTCCAAAACATTTTCGTACCCCAGAATATTCTTAAATATAGCCGCATTCTGCTCAATAATACTCGTATAAGGAATTACATAAATGACATGCTGCTTGTCATGCCGGATGGCATGATGGAGCGCGAATGCCAGAGAAGAAACTGTCTTGCCTCCGCCAGTAGGCACCGTCAATTGAAAGAGTCCGGACGGCTCCTTTCCCTTTTCCAAACACGCTTTTAAAATTTCCGTTCGTCTTCCGTTAACCGTATTCCTGTCGGTATTCGTAAGCCAGGGCATTATGTAGTCCTGTACACGCTGGAACAGGCTGCTCATTGTATCATACGTTCCGCGAGGCACCGGATTTTCAGACATAAAACCTTCCGTATCCAGATAATCGGCATCTACCAGACATGAAAACAGCATACGAATGAAAAACGAGGCAGTAAAACCGAATTCCCCCAAAGGCTGCAGGGGCGGGACCGGAAAATCAGGAATTTCTATTTCTTCTTCGTAAGCATGATAATCTTCCAGCCCCTTTTTCATCCTTCCCATAAAAGTGGCTTCTCCTGCACAATCGGCACAAGTCCCGCCATTCAGCAATCCCGAATGATGGCCGGAAATGCAGTAGGCTGCATAGATATTTTTTCTTTTATATAATTCCTGGGCGCCTGCCGTCGCATGGTCCGTGATGCTTCCTCCATGAAGACGTTCTTGAAACTTTTCCGAATATTTTCCGATATCATGGATCAGGCCACAGCCGTACCCCCATTCCTTACACTTGAAAGAAGATGCAAAATCTCCGGCAAGATGTGCTGTACCATGACAGTGGGCAGCGATCGTTTGCTCTCGAGTTTGATCTTGGCTTATGTGGGCAAGGAACATGAAACACCTCCTTTTTTACACTGATACGACAGCCAGAATATATGACTATATCTACTGTCTTATTTAAGAGTATATATATTTGTGCTATTGAATCAGTGGTGGCCTCGAGGGAAGGTGATTCAAATTGTCAACAATGAGAATTTCAATCCACACCACTGCATCAGTGGTGACAGTGGAAACAACAGTTCATATACTGGTTCCAGAATTTCAATCCACACCACTGCATCAGTGGTGACATAAAATAGATACAACGTGTGGTGGCCTTATTGGCATTTCAATCCACACCACTGCATCAGTGGTGACGAATATGCAAAAAATTGCAGAAACAGGTATCGAAATTTCAATCCACACCACTGCATCAGTGGTGACGGTTCCCATAGACGAAATAGATGATGTTATACAAATTTCAATCCACACCACTGCATCAGTGGTGACATACATTTAAGTGTGGCCTGCCTTCTCTCTATAATTTCAATCCACACCACTGCATCAGTGGTGACCTGATCCATTACAGCCTCGTAAACCACGACCGGATTTCAATCCACACCACTGCATCAGTGGTGACATGTACGGTTGAGTATATGCCAGATGATTCGATCATTTCAATCCACACCACTGCATCAGTGGTGACCGAAGCCGTACCGGGATGAGGTAGAGAAATTAAAATTTCAATCCACACCACTGCATCAGTGGTGACCAACTGTTTCGACGGTCGAAACTTTTAGATAGAGATTTCAATCCACACCACTGCATCAGTGGTGACCAGATACTGCTCCAGATATTCCAGCGCCCGGTCAATTTCAATCCACACCACTGCATCAGTGGTGACTGCGTATATACCCTCGATCATGCAGGAAGGCAAAATTTCAATCCACACCACTGCATCAGTGGTGACGATGTGCTCCCGGCATTATATTCTGCGGAACTATTGATTTCAATCCACACCACTGCATCAGTGGTGACACTTGTAGTCATAAAAAGTTCACAAAATGCAGATATTTCAATCCACACCACTGCATCAGTGGTGACATGAGCTCTATAAGGGAGATCGAGAGGTTGACATATTTCAATCCACACCACTGCATCAGTGGTGACGGCAAATCTGCACAATTTCAGCAACACAATCTATCACAAACTAACCAAAAATTGTCTATATTTCTATTTTAACACTTTATTTCTAATAAAACAATTAAATTTCATCTCCGATTTCTTCATTTTCAGGTGCGAACCTCCAGGCATTTTCACGATCACTTGACGTTCGCACCCGATAATTTATTAGTTTTTTTAGATTATTCTATATTTCCAAACACCACATCAATTTTTCCGCATCCAAATGTAACATTTCTGCCTATATGTAAGACAGAGGCCGCATTCAGCCATGGAGTGAATACTGATAACTCTCCTTGGAACGTCATAGCTCCCATTAATCCGCTTAAATCCATTTTCATATTTCTTCTGGTTGAATATCTGTCTATATTATTTAAATATACTCCAGACGATACTTCCTGCACCATTTCGGAGAGGTACTGCAATGTTTCGATTTCCGCAAAATCCACATACCCCCCATATCGCTCTGTTAAATCGCTCATCCTTCTCGTTATGTTTCTAATAATTGTTGGAAAATCAACGGTTAATAATAAGCTGCCTTTACGTCGTATTCTCAATGGTGTCAGGAAATGGATTGAACCATACGTACTATTTTTCTGAGCTGTATCTGGCACTAATTGGCTTACTGCATTTTTCCATTCCACCCCACCGTTCTTCCAGATCAGTTGAAGGGTCTGTCCCTGTCGTATCTCTGTCAATTCAAAAAGTTTTCTCTCTGCCCCCATCTTAAACCATCGGGTTTCTGCCAGAATTTTTATCACCGGTTCACAATACTGCACGGCATCTCCCAACAATATAAATTGGAAACGCAGTTCTTCTCCAGCCTTATATACTCCATGGAAGCCCGGCGGTTCAATAATATAAGGATTTATAATATCCTGCTTCGCTCCTCCAAAACTACGATTCTCAAATAAATACTGATATACATCCTCATAAGGCAGTAACGCCCACCCCATAATTCCATGAAGTGTTGACCCCATATAATCTGGCAGCGAAGCTGTTTCATGGCATTTTAGCTGGATCAAAAGAGGCAGATAGTTAAGCGAAAAATGAGTCTTATAACGATCAGTCATCGCTTCTCCGTTCTAATGAAATTTTTACAAGACCATGCGGTAAATTATTTTCTCGATCAATATAGATACCTCCATTTAATGGATCCGCCTCCCCATAAACCTTTGATAATAAAAGCCCTTTATAACCGCCCAAAAATATAAAAGTAGAGTTTTTTCCTAAGTTTTGAGATTGGTACATCATTTCTTTTATCTTTCCCCTCACCTCTAATAATACACCTTTTGTATTAGTTGTATCGTCGCCCTCCGTACCTATAATGTCATTTTCAATAATTTCTTTCAGCCTCTTATCAAGCTGTAATAATTTTTGTTCTGTATTCGACTTAGCCTTCGATAAAACAGGCTCAGGATCCCCCTTGCAAAAAGCGTCACCAGATAAAGATACATCCCGATTCAACATTTCGATTTCCAGTTGCTTAAAAAACTCATCGAACTTAACCTTCTTCTTATTTTCTGCAGCTTCTCCCGTCTCCGAAGCATATTGCACTTTATAAAGCTTTCTCAATTTGATATCCTTATACTTCACTGGAATATCATCTATTCCCAGATCACTTGAGCCAATAGCACCTTTTATGGAAGAGCCTGGTATATAATACTGTGTATGCTCGGGGCTATACTCCTTATAGCATCCATACTGGTAGAACGGATAGATGATACTGATTTTTCTTTCTTCCCCCTCTTTATTAATATCAGCCTGATTAAAATGGATCCCTTCGTAATACCCAGCCTGACCTCTTGGGGAAAGGGCAACTGTTGAATATGTTGTTATTCGACAGCAGTATTTCTCAATATTTTTCGTATGCATCACTTGCATCTCCTTCCATCGGATACAAAAATGAATTTCCAAAAATTATTGTTTTCTCGTCTTCAGAATTACAAATGGACCGTCCCACCTCACGAATGGTTTCTCTTACACAAATAACACTGCCAGCCTGAATGAAGCTGATGAATTTTCTTTTATAAGAATTATCCCAGCCTTCTTTTTTGTTATAAGGACGCCGTTCCGATGTAAACAGATGTAAACTGGATTCTCCATAATCAATTTTGTCTGGCAATAACATCCCTAAATTCAAATAACGTTTAACATTATGCTGGTAGAATTGGGACTGAAAAAACACTTCTCCCATATAAAATATATTCATCCCCTGTGACGCGCGTGGCCCCAGAAAAAAAGGTCTCTTATTTTGTCGTGCTAATTGTAAAATCCGAAGAAAATCTGATGCCTCTTTACATTTTTCTATAGCCAGATAAAATTCATAATTCTTTACCAGACTCCCTGATTCCTCCCCAGCTTTCTCAATCTTCACAGCCCTGATCTGCGGAACCGAATATACATTGGGGTCTAAACCTGCTAATCCATAGCTCAGACTGTCTATAGACGCATGTATCTGCTGGGAATCCTGGATCGCTATATATGGATATGCATATTCTACCTCTTCTCTTTTCTGGACCAGATTCATCAAATATTCTTTTTCGATATAACGCCGTTTTTTCATTGCTTTGTATACTTTTTTATCTAATCTTTCCCTGCTTATCGCCAGTTCATCCAACAAAAATGTCTGAGGAATTGGCAAATAATTGTCTGGAAGCAAATCAGACAGCGCAAAATAAATCTTTTTTTCCTTTATTTTTGAAACGAAGCCAGAAGCTGTATCATCATTTGTATATTCCGCATACATATAAATCAAAGCACCAAAAAGCTTCTGCGAATCTGGAATCTGAGTAAGTTCCCCTGATAAATCCAACTTCACTCTATATACTTCTATATCTGCCATACTTTATATTCCCCCTAAACGATCTCCGTCTCTATCCTTCCATAACCACGACTTCCTGAATTGCCCAACCGATATATCCCACCGTTAAATTCTAATACCGCACTTTTAATAAATTCTTCAATTCCATCTATTTCCAGGAGTTCCATGCGGTACAGCATAATATTTCCGCAAAAAGCAATCTCTGGTCTGACGGTTTTATAAACACGCGGAAGAGATCTTAAGCCATTATCTACTGCAGAATCCATAATAGCATTTTTAGAATCTATAGAAAAATAGTTTTCTTGTGCCTCCTTTTCTGCTGGAAGAAAATCACCGAAAATTAATTTTGGTGTATCATTAAATCCCATAATACCAAAAATATATTCGACAGAAGCCTTTTCTATCACCACCCTAAAACGTTCAGCCATTCTGTTCAATCGTTCTTCTTCCACATTCTCACTCATTTTTTTAATACGCTTATCATTTTCCTGCCATAGCTTATTCAAATACGCTCTATATGCATCTTCTATTTTTTTAGCCTGCTGATTATCAGCCGCTGCCATATCACGTATAATTCTTTTTAAAACTCCTTTAAAAGAAGATGCTGGAATTACCGGTAACCCCTGATAATTTATCTTTGTTGCCACATCAATACCTCCAATCTCAAACGTCGATGGTGTATCACCGATAAACAGGTTTGTTTTTGTCGTTATTCTTATATCTATTCTTTCCATGCTTTGTTACTCCTCCGTCCTTTTTATTTTTTGTTGTAGGATATAGAATCTTGTACTTTATTAATTGATCATTAAGAGCATTAAAAATCAACAGCGTATCAATATAATCTTCTTTCCACAAATTTGTTGATTTTGCTATATCTAAAAAACGCTTTTCATCAAAATATAACGATGGAGGCGGCTTGCAGCCAGCCTTACGTGTCTCCACTGACACCTCATATTTTTCCTTAGTTTTTAAAACATTTAACTGAATCAATTTTGCATCCAAATCTGGATCTGCTCCTAAACTTTTCATCTGATGAAGCAATGATTTCGATAAACGCAATGTCTGATATACTTGTACATCTTTTCCTGATTGATTCTTATATTTCGTATCAATCACAAATAAATCCCGCATTTTTTTGATTTGATCAGAATCAACCGCCCCATTTGTTACAGAATTGAAAAGACTCTCCTGATACAGATATCGTAATACCCTGTTAAATACATTTGTTCTAATATTCTTTTTCTGAATGTCAAAGTTGCTCACATCGTAATCAGGGATATGATCCGTCAGATGAAAACGTTTGTCAGAAAAAAGAAGCAGTAATCTTATATACTGTTCGAATTTTTCTTTTACTCTGCCATCTTTATCATAAAATTTTATAACCGAACTTCTCCCTTTTTTTTCTACCACCTGCTTAAGCAACAGATCAATGAGTAATAACTCACCCTCCCCCAATTTTGTCTTACTTTCAAAGTAAGACGGTATCAAATGATAAAAAACTGCATTGCTGTATTTCAGTTTATGTTCTCTTACAGCTGGATCTGTAATTTTACTTAATAATCCGTACATAAAGTGATGAACTTTAAATCCTTCTGACTCCGCACTTTTTAGGATTTTAAGATCATGAATAAAATGGGACCACGACTGTGGTTTTGCATCTTTGTCAATACAATCAAAAAACACGTATTGATTCATACAGATCCGAATATGCGGCTGCATGCTTTTCAAGCCTTCAGAATCTGTTATTTTCGCACACTCCAACTGCCTCTGCACACGTTCATAATAATATCGAATCGGTTCTCTATTGAAAGTGAACTCAATTCCAATACTCATTGATATAGTAAATTTTTCCTCATGATCTGCCTCTATTCCTAATTCATCATTTATTTCTCTCAAGATGACTTTACACAAATTAACACCGGTAACAATATAAGAGGCTGGCACCGCAAATAAAATATCATCTCCAGCAATATAAAGCGGATATAATTTAAAATCATCATCTGTTTTCTTAAATGCTTCTGTTGTCGCTGCTAAAGAATCCAAACATATATACTTGGAAAGGATTTTGCTGATTCTTTTATACTGCTCAAAACTGTTTATTCCTTCAAATAATTGCCCCATTCCGTCCAGGTCCGCTTTGATAACAGCAATACGAAAATAACGTTCATTATCTGTCAGTTCTTTGGAATAAAGTTTGTTGATAGTTTCTTCAAACATCGGATATTTTTTTTCATCAGTCCGTACTCTCTTATCTGCACTGTATTGAGGTTCAAAGATTATTTGCCGATTTTCTCTTATTACTTCATTCAGACAACTCTTACTTTTTAACCGTTTCTTACACTTTCTAATCACCTGCAATTTATCAGTATCAGATGCCACTTCAGTTTCAAAGCACAAATATTTTATAAAAAGTTTACCGTCATATTCCCTATAATAGAACTCAAAGATTTTTCTCAAAGATTCTTTTATTTGTCTTTCCTCTAGATCCGTCGAAAAAATACAGACACCGGAACACTTTAATAGTATCTCCTTCACCATACCTGAAAAGAATCCATCATTTCCTTCTACTCCAATCATCCGAAATAAATCTTCAGATATGATTCTCGAAGAAGATATAATATTTTGCAACGTGCCGCTGTTCATTTGACTCTTTTGCGTATGCTCGCTAATTGTATCAAACAAAAAAGTTTGAACCTTGTCTATGGATAGTGTAACAATTCGAACTGCCATTGTTTTCCTCCCTAATCTTTACTAAATAATTTTACATATGCGCGATGGGGAAAAAGCATAGGGTTATTTATCAACATTAAAAGCTGATTCAACTGAAAATTGAAAGTCATAAGTGATATTGGCCTGCTTTCTTTATCCAGTACCTGATACTCATCCATCTTTATTTTTTCCAGCTCAGCTTTGTCAATTCTACTTCTGCTTTTATCTATATGTTCCTCCATATCCGCTTCATTAACGTCATAAAAATTCAATGCTTTAAACCATTCATACAAATTGTTAAACGCTTTATTGGAAAGCACCTTTATGTATGTTTTTTCTAAATTTTTATTTGCAGCCAGCAAAACAAAATCAAAAATTTCTTTTATCTCAGCCGAAATATTCTGATCCAAAGCACACAATATTCTAATCGGTCTCGTTGACAACTGGGTACCTGTAGGACCCTTTGTAATCATATTAGCTAAACGGGCAACGGATTCTTTTGCAGTGCGCAATTTTTTTATTTCAGCTCCCCACTCATTGACTGAACGTTCATTTATGCTTTGGCTTTTACATTCAACTACTGCCGCAACCGCTTCAATTGGTATAAACTTCAATTTTCCGTATCGAAATATGTACGGTGTATACATTTCATCCATAATTACCAAATCTATTTCTTTGGATATTCCCTCTTCAGAATCAATAATAAAAGCGGATTGCTCAATTACAAACTTCTTAGGCAAAATCTGTCCAAATAACCCTGCCCAAATTTCTTCTCGAAAAGATCCTGTCGTAGGGCCATGCAATTCATTTCCCATAAAAAGTTGTTTTGAAATCATCCCTTCAAGTGACTGATAATTTTCTCTAATATTTTCTACAACTTTTAACTTTCTATTGTCACTTTCTTCTTCATTCATGATATTC